>OMLO01005583.1_pt1 | contig 10577 bp, 4 predicted proteins | sample 1674811 | NCBI WGS metagenome assembly OMLO01 (sample SAMN06265003, study PRJEB25207) | coral metagenome | isolation source: Coral host | place: Mexico:La Bocana,Puerto Morelos, Mexico | collected 2008-11-13
ATAAAGGATATTACAGGGTGGCGATAAGATATGAACTTTATGAACATAAAATTCATGTCCTAGAGCTAACGTGTAATGTTTTTTTTATTATCTACATACAACCACCCAACCACAGGCGTGAAAAAGCGGGAAATGACGTCATCGATATCTTCACTAGTGAGGCTATGGAAAATACGCCACTCAGGTCCCGTATGCAGTTTCGCATGAACTTTACGAGTCGTGAATTTTCCAGTAAAACACCCGTGTCTACATAATAAAAGCAAATAGTTTCGTTGACACAGAACGCCTTGTTATTTCCTCCTCTGGAGTATGGTGACCTTGAATGACCTTCACAAAGCCGCACTCACCATGGCCGCCATGTTGGCTTTATTATAATGTAAATTAATTATTCATTGCGATGCAACGTGACTTCTGTGAGTTAAACATATTCCCATCGGAAGATTTTGAGCAGTTTATTTTTACTTGATTAATTCTCACAACGGCCTCAGTTTTACAAAAATGAAATAAATAAATTGTCAGATCTAAATTGACTCCAGGCAGCTAAAGAGCTAGTGGAATTTTTAATACATGGTGAAAGTTTTTGCTCTTGGTGTATAATATTCAGGGGGAAACTGTCTCTCAAAAACTGCAAAATCTCTGGGTGGCAAAAGCGCTAATGAGCTCATATGTTCTTTTTAAAATTTTGAGTTTTTTAGCCCATGTTGCGCAAAAAGTATTCAATAGAACTTGCTCATATTCATTAGCAGAGTTAATCATACTATGAACTTTCAATATTCAGAACTGATTTATTTTTTAGCTCAATCAGAAACGTATGCTAATGAGGCAAATATTGTAAAAAGAGATTCCGCTTTATATATGTTTACAATTTTACAGCTCAATGATGTGCTTCGTCTGGATTCCAGCGTATTTTAAATTTCAGAGTTAACGCTGTGCATGACACAAAGCTACGATCGCATTGTCGAAAAATATTATATACCTATCTCGTGTTTTTTTAGCTTGTTTTAGAAGTCAGAGCATTAGGAAAAGTGCTTATGTGCATGTTTTTTTTTTTTAGTACAGATAATCAGTCGCCTAGACAGCCAAGGTTTAGTAATTTTCCGGCCGTCATATTGGTGCACCAGAGAGTTGTACTAACATGGCGTTTCCATACTAGGCTCTGTGAATTTCTTTGAATTATTTCGACGAATATCTGCAGTTTAAGAACACGCACAAACCTAAAACTTGGAGAAGTGTCTTTGTTTATTTTCTATAAGATCAAAATTTCTTGATTTTATCCAGTGAATGGTTTTCGATGTACTTTTTATTGTCTTTTGGTGTCCTTTTCTTGTAGAACGTCATGGTTAATTTGCTTTAAGTTTTATAACATGAAATAATAAAACTAGAATACAGTCCACCGCGTGCAAACAAAAGGCAAACTGTTAAGCCATCACAAGGTGTTGTAAATTTTGAGTTCAGACCTTTATGTACATATTTATAATTTGTCCTGTGGAACATCTATTTAGTTAGAGAAGTATTGACCTCGTCGTCTGCTTTTATTTCCATAGTAACGTCTTGTTGTGGATTCTGAATTTACTTTCATTGGTGGATTTTCCTGGCACGTATGTCTCGGACTGTGATGGACACCTGATGCTTGCTGACACGAAGAAGGCTCTAGATTACTTGCGTGGTTTCTTATCTTGCTGTTTCATTAGGTAAAGGATATCGCTAGAAACTGTGACGTCGACTGAAACGGAAACGTGACGAGAAAATCTACTCAAATTGCAGTCTTGATGTTTTGCCAAATTCTCAAAACTGATGCTAAAGGAAACGTGTAGGAATTAGGAAAGAGAAGATATACCTTGAACTCGAGACTTAGGGATTAAATAAAACCGGATCCATGTTATTGAAACCACAAACTACAACAAATCTCTTGTAAGAAATTGTCGTTGACTTGTTTATCACGATCAGCTAAAATTGTCTCAGTGAATTTCAATTGGGCCGAAACCTACACAAAAAATAAACGCGATTATTTTAGCAGATACTCAAATTTTGAACAGCGTTCCATTTTGCGCATTCAGTTGGAAACGTATCGAATCTTGCCAGAATTTGCTGTTTGATGACGGTTAAATTTGACACGTGCTAAACTATACAGAAATATTTTTACCAGCAAAGTTTTAAAACTTAGACTTAGAATTGTATATTCCGTTATGAATCGATTTATAATTTTTTTGGATGTTTTGCGGACCACACAACTCAATTAATTTGTTTTGAAAGAAATTTTCGTTTCATTGTTTACCGCGAAGTCAGTTGCAATTGTCTTCAATGTCGCCAAACTTCATTGTTTGTTTACACGTGTCTTGAACTGAAAATTTTAAAAGCTAAAAGCTGATGCGTGAATTTTATTTTTCTCATGGTTTCGGTTTACATGGATCCGCTTCAATTTAAATCCAATACTTTTAGAACTTTCTGCAAAAATCACTTACAAGGAAGTCAACCAAGAATTAATTTTCAAAACCAGACCAAATGATTTCTTGAAACAGATGCAAAATAAAAAGCAACAATCAGGATTAGTTTTATTGTTTACCAATAACTTCGACACAGGTCGTATATAATCTTTCGTAAGAAAGTAGTTAATTTTTTTCTACTAGTCTTTCGTTTTAGTTTCGATGACTGTTTCTCAAAGTAAGACAATTCTCGATTAGCTTTTCCCACAATCATTTTTATTTCTGGTGATTCTCGTGATACGTGCAGGTTCCTCAGATTTAGTTTTTCTTTGATTTCGCGATTTCGTCTTATCATTTTTAAACTACTTTTGTAGTAGGATGAAAAATATTTAAGTTAACTTAATAAAACTTTAAATTACATTACTGGTAGAAGGCAATAACGTGAAAACAATAAAAAATAAATGTTTGCTTTATTTCTCTTTTGTCCTTTATTTTACAAAAATTTTTTTTTAAAGAGGGGGCCTGGAAACTAGAAGAAATGTAGGCTATCTCTTTTGCTCTTTTTTGACTATGTAGGGTTGCCAAAAAGAAAAAAAATTCTGCATTTTTCAACAGAGTCTAGCCAGAAATCAAACATATACCTTCACTATTGATGGGACAAATCTGTTGCACAGCGCAAGATTTTTCCCGCCAAAAGACTGTATATTTTGACTCTAAACCAGACATCGTTCTAAAGCGCAGACTTTTTTTTCGTAGAAACGTTTTCCCCAAAAAAAGACTTAGTTTTTTTTCCGATTTTTTTAAACTCTTCATGGCGCAATACCGATACCGCCAAGAACAATTTTTCCCGACAAAAGACTTAGTTTTTCGATTTTTTTGTCTTCTTTAAAAGCACAATTTCGTTAACCCAGAAAATATTTTCCCGCTTAAAGAAATTTTGAATTTTTTTCGATCCCTTTGAAAGAGCAAATTTCTTAATTCCAAGACAATATAGCTGTCAAAAGACTTAGTTTTATATTTCTGACGTTATTCTCATTCGCTTTAAAAGCATGAATTTTGAAGCCAAGACAATTTCATCGGGCACTTATAACACTCCGCTTTGCCTTTCTTTGCTCTTTGCATGGTGACTCCAGTGAGCTTTCCCTTTTAACCTAGAAGGAACAATCACAATTAAAGTTAGTCGAAAAAGATTTTCTGTGGACACTTTTTTTTAAGAATAAACAGTCACTATTCCCCTAATTATAAATAACACGATGAAAAAATCACAACCCATGCAAAGGTTAACTTTTTTTAATAACTAGAATTGATGTTATGTTGGCAATCTTCTCGTGTCCTTTAACTGGCCGTTCCATAAATTAAAAACATCCATTCCTAGCATTTCATGTGTGGCTTCTCAGAACAACTAATTAACATTTTGTGGTTTTATGCTGGATGTGATGGGTATTTCATTACAGCCTGACCTACATGTAACACCTTGTTTAAATTTGCTAAGTATACTTGATTACTTCTCTAAACCCCAACTGAAAAGTGCCTTTAAATCGGTGAAAGGAATCACTAGGAACCATTAAGTGCAAGTGAAATCTTGAAGAACTGAAGAATTTATCATGGTAGACTGCAGCTAGGTCTACATGTAACTCTTAACTGCTACTATGATATTTGGCACAAAGTAAACAGAGCAAATTCTTTGCCAACTAGGTGTTGCAAATACATGTAATCACAAACGTGGTAGAGTTTATGAATTTTTCACACAATTCAAGGCCTTGAGCCCAAACAAATCCTGTGTCAATTTGAATTTTGAATTTCACCAGGATTTAAATAAAGTCTTTCCAAAATACCGTTCCCAACAACCCTACTATCAAATGCAAAAAGTGTATGTTTGATTTTTAGCAGCTGTTCTTTTGTCTTAGGGAGTAAATCATCTGGTCTCAATCACTGAGATATGGGACATTGAAAGAATTGCAACTTGTGATCCCAGATAACCTTTTTAAAAGGGAAAAAATTGTTCCTCTCATCACAGGTTTTTGGTCTCTTCCTTCAATAGCTAGTCCCCCAAAAAGAATTTGAAAGATGGAGTACTAAAGAGTCCCAATAGGGAAAGAAAATACAAACAAACAGGCTTACTAGGGATCTAGGAGATGTACATACACTTCAATAAAATGACTGAATTTCAAAAACATACTCACTATTTCCTACGATAGAGATAAGATCCATTCCAGTCTTTTTATCAGTTAATTGTTCTATTCCCAATAAAATCTGTCATCCGGAAACTGTTGGAAAAAGCAAAACAAATCAATCCTTTCTTGTCTGTTATTAGAAATGACATTATGATACACCTGACAAATGAATGAACAAAATCACAGACCAAATTCTCAAGTAGCTGACTAACTGCATTATTATTGTATGTCAACATATATTTGTCACTAGACTATTAATACTTTTACAGTTGTCTGCCGAGTGACCTGGCCTTTGAATGGCAAAAAGGCTGCAAGTGACCTTGTTTTGATACAGACCTCCCTGATTTTGTTGTTTTGTCTAACTAGATGCATTAACACAACAAAATAAGAGAGGCCAGGTTTGTATCAAAGCAAGGTCACCTCCTTGCTGCCATTCAAAGGCCAGGTCACCAAGCAGAGAACTGTACAATGATCTAATTGTGGAAAAGAAATAAACTGGTCAAGAAAATCCATTTCCATTACAATCTGCAGCAGGCTCTCTGCTGCTAAAGTCCTTCCCAGTTTCCTTTAATGATTTCATTCATTTTGTCCGTATCTCAAATATCACCATTGAATACTTAACAATTATAACACATTTAACTCCCTATCTCTTTTCTGATTGGCCGAAAGTGTACAGTGAAATTTTGAAATCAGCACCTGTGACGTCATAAATGCAGATTATACAATAATCATGTGAAGGACACTCAAGGTCACGGGTAATCATGTCATGTGTGACTGAGGTGCATGATTTCTAAGGGTAATCATGTCAAGTTCGCTCGCTTGCTGTCAGTGACAAAACAAAAACATGACTTTTTTTTGTTTCATTTAATGTATAATTAAACAACTATTATATTTGGTTTTTGTGATATCCAGAATAATCAAGGTCTCAGTAAGGGTTATCAGCCTCAGCCGTTAGCTGATAACCGCTACGCTGACCTTGATTATTCTAGAGATCACAAAACCCTCGTCCACCCTCATTTGACAAAGGTGAAGTGGATATTGTCGAATAATCCCAAGAGACCAAGTTGAGGGGATTATTCGACAATATTCAATGAGCCTGAGGCAAATATTTGTTTTAGTATAATTTCAGAGCTGAACAACAGAGAATGGACTTAAGCATAAAAACACAGACGCAATTGATTATTTGTTTGCATGCACATATTAAGCCATAATTTTAATAATTAGCCTACATAACTGCAGATAGTACTGTTTCGGCCTTCTGGGCCTCATCAGTGCAGTGCTGAAAATCTAGGATGGAGGGTAAGCGTAAAAAGCCGCCCCAAATACTACACATGCGGTAGTATCTAAGCCATTACCAGAACTAGTAAGCTAGTGAGCATGCGCAATTGCAACAGTAACGACTCATCCTAGTAGAGTGCTCAAACTGGACATGAAAGCAGAGCATAAGTATAATAATAGTATAATAAGCAGAGTATAATTAGCCTACATAATTATACATTGAATGTGAACAATTCACTCACTGAGCTTGGGAGTGAACAAACAAGTGAATTACTCAATAAATAAATTTGGTACCTTTGTTTTACTGATATGACTTTATTCACAGTTGTGCATCATCTTCTAAGCATTAATGGCTTTAGTTTGAAGAAAAATAAATTTCAGGAAATCGTGACCTGCTGGAGATCAATATAACCACTGTGTTAACAAATCTTTTGAATTGCCTTGCATACAATTTCTTGAAAGGACTTTTCATCTGAGGGGACAGCAGTCATTTTGAATAATTTACCATAAAATACCAGATCAGAGTGATGTCTTAAAAATCATTCAGCAACTGTCCGCCATGTTTAATTGTGAGATAAGAAAAGTCACAAGCTTACTAATCAAGCTCAGAAATGTTATATTTCACTGTCTAGCTGGCTCAGTGAATATAGCGTCATAGAAGGGACCGCTCAACCAATAAGATTGCTGGAAACTTATAGTTCAGCTCAGAAATTATACTTATAAAGGCTGCCCTTTGTACCAAAAACCACTCATCCCACCCTGCAGCCCGAGCTCGAAAACAGGTATCACCAACTTATGTTAGAGTAGTTGGCCATATTACTCATGGCCATGTTGATTCAGAGGTAATGATTCCTTAGTGTAAAACACACAGGAATTGCATATCATTAATCAAGTGGTAATAAATATCATGATACAAATATAGTTTCCTCTACAAATGCTATTTTGGTCATCAAGCAACACTTATCTCCCTTCTCTCCGAAGACTGAAGTTTCCTAACCAGTGAAGGAGAACATTGATATCCAAAGTATTTATGAAATACCATAGAAGAAACAGTATTCACCTGTTGTAGTAAGAGGCTTTTTTTTTCTTGTTCCATCATCATAAATCATTCACAGACTGTTGAAAGAAGTATTTTTTGTCAATCTACTGCATTGTTGCTGGTGACATTGCAAATCCAAAAAATATTTTGGAAATGGAATTAACAAAATTGAAATGGATTACAGCTAGAGATAGTCAAAGAGTACCTGCTGAAATTATTGTAATCCAAAATCGGGATATATAAAACAAAACTCTACTACATGTATATTATCAGAGTAAAACTAATATTTGCACACCCGTCAGAATGCACTGCATGGTGGCCATTGGGTAAACACAAATTAATTCATCACAGAAATTCAAAAATCTCATGGCTTAAGGGTTCCAGTTCAAAGGATCACCAAATTTCCCTTGGAATTCCAACAGCTGGCCGAGGTATGGATATAGATTATTATTTTCTAGAATAGACCATTTGTTTAGGAGGACCTTCAGGAATGGAATCCCAGAATATATTAAAATTGAGCCTAGCTTACTATTGTAATTGAATAATAAAATACTGTGCAGAATTAAATGTTTCTCATAAACTTGGAATCTACTGTACCCAAAAAGATGGTATATGATACCTTTACCTACTTAGAATGCACCAGTTCAATGAAGATCCCTGCCCTTCCCAACCCTGGGACAATGGTGGAGCATTCATCACATAATCATGTCTAGATAAGTAAGTAGGGCAATTAAAAGCCTTATCTGGAATCTTGTGGAAGATTGACATATACAGTTTTTACTGTTGACTATTGTGGCTCATTCTAACTAGCCGTATCTTTTTGACAGCAGAATTTCCATTGCTTGGCTAAAATTGAAATAGTTTTCTATTCCAACCTGAACGAATCACAGATGAGCTTGAATATTGTCTTTTTTGTAGCTGATATAAATTGATTGTGGACAGTTTTGTTTACGTTTATATCAAGTATAAAGTAATTGTCCTGTAAACAACCAAAGGTGGGCTTAGCATTTGACAGAGAGGAATTACCCTATGCAGTGCGAATTGGGCTCTTTTGGAGCAGATATTGTAGCTAAGCTGGGTTAAGGGCGTGGAGGCATGGTGGTGGCCTTGTGGATAGTGTGCCTGCCTCCTTTAGAGAGTGGTCTGTGTTTGTGTTCTTGGGCAAGACACTTAACTCTCACAGGGCCTCTCTCAACCCAGGTGTATCAATGGGTACCAGCAAATTTATTGCTGGGGCAACCCTGGGATTGACTAGGATCCCACCCAACAAGGAGTAGTGGTCATTTCATGCTACAAAAACAGATAAGATAATTGCTGGCCTGATGGGCCACTTGGCTTGTATGCAGACTTCATCATGGGTTGGGAGGGGGAGGGCAAGAGGTTACATTGACTGGTACATTTTATATTCGTTTATGCAAGCTAGACAAGTACTAAAACTATAAACCTAGGATGTTAGTAAAGGGACGAAATTTTCAAAATACGGCTTTCTAATGTGACTAAAATAATTGTCTGTGTTAAGTACAATATATACTTCCATACCAAAACAAGTTTCCCGGCCTCAAAAATAATAAATACAGATTTAACGATTATGAGATTACATTTCGGGCCCACATTGGAAGAGGAAATCATCAACATGCCACTAAATCAAATTTCTCGCCCAACACGGAGGTTTGGCGTTTGCCATTCGTTTGCTGGGTATAAACTTAAGCTTAATTTTGACTCACCTCGAAACAACATTTTCCGCACGAAGCGAAGGGTACTTTTTTGTTCTTTCCGAAGGTTGGGAATTCCTCAGACATTCTTACTCTTCCTCCAAAACGCTTTCTTAATCCATGAACTCATGGTCTCTCCGGCTTCGGGAAGGTGCCACACGTGGAGTGATTTATTTTTGCATAAATTAGGTTTGCTAATTGTTTAGGAAACCGCAGCGATTGGCCCTCGCCAAAATTATGCAAATTTAAACGAGAAACCCTAAGAGCCGCGGACGAAAGGCCCAGCACAGTGAAAACTTTCTAAGATTTTAGGGGGAAACCACTTGAGAGTTAGCCTGCAATGCAGGCGTGTTTTGGCGAGTGAGCACATTTTAATCAATCGAGCGCCATCTCGGATTCAAACTAGGAAAAGGCTTGGGGAGAGACGAAAAGACGCCTAAGGGAGCGGGAAATAGTCTACTCGATCGCGAGCTAATAGCCCATGGAAAAGGTCTCTCACACGCTACTTGAAAGTATGGCTTTCTTTTTCTTTGAAGATGCCAAGCGATCTAAAAAATCATCTTGTCTTTCTACTAGACGAGTTTCTCGAGCTTAAGTATACTTTAAAATCACAAATATTTTATGGCTCGAATCACACTCAGAAACCAGTCCAGATGTTCACCCGAAGCCCTGAACTGATTCAAAACTTCAAACCTTTTATTGATAACAGTAAGCGATTGTCCAAACTGTTTTAGCTTTGCATGGACAAATATTTAGAGCTTTAACATACCAAAGGGGGGCACACAATATCAGTTGAGCAGGATAAGAATAAATGAATAAATGAAAAAAAAAAATAAAATGGATAGTTAAGCTTTTTCTGCTGTTGTCATCTCTTAAGCGAACATGCATGGAAACCGCTATCCACATGTCCTGTAAAACACAGTAGCGCTTAACTCGAGGCTTTTCGCGCTGTGCAAAAATTGTGTTGATTTAAATTTAGAGAAAATCGAGGTTTCTAAAACCCGGCACGTAAACCAGAAAATAAATTCTTGCGCAGTGCGAAAAGACCTCGGTACGAGTTTCATTAACGCTACAATGTTTTGCCCTTTAAGTTCGCTTAAAAGATGACAAGGTTAAACCATCCATTCTTTTCATTCTTTTTTTTTCCCATATCCTCTTTTACAAGACTGTGCACTTCCTGTGAAGACTAAGACTCACGGGCATGATCTCAAATGCTTTAATGCCCAGCAGCCGGAAGTCAATCAATCAATCAAAACTTTAGTTATCGAGGGAGACACGTACTAACTTATCAAGCAATAAATTTGTGGCCCTCTTAATGCACTAAAACTTTCAATTCTACTATAAAAAATAACAAAAAAAATTATCACTAAAACATCGCAATATGAAAATTATTATTTAAAAAGGAGTAAAAATCTTATTCTTGAGCTGACTTAATTTAACAGCTCTTTAAGGTCTGACCTTTTCGTTAAAAGTATTTTCTGTTCAGTATAAATCCTAATCGCGAGAGTAGAATGAACAGCTCTTTAAGGTCTGACCTTTTTCTCAAAACTTTCTGAATCAGGTGACTTAGTCTTTTTCACACCCCACCCGTGAGTTTAGCCATAGTGCCGTTAATAAGCAAAAACTACGGAGAATTCTTTAACTGCCAAGAAGAAAGTGATAATAATAATTTTATAAAAATTGAATTCTATTTGCAATAAATTATTCCAATTATTTCATTCCAAGTTTCGTTTTTATTGAGAAGGGCACCTTCTCCCCTTTCTGAATGTTATACAGGAAAGAGGCAAGTGCTAGGGAAAATATCCACCATGGGATTTATGGGGGAGGGGGTGGTTTCGTACGGGTGAGGGGAAAAATTTCGTCTTAAGTACTCAAAGTGTCGCCCATTGTAGTTCCAGTCCAAAAGTATTTAGGTCAAACTTCTCCGTGAACAGGAAGTTGAGGGTCAGAG
>OMLO01005584.1_pt1:2500-10575 | contig 10575 bp, 5 predicted proteins | sample 1674811 | NCBI WGS metagenome assembly OMLO01 (sample SAMN06265003, study PRJEB25207) | coral metagenome | isolation source: Coral host | place: Mexico:La Bocana,Puerto Morelos, Mexico | collected 2008-11-13
GCTGCTGCAGACTTCGCAAAGGAGAAGAAAGCTCTGAAAACTACCAGGAGAATTATAATGGCCTTTATGTCTTTCCTATGCTGTTAATGTATACTTTGTGTTATATCGTCTTTTCTAAGAGTTGTAGTTACACTGTGGACGTAATAGTTTTGTCTTATCCCATTTTCGTAAGGTTATCGTCGTTCAGTTCTCTGTGCAAAATTTATTAAAAGAAATTCCAAAAAATTACAAAATGCGTATTATCGACTTGACACGCAGAGTCACTCCTGAAAGTAGAAGACTAAGTACATGGGTAGAAGTTGCAGTGTAGCACCGTTCCTATGAAGAAGTACAACAAAAAATAACCCACAATGAACATAGATCTCCACTTGCCGCTACACTGCCTGTGTGTTAGGTCAGCAGTATCTTTGATGATGACATGTGCACAGTAACAGTAGATGAGAGGAGATGCAGAAGCAATGAATCTTGTGATGACCTAGAAAAGTAAAGTGTCAAATGTACTCTGCACTGTTTTTGCTAATTGAGGACACTGTATATGAATGCACAAATATATACATTTCGCCGGTAAAAGTAAAATATAAAATTTAAGGTAAAAGGTGTGAAAAAAACCGAGAACTAAACTCGTACTACTACAGGTAGCCCGAGTAAAAATGGGAAAAGTTGGTAGCTGTCTTGAACACTTAGTAGAAAATAATCTTGTTATGTTTAGTTGATCTTCTTTACTTTTAGTTAACAACTATTTGCTTTGTATTAAATTTTTTCCGTAACGTGTACATTAATCGAGCTGTTGTAAGTAATATATTGTAAGTACTGCAACGTGTATTGTAAGGAAGTACTGTATGTAATGTAAGTAATGTATTGTAAGTGTTTTTTTGTTTTTGTTTTTGTTTTTTTTTTTTTGTAAGTTAAGTGACTGTAGGTAATGTATTCTAAGTACTGCAGTGCATTGTTAAAAAAATAAACAAATTACAAAAAAAATGTTGGATGTTGATGATTAGAAAATGGGTTTGGCTCTTGCAACGATGTTGTTTACTGTTGTTGGTTAAATATGAATTATCCTTGGTTAAATCTTGGCAAAGTGTGGCAAGTACATGTAGTGTAGCTGGGTTATTGTATATGTTGTAGTTAAAAATTAAATTCAAGTAAAAATTAAATTCCTTTGTCTCTTAACCCTACTTATTCATTGATTATGAATAATTAGGGTCAGAAAACAAAGACAATTGAGAATCAAACTAGGTTACAATTATTTTTACCTGAATTTAATTTTTAACTACAACATCTGCCGGTACATTACAGTTTATTTTGAAGTTCTGTTGTTCATTGCATTGTTGTTTTGTTGGTTATAGTTTTATGCTTTGTTCTAAAAGCACAAAAATCATTTTTCTACAATCCCAACCTTCTGTCTTGACATTCTTTTCTTAAGAACAACATACAAACCTATTTAAAAACATATTGACACTGACCTGTACATGCATGGATGTGAAACCAAACAATGTCAAGAAAGCAAGATGGAATGCATACACCAAGGCTAAAGGACTGTGGTGGAAATCAATGTTCTTTTTTTTCTTTACTTCCAATCACCAGTACAAGAATCTATCATCATAGTCAGAGACTCTGAATAGTGACGATCATAACAATGTAGATACATGTATGTAGAAAGGAACTGAATGTAGAGGAAGTTTGTATGTGCCTGAAGAGATGTGGCCAAACAGCTGGCAGATATTGGGCACTGACGGCAGCCCGTTCCATGGTTCATAGTATAATAATAATAATAATTACTTTATTTTAGACATGACACTAAAATAAAGTAATTATTATTATTATTATACTATGAAAATCACCAAACCATGGAATGGGCTGTCGTCAGTTACAACCAAAGTTCAAAGTAAATTTGGAAAAATGGAAAAAGGCGAATAATTGTGTTAAAAATAACCAATTTTCCATTTTTAAAATATTTTTCAAAGCAAAAATGGTCTACAAACAAGATCTGCATGACTAAAATTACATGTAGTTGGATGATTTGCAAATTTGGTCATACAATGCCACATGGCCTACTCTTATTTCCAGCATAATTTGCATAAATAAATAAAGAATAAAAGAACATGTTTGCACTTCATGTAAATGGATCAGAGCTTTGTTTGTTTCCAAATTAATTCCTGACACATACCTTGCCATATTATAAGGCTTTCTTCTTCTATGCAAGAGACCAAGTGTTTTCAAAATTTCAAAATTTTCTTGATAATTTACAACAATATGTCAGTACTGCATTAGCATATGAACTCAGAAGAATCATTGGCGCAGCAAGAAGGAAGTTGGGTATTTGCTTCAACTCAAATGAGCGTAAAAATCCAGCATTCCAATAACTGTCTTGAATATACGAATAGGGTAGCTGCTAATGCAAAGAAAACTGTGTTTAACACGATTCACAGGCCAGCAACAGACTTCGCTCGCTCACAAAATATTGAAGCTGCACTAGATGTAGTGTCCGTTCCAAGATCCTTAATTACCAAGGACAAAACGGAAAGAAAGCCATATACTGCTCATATTTATATCCTTCTTCTGCTATCTTCAGAAAATATACAGCGTCCCGCTTACCAAATCCTCCAAAAATCTTTTCAAGAGTCCAGTCGCACCATCCTGAAATTTGCACTTGCTTCATCGATAAAACTCGAAGTATCGTAGTCAGAGATGAGTTCGTTCGCCACAACCTACAAAATAACGCACGAAAGTATGGAAGAGCTTATAGAAGATTGCCACAAGTACTTATCACATATTTACCTGGACGAAAAGTAACAGAACTCTTGAAGATATCGCCAGGCGAACAACTTGTACAACTTCGTCCGCCATATTGAATTTTCCAGTGAATTTTTCAAAAGCGATCACGTGGACTTAAAGGGATTTCAGCAGAGTTATTCAGATTCAAAAAATCGCGCGAAATAGGAATACTGTGCTTCTCTATTTTGCCAAGAAAAATGATTGAAGGGCATTTACAGTGAGACGTGATTAAAAGCTCTTTTCGCGAAAATCTCGAGCCTCTATTCGCCCAATTTCCTTTTCCAAAAATTAAAACGTAATGAAAGTTGTACTGGACGTGATAAAAATGCCATACTTGCAGTCAGATCACCTTGTTGGACAATTTATCACTTCGCATTCCTTAGCTCTTTAATTCAATAACGGTTTAAAATTTCAAAACGTCGCGAACCAGGGGAGCAATTATTTATCGTAAAAATAACATTCACCTTCCTCACTAAGCATTGGAAGGCGTGTTTTTCTTGTCGCCTTTAGTGTTCAACCAAATGAACCAAAATCATGAAACACCCAGAAAAGGAGCATAATGCATACCACGGAGTTTTCTTTCTCGGAATACATGAATTTTAATAAAGGTATATAAACAACTGACGTACGACACACCCATTTTGGTGTTGGTCGACGTTGTTTCGTCACTTTCGCTCGGATGTGCCCGCTTCAGTTAAGTCAATGTTTCTTCTCTACTCAGAGTTGTCATTCGGCTAGATTTTAGTTTTTTGATGCTTTCGCTTGCTGGAACTTAATCTGTTTGATAGTTTAATATATCAGTCGATTCCGTCGTGAAAACTGGGGGGACAAATCTTTGAGGGCCACAGAAATCGATGCAGTATTTGATGTCGAAACACAGAGTTCAGTACCGGCCAGTCAACATTTCGTTAAGCAGTCGTAGAACTGTATACGCTTAAATTTTATATTACGCATTGTCAGTTGTCTTCCTTAGTCCTTTCATTACGATTTGTATACTTGCAAATTTGGTGGGCAACCACCGTCGTAGATATCTTGGTTCCTTCCTTGAAATTGACATGCACTGCCTTGAAATGGTGAGGACATGATTTATTTTCTCGGTTTTCGGTTGTCTTTTTTTGGTCGCTTATTGAAGTTCTAAGGTTTTTCTTGCAAAGCTAAGTAGTGTTGATAAAAATGTATTCCAAGAACGGTGATGCAGTTGGCTCATTATGGTCTTGTTTCTCTATAAATTTTTCTTAGGAATTGATTGTGTTGAAATGCACTCCAGTCATCCATGTTCTTGGTTTCAGGATTGCTTCTCTCGCGTATTAGCAGGTGAGCTTTCTTCTCACGGTTTTGGTTGCAGTTCAATTTCATTTGATCATTTATGGTTTGTTAATCCTCATTACCACCACATTTTGCTGTTTATATACTTTACTAGTCAAACTGTACTTGTCTCTTGAAATTTTTATACACATGTCAACGCAACATTAATAATCATAGCACAATGAAATTGGAAAACTACTCTGTCTTTCTCCCGAGCTGGTTTGTAATGGCTAATTGATTGAACCAGTGACAACACCACCAAGTTTCAAGATTTGAAGCTGCCATAGAATTCTCCCTGCTTTAAAAATTATAATAAACTATTGCATTGGTTGCCTTTTTGTTTTAGTCCAACTTGCTAGCAGAGGAATAACTAGAATAATTGCGCTGAAGTCTTGGAGGCCATGTTCAGCTTTGATGGAAATCAATTCAACATTTAATTATTTCTTCCCAATTACGGCTCGTTCAAGTTGAACCATCTTCATACATGGAATTTCAGATAAGTACAATATTACTATTGTTATTTTCTTTTACCTCTAAAGCTCGTAAAATGTTCCTGTTATAACTTAAATTTGGTTAACCTTAAGAAAAAAATCAGGCAGATTTAATTATAAATCTCTAACGCCTATGTGGCTTTTTTATATTGGTACTTGCAGAATTGCTTGTTTCGCGCTAGAAAAACGTTTAAAGTTATTTTCTCCAAGGATAAAAGCATACATAAAGCTAGGATGGGTGATAAAGTTTGACTCTTACTGGATTACCCGAATCCTGTTTTGAACAACATTGCCCAAAAAGAACGCGGGGTCCTCTCAAAAAACAAGCGAACAAGTAATCTAAAAGTCTAAATATTCGTTAGCTTTTGAATACAAGTCTCCATATTGGGTCGAGAAAGATTTTGTAATTACAAATTTTGCAAAGGTTTAAATTTCACACGGGCACTTTCCGCACCCACTGTGGTCTCGTAGCGTTCACATCCCTAAATATTACTGTGTCAAACACAGCAGTGTTCTACAATTATCAGACTAGCGAGTTTACGAAACTATACGACGGCGACGCCGACCACAAGGTCGATTAAAAAATGAATTCATATTTTACCTACGAATCTCGCGATACTCTAAACTCATTTAATTTATTTATCACTGTCAAAACTATCGCAAAACTAAATTCGGAATACAGCGGTTAATTTGAAATAAAAATTTAAAAAATTAGCCGTCGTGGTGTACGTTCTCCAGAAAACACAAAATTTGGTCTTTTCACGTTATTATTTTTCAGAGGACGTTCTTTTGTGCAGTGACGTTCCCGTTTCCGTCGCCGTCGTGGTTTCGTAAACTCTCCATTAACATCACATACTCTGGCTATATTGCTAAAACAACAACACTCCAACAGTTGCGAACTTCTCGTAAATTCTTGTCCATAAACCCATCTTCGGGGCCCGAAGTATTGCAGTACTTCATAACTCAGTGGCAGTTAGCATTAGAACAACTTGATTTACACAACAAAAGCAGTATTTCACTCTACCTTGACAGAACGAAAACCAAGGAAGCGTCCTCCCCCCCCCCCCTTGTACCACGGTGGGGTATGAGTTAGTTTGTGGGTCCGAGGGTTCAGTTCACTAATCTCCGATTGATTTTAATAACAAAGAGGCGTTGCATCATCTGTGGTTTTTAGCGACATAAGGTTGTACAATATTTGCTAGCCAAGAATAGATTTTACAGTTATAAATGATTCAAAGTTTCTTAACATCTCGATTATTTGCCCAGGGATAATTGCTGTAGAAAATGTATGAAAAATATATCAACTGTTTGCAATAAATCAGTTACGCTTTCGATTGGAAATTATAGGACAATGGAGAGTTTAGGAAAAGGAGAAAAATGGTTGTAAATGTTTGCATACCCCAAGGGGGTAGGGGGTTGGCTGGGACTCTAAAAACATTTCGGGCTTGCAAAGGGGAAGATTGAATGGGGAAAGACTTCAAATGGAGTAAGGCACTATATAATCAACAAATTTTGTCTTAGCTGGTACAACAGTGATCAGGTGAAGGAACTCGTCACGGGATTCCCGTAGTTAAACAAAGCTCTTAAGCCTGTTGAGCGTGAGAATAACGCCTAGGAATGCAATTTCACACTCGTCTGAGTGTTATATGATATTTCGATCAGTCTATTTTTAGCCATCAGTCTATTTTTTTCAACTAGCAACCTATCTTCCTAACTACACTGCTCAAAGAATAAAAATTCCAAAACAAGAAGAAACTTCTTTTCATGGAGGCTGTGTAGAAAAAAGTTACTTAAACCTGTGGCGACTCAGTTCAGTTTTAACTCGGTTAATGAAGTTAATGTACTTGTTTTTAAAGTTAAGATGCTACACAACTGAACTCTTCTGTACGGAAAAAGCGTCTCTTTAGATAATCAGTGCAAGGTTGTGGAATGACTAAATGGTTTCAGTATTCCTTAAACGATACGCACTCAATGTCGGGATAAACAAATTTTGATCGCAGATAATCGGGTGTTATATCATGTTATGATAACAGTTAAAGCCTCCATTCCGCCCACAAGAACGCCATTGGGGCATTTCGTTATGCATGGATAGATATCAAGAACTTCTGCGAGTAAATAAATATCGTGCTTATGAAAGGGAAACTCAGCCTTACACTCATCATCTCTCATAGAATCAAGATCGAAGCGACCATACTTCCAAGAAGAAAATTCGAGATTTTCAGAGGCATTTATATCCTACAACAGGGCAGACTTTGTATCGTCAATGCTTCCATCTTGATAGCAAACATTAGAGCTTCCCTTGCCTCTCTGAATGTTGTCATTTTATGATGTATAACTTTTACCAGCTAAAATCAAAGTTTGAAGGATTTTCACTGCATTGCCTCCAGGCTACCGTCGCGTTCGCATCCGTAACCTTCTCGGTTTCAGCGATTCCAAACTGCATCGCGTTCTGGTTCGTAAAATTCCCATTTTTAATTTCATTGGTACACTCAATAATTGGGTGCTACCAAAGTAAGGTAAAACGCGTTTTGGTGAAAGTTATTGAATTTATCAATTAAAAGTGAACTGCTTTCATACCGAGGCAAAATAATTACACGGGAACTGAATAACAACGATAAATAATAACAGTTTAGGACTTTTTTGGGTAAAGATCCACACAGTACCGAACACGTAATCACACGAGTTTCGTACGACTTGTAGCGACGTAATAGCGTTGAACTTCGATTTAAGAACTTAATGGACTTTTTGATTCTAAATGGTACTTTACACAACATTACATTAGTTGTATGGTAAGTGAACTTTTGAAACTCTTAAAATAAGAGCTTAATTTTGACCATACATCATGAAAGATTTTCTTCTCTAATCTTTTGAAAAGAAAGGAGCAGTCCAAAAATGGAAAGCTCGCAACAGGGGCTGTGAAAAAGTTTATGCTTCCAATTTCGATACTTTTTCCTGCTCCTAGTCACTAACTGATCGTGACTGATTGATAGGAGCGATTTCTCCCAGAAAAAGTACAGAAAAATATCTTCTTTACTAACTAAACAATGCGGAATCCAATGTAACAGATCACGGGTTATTTGTGAACCATGCAGCTTCTCTTAATTTGCTTTCTAATGCTTGTCATCAAATAAGATTGACATACAGATTTGATGTTTCGAACATTGAGTATACCGATAATCTAGGCTACCTCAGCCAGACGTCGTAGATTATCTACTGACGGTGATTTATTATTAGTTAAACCAAAATATATTATAAAACGTACGTTATCATTTATAACTTTCAGTAGAACAACACCAGATTTTTCCATGACAGAGGCCATTTTTTCTGTTTCTTTTGGGTTTGCAGGTTTCAAGCACACGAGAATTTGAAACTGTCAGAAAATTCGCCCTAGGCCAAAATTATTATAAGATACCGCCATAAGTTACTCTTTCGTCATTTTTCATTATGACGATGGAACAGCTACTTTTGAACAAGCTTGACCAAATCGGTGTAGACTTTATTGGT
>OMLO01005585.1_pt1 | contig 10575 bp, 7 predicted proteins | sample 1674811 | NCBI WGS metagenome assembly OMLO01 (sample SAMN06265003, study PRJEB25207) | coral metagenome | isolation source: Coral host | place: Mexico:La Bocana,Puerto Morelos, Mexico | collected 2008-11-13
AAAAATTCACTGTTTTAACGAATTAATAACACCGAAAACTCCATAGTAACACACATTACAGGTTAGTTTGTAATAATCCGATTTAGGTCCCGTCCACACATATCCGGATATTTTTGAATCAGCAACTTTTTCCTTCCGGATCCGGCTTCCGTCCACACGCATCCGGCGAATCTGGATAATTTTGAATGCGCTATCCCGAGTGAAAAAAATAAATCCGCAACGAATCCGAGAACGTGTCGACGGCGTAGCAATAGCGTGTCCAATCTCTTACAAAATAACAAATCAATGAAGTGGACACTCAGGCGAATTCGATTTGTATACGCTACTTGCGGACGCGGAAATTTTTGAATCCGGAAAAAGTTGCAGATTCAAAAATATCCCGATATCTGTCAGGCGGGGCTTTAATTACACAAATAAGCAGTGAAAAAAATGTTTTGCTGAATCGACAAGAAGAAAAGTCGAACATCAGCAAATAATGAATTATTAACTGAGTTGATTGACCATTGGGTTTTAGGACATTTCAAGCTCCAAGCATTACCCCATTACTCCTTTTCTCTTTTTCTCCAAAGAAGAATTCTTAACTGTTACAATAGTATCTTTATAATGTCGGTTTTAAATCGTTAAGGTAAAAAAACTTCAGGTCAGAAAATTGATTTAAGGATCCAGTCGTGTACCGACGATGCAGGCAAGCGCGACTGATCTGCGCCACATTAAAATCTCTATTTTCATTCGCTTGTGTTCATCTACACCTTTTCTGTCATTCTTAGGGCCATTGGTTTTGTTTTTTGTGTATTATTCCTTTGGGTAATTATATAAAAAATTACATTTCTACGCAGTGAAACTGAAGGTAGTCTCATAAACGTCGAAAAACAATATAGACAAAATATTAAAGTCCGATTGTTCTTCTAAAGAATCAAAATATTCTGCTTTCCCGCAGGTCAGTACTGTATCTATATGTATCAAAAGGGACAGTGTCCGAAAGGTTTGAAGTCGGGTTCTGTCTTCTGGGATGACGAAGACACCTTTATTTCCAGTGTTAATGATAAAGGTGGAACCCTTCCTGACGGCGAGTATGGAGAGAACACACTGATTCGATTTTGTTGTGCAACAGAAGGAGACAAAAATGAGCCTATCCTCCTCCCCTCTAAGTCTCCGTTTTTCCTGCTGGCATATGCCTCAAAACAATGCCAGATGGTGAAGTGGGCGGTGACTAGCGTAGAGTGGATTCATTATAACACAGAATACTGGAGAAACGATGATGAAGGAAAAGGGGCTTATTCTTACGACGCTGGGCAACATCACCCGACTATTTACTACTGTTACTATCGCGGTGAGAACAAATCTATCTGGTTATTGTCGTTTGTGTCGGTTTTGTTTAGTCGTCAATGAGTCATGACGCTTTTGCTGTATACAAGCAACACTTTTTATTAATGATTAAAAGAACATGAAAATCTCAACAAATTTCAAAAACTTGAGAAGGTTGATCCCCAGCTTCAAACCAAGTCATGAGTTCTCATGCAGTACTGGGACACGATAACACAGATGGTAACCAAACGCGGTGGGGTTCGAAATGAATGGTTCAAATAGAATACGAGTTAAATGTATGTACATCCATTTCCTGAATGACACTGAGTATTTTCTAAGATAGGAATTAGGTAAACCACCGGTGAACTATAAAACAACAGACCTATCGAGACTCAGCTCTTTGTATAATCATACTCATTCGAAGCGTAGCCCGGAATTAACAAATTAACTGACATATTGTCAAACTGTCCGCTCTTGTTCGTTGACGCATTGCATAAATTATAAATTCATAGGTTTGTCTTTTGCTATGAAAATTAGCCAATGAGCGTGCTAGAATTTCTGCAGTTATCATAAAGTACGCGGGAGATGAATGTCATCCCAGGTTAAGTCAAAGGGTAGCCCCAAGCTTCTGTATTACGAATAAACAGTTCTGCCAACTTCAAGTTTGACCGTGGGTGTTATAGTATGCTAAACGCAGAAAAGAAATGGAAGTTAATTGATATCAGGATAGAATTGATTCCAGTATGCAAACAAATTTGCTAAATCATGGCTATCTTTTCTAGGATGTAATGAAACTCTAACCGCAACGAATGGCACTTTCCAGTCCCCAAACTACCCAGAAAAATACCCGGATGGTCAGTACTGCTCCTGGAAGATCACAGTCAATGTGACACAAAGAATTCACTTAATGTTTCCAAGTTTTCATCTACAAAAGAACAGTAACACTGACGCATTGTACGTGTATGATGGAGAAAATGAAACAGGGCAGGTGTTAGGAGTGTTTTACGGAGGTCACCCTCCCCCTAAAGAAGGAATCTACTCGTCGTTAAATCGGATGTTTGTGATATTCAAATCAGACAAGAATGACTCTTACACCGGCTTCAGCGTTTCTTACTACAGTGTTAAAAAAACAGGTAATTATTTTTAACTTATGCTGTACCGTCCGTATTACATGTTGGGTCAGGCAACCCTTGACATTCAAGCGTTCACTAAGGATCGGTAGGGAACTGAAAACAACACTCGCTGATTTCCTGGGGGGTCAGTTACCGCGTGCCTTGTGTCTTCCACTATTTGTCTATCCTGGCAATTCATGGATGTATATTATTATACATGTACAGTAAATCTTTCCTTACGTACACCTTTATAATAAGGACACCTCTACATTATGGGCAGTTAGCTCAAGAACTTAGTCTCAGCGAAACCAGAATGACCCAGAATCTTATAATTGCCACCTCTGAAATACAGCCATCTCTATAATAAAGGCATTCAGATCTGGCCCTTTGGTCCCCGTGGATTAAAGAGGCTCAACTGTGTAACAAATTTCTCTTCAAACCAGCGCTCAGTGTAACGACTACGCAAACCCCGGATGTGACGGCATCGTCTCCCCTTACACGTGCAACATTGCGTACCCTAGAAACAAGAACGTCTACCAGAGAGCTGACAACGGACGGACTGTCAGGGAAAAGTCGATTAAAAGATGAAAGCAAGCAGCCACAGAGAAAAGGTGATGCAGCTAAATGATTAGTTTATAGATGCGATTGTTGTGTTTAATAACAATGCATTTACTCCTTCTTTTATATATATGTTGGCGATGAATATAGTAACAATAGTCTTTTTCAGATTATTTCGTTGTAAAATCAACCAAGAACTTAACTTTAACTTAGTTTGAATTGTAAGACTTTATAGTCAAATAGTCAAACGATAATAAATAGAATAATAAAATAAAACGCAGAGAGCTAGGTCTCTTTTCTAAGTTGCCTAGCTAGCTCTAGTTCTAGGGGGGGGGGATAAGCGTTAGCCCTTCGCTCCGACGAAGGGCTAACACTCGATACATCGGTGGCCAACTCACATTATCAACCCAAATTATCTTGTAATACTCCTCACCGACGCACCACATTTTCTTTAGAAACTTACTCCTTTGTATATTTTTGGATTCACTGTCCTCAACAGGGTATATAATTTTACACCCCTCTAAACAGCATGACATTACGAACCGAGAGAAGTTAAACTAAAATCCGAGCACTCTTTTTCTTTTCTAAGCTTGCGAGAGGGTAGGCTGAAAGAGCGTGCGATCCAGCGGCAAACGACGAGGGCGCATTTTTTCCCCTTATCATTTTCTCTTAGATTACACCTTTATATGGATGTAATGACGGTATTTTGCTACGCTAACTAATTGAGAGTCTAATACTTGATAGCTTTTTGCTTAGTTCAAGTGTGCAGACGCAACAACTGGGTTTTAGACGTATGATTCTTTGATTGGAATTGCTTATTGAATTCCTGTAAAACGGAGAGTGTGTGTTTTGTCTCTTGTCCTAAACAGGGCATTGAAATAGAGGGTGTTGTCATACACAGGGTGGGGTTCTTAGAGTATTTTTGTCCTAAACAGGGTCAAGATTTCAAACCCTCGGTGGTACTCCTTTACTCAAACATGGGTCAGGTACCCCCTTCATCGGCCTCTAGTGCAGTTGCTTTTTATCTGGAGCTATATCTTTCACCATACCGCTTAACATCCACCAACAAACATTGATTTCGCGTAATCTTCACCATTTTAAATACTGACCGATTTATAAGTCTTCCACAAACAGGCTTCAGTGTGGTAGCTGTGGTTGTTCCTATAGTGCTAGTGACCTTCCTGGTAGCTGGGTTTACAGCTGTATTCTTTTACTGCAGAAGGTGAGGACACACGACATGAAGAATTAGATATCATTTATCATGTTGTGATAGTTACTCAAAAACACCACCACCACCATCACGGAGACTGAAGATGAAATGTAAGTCAATGACTGATCTTAAGCTATCAATCCAGTCCAATCGTGATTATATTTCAATGAATAGGACTGGGGACGAGAAATGTTAAAAAAAACGCATGCTTGACATTCCAAAGGCTAGCCAATTTGAAGTCAGAAGTGTAATGTATTTTAGCACTTCTGGTACATACAGTTTGTACGGTTTACCCACATTGCAGTCCCCACTTGCGAAGATCTGATCGTACGTTTTTAATGATCTTAAACACTTTTTAAAATATCCAGCAAGTAATTTTGCGACTTCACGTCATTCAGTTTTGCATGAGATTCTCTCCCGTGTCTGGTTTTTAAGACAAAAAGAGATACTCAGTCAGCATTGTGTTTGACCTAAAAAACGCTCAACTAATCAGCTTGAGGGACCACTTGAAACTGACAATCGCAGGAAATTGTACCTTGTTTTTAAATGTATTTTGATTAACGGTTTATTTTTTCTTGATTTTCACATAGAAAGAGGACAAAAAAAGATGCAAAGCAAAATAAAATCATTTTTTCAGCGAGGTACCGTGTTAATTATATTTAAAAACATGACTTCAGTGGTGAACAATTTCGAACGCTTAAAGTGTTAATTTTAGACAGATCATTAAAACTGTATTTCTTTCATCAATAACTAAAATAAACATATTTAGTTTGTACCAAATGAAAAACAGCTCCTTATTAAGAAAGCGTATTGAACCATTTTCCTTCTTGCGCGATCGATGTCTTCAACATCTATTTTTTCTTATAATTCCAGGTCAAAAGACGAATCATCTATTTCAGCTGAAAATCTGTATTATGAGCGGTAGGAATCACGAGCAAAATCTAATTCGTCACTACTTAAAATAGCATTTTGTTAGTTAAAAACATATTTTGTTAACATTGAATCATTAACCTTCCCAATAGCTCGTAACCCATTATTACTCCTTCTGAATTTGTTCGAGACAGATCACGTGTAGTTAAAAATGATTAGAATCAATTGTTTTTATATATTTTTCGAGTACTGCGTCACATATTGGTTTTTTTCATTTGTATGTTGACACAACTTCTGGGCACTTGAGTATGCCAATAGCCACAAAATATGCAGTGCCGGATACTACACAACGCCGTAGAAAAGGTTACGAGATTATCCGTTTATTTTCTCTACAGTGACTTGGTAATGCCAAACACAAGCGATCCGAGTTTTCCAGAGGAAAGTCACTTGTACACTGAAGTTGATGAAGCAGAGAAGAAAAGGGATGGACCTTACGTGGAACAAAAGTATGAAAATCCATTGTACGAGCCTGCCGCTGCTGATGATTCAGAATTAAACCCCATTTATGGCAGGTTTGTTCGCTTTAACATGAACAGTTTACTGATCTATAACTTAATATGAAATATGCCTAAGTTGCTAACTGTTACCAAGGAAATAAAAGGTGTCATCCATTTGATTTTGCTGCTCAAGCACAATGTTATTGGATAAATAGCCTTTATTACTGATTAAGGCTAAATGATTTAAGTGTCAGAGTATTTAGCACTCTTCTAATTGTGGACACCGTAAATAAGCAAACAAATATTACAAATAGAACAGAAAATTGTTAAGAATCCCAACTGGCAGGAGGCTTACCAGCTGGCTATTTACAAAGCGTGGAGGAGTTGAATTCGGGACCACCAAAGACAAATCTATCCAGTGGCAGGGAGCAGGATTTGAAGCCGGGACCTCCGGATTACAAATTCAGCGCCCTAACCACTAGGCCACGCTGCCTCCTGCAGCGCAAAGCGGAATATCAAATTTCTACTTAGATGGTTTGGTAGGTAGCACTGCTGTAGATACATACCAGGGTGACCCTGTCAACTAGCAGCACGATTTACACAGCGCTGCGACACGCTCTGAAGATTACGGCCTTTTGCTTATTTCACAGTGACTTAGTAATCGCAAGCACTGACAAGCCGAGGTTTTCAAAAGGAAACGAGCGGTACACTGAAGTTCAAGACACAGGGGACCAAAAAGAGGAGAAACTTTACATAGATCGTGAGAATGAAAATCCATTGTACGAGGCCGCTGATGTCGGTGATGCTGTGTTTAACCCCATTTATGACAGGTTTGGTTCCTAAATCTTCATTTGTTCTATTGGTTCAGTAAGTAAGAGTTATCGTTGTTCTAACATATAATGTTGTAACTGAAGAAATCTTCCGCATATCAAGTTAATTGGGCTAAAAACCTGCGACCGGCTAACTGCAATTACTATTAGCTTGACCGGCTTTCACCAATACAAACCCAACAAGCTCGTTTAGTAACACATATATATTTATCATTTTCTTGCAGCTCCTCCTAACGGAAGAACGCCAGTTTCAAATTGACGAAGATCTACCGTTATAGTTATGGTATTCAAACTGTATCATTTTAATGCAAAGTCAAAGAAGGGACGTAGGCTGAGAAAATTTCCAAGAAATGTCCCAAGCTTTGAAAAGCAGTGTAGGGTAACGTCAGGCCCCACAAGAGTTTTATGACATTGAAAGAAATATTTTGCCGGACGTTCGGATTTTTGTCACGGTAGCCTGTCAATTAGTGATGAATTTTTGCAGCAGTATATACAGATTTTTGCTTCATGGCCAATTGGAACGTGAGAATTTCCACTGTAGGTCAATTTGCGTCAAATGAATTTTGCATATTCGCATGAACTATCTAATGAATACCATACTATGATGATGTTGAAACTTTATTGTGTCAAGAACTTATAGATTAGGAAACCATTCTCATAATCTTAAGAGGGCTCACCAATTATTATTAGAAGTATAAAAAAACTATAAAGATACAGTAAAAAAAGATACAGAACTATGATATAAAGCGTATATGTTAACACTACGAGTGGGAACTGTTACACTGAAAGAGCAACGTAGCCATGAACGAAAGTTCAGTTGTGAAAAGAACCCTGAAAAAACAGTCTAGCTTGACCGTAATTCCAATCCACACGAGGCGTCACGCACCTCTCTTAACAACCCACAGGATTGGCGGAGAAGAAAACAAACAGACAACAGAAACAATGGACCCTAACTCTGAAACAATGGAGCAGCGTGACAATAAGAACAAATAGAAAAAGAGGTTACTAACAGGTGCGCGGCATCTGTCCGTGATGTCTGCGATAGCGTGCAGTGTCCTGCATTATCTGACAACAATATCTGATACACAAAAACTTCTTCTCCCGACACAAATGTTTCTATTTCTCTATCCCTCTTTAAATATACACGACTCCGATTGCTTGTCATCAACTTTTCCACCCTTATGCGCGTGTTCGCTTAATTCCAATGCATGTGGCTGACCAAAAGGATGCGCCCTCAGTGTGTAAACCGTCAGATCGAATTCCCCTGACCCTTTTACCACCCTGGTAATGTCAACCCAGTGTGTAAACCGTCAGATCGAATTCCCTTGACCCTTTTACCACCCGGGTAATGTCAACCCTAACCCCAATGGCAATTTTCGGACGGAGGCTGAACATTCCTGACTTTTATTGGCCACTGGTACGCCAAAGCCGTAAGGTACAAGATGTTCGTAATCGTCTTATGATTTTAGCATTTTGTTATACCTTGCAGTGATCCTAAATAAAAAATTACAGAAAACAATACAACCGAAAATGAAATCAAAAATGCGTATGAACTATTTGGTATTTTAACTGATTCATACTCTTCTACCAAAACATTTTCAAAGCAAACTCCTCTAGTGAGCATCTAGATGTCCTTTGTCAAGCTCTGCCTAACGTTCTTATAATAAACGGCACGCAATGCATGCAGAAGCGATGGCGTGTAAACATTATTCCTAGAAGAATAGCAGACAAACTGATTCTTAAATAGAACTTTTGTGTTAGAAATTCTAGGGGTTCACGTTTAGGATAGTCCGACTTCAGGTAGTTTACCTTTACACCACACTGTTCTCCATTAAACTTAACTAATATCTCGGTCCACAAACAAGTTTAGTTCAGATATTTCAGTGCTTATACAATGCTCATACAGTGCTTTGACAGTACTAATTCAATTCGGTCGTTTCGTTTCGTTGTTTCGTGTTTTAGTAAATGCTAAAATATTCAGCCGTTCTTACGGCTGAGCCATCCGTTCACAAAAAAAATCGTCAACAGTTCGAACGGACATCCGTTCACAAAAATTCTTCATCCGTTGAGCTAGAATTAAAAGCACTCCGCTAAACACAGCAACTCCCAGAGTGCATTTTCCTTCAACAGAGTGATTAAAAGTGCGCGACAAAAGCGTTACAGACAAAAGCGCGGCAAAATCACTATCCAAAGGAATTCAGCACGCCAGCATTGAAGCGCTGACTTATGACGTCATCGCTTAAAAATGCTATATGAAATTAGTCAATCATTTCTTATCATTTGCATGCAGTTAACTAGTTTATCCTTTTTCTCAACCTGCCACCGAAATTTTAATCTTGAAAAAAGTATTCAAATAGCAAATTAAAGAAACTCAAAAAAGCCCTTCGCCATATTTTCTCCCTTACCCCATGAGCTTTGATAAGTCAGTCACCTATTAGTTGAACATACTAGAGTTGTGTGACAACCATGGGATGAAACATAACACTTTCCGTTTAAGTCAGAAACTGAAAGGTCATAATGCAATCAACATTTTTGAACCGCCTATATATTGCCCTGTAGAGATGCTGTGGTTGGGAGCAGTAAGTCTCATAGCCATCGTTTATAGCTCAAAATCGTCAGGTAAGTTTTAAAATCACTCGCATAAATTTCATGTATGTGATGTCGACATTGAAAAGCGCGCAAAGGAGATATCGCGAAGTGTCATATTTTAATTTGACTAATTTAGGTTAGGTTCAAGCCGGAACAAGCTCTGTTTTTTCCTTCTAGAATGGTGTTTTGGATATAAGAATAGGTAAAATATAACATATTTTTTAGAGAAAGGAAAATTCGATCAATTGGTCAAAAAGGAAATGTGTAGAGCAAGCACTGATCATAGGAGTGATAGTTCCGATGTAGATGTCGAAAGTCAAAGGCAATGTGAATGCACACATAGAAATTGCAAGGAAGAAGAATATTACAATTTGAGATTTAAATTGAAGTATTCAAAGTCTGTTGCACGTTATTACATGAGATGCCTGTTACGAAGTGTAATCCTGACTGGCAAGTGTAGAGACCTTTAATATCGAGTGGATTTACTTTTATTGTTTATGCAGATTATGAGCTGTATGTAGAGTAGTTGTTCCGCAAGTCATACAATATATCACTGGTGTGCTTTTTTTTTCTTCAAATTCATAGTTCTCGTATAAACGTTTTCTTTGAAAGTTTAAACGTACTGGTTTCCTGTCTTGGCTAGAACGTTGCGTGACGGTCGAGGTCGCCAGATATTTTGGAACATTAGAAAGTTGAACCCTAAGAACGGAACGAGTAATGTTTAACTTCATTGTAATATTGACCTGAGTTTCGATACTTTTACCTAAATTTAGCACCTCAGGCGAGTCTTGTCGAGCTATGGTCCGTATTTTGGCGAGGCATGGTCGTGCCAAAATAGACCAAAATACCAATGGCGAGACAATACGAAAATGATACGCCACCGAAGTAGGCCAAAAAAGGTTCGATTAATCCCTAAATTCGGTTAAAATTCCTGAGATATTTTTACTAGTTGCGCTAACCAGACGCTAACCAGACACTAACCAGTGTGGTGCAGATTGTTACGACTCAATATCTAGCCTAAAAACAGGTGGATGAATTTTTTTGAATCTGCTCAGTGACTTGATATCGCAGGTTATCAGGACAGTGGACGCGGCTTCTGCTTGGCTAATTGTGAGTTTGGGTCCGGTATATTATTCGGAATCATTTGTTTACTATTGGTTTATAGACTTCATTCCAGGACTGAATTCTAGGCCGGAAATTAGTCCTAAAATCGTGCCATATAATCGAAATAATTTCATTTTGATTTTTGTAGACTCTGTTCGTTGGCCAGCTGGAACATACGGCTTACCTAAACCTGCATCTGGGTGTCCTATGGCTGATGGCTTTCAATGGGAGGAAGGATGGAGATCTCAGGATTTACATGGTGCACGCTCGAACAACGCGAAATCCACTGAATTTCATCTTGATGCAAAAGTTGATTACGAGAAAGTCAATAGATCGTTCTGTATAAGAAGTAGTTCTGACAAAAATAAAAGGCCCAAATGGCCACCAGGTTGGTAAGCGATCTTTAGCTCTGTTTGTATTTTAAAAAATCAAAGAATACCTATGGTCAAACTCGTGGAATAATTAACAGTTAGCGATCCTAAAAATTAGTTTGGTTTATT
>OMLO01005586.1_pt1 | contig 10572 bp, 9 predicted proteins | sample 1674811 | NCBI WGS metagenome assembly OMLO01 (sample SAMN06265003, study PRJEB25207) | coral metagenome | isolation source: Coral host | place: Mexico:La Bocana,Puerto Morelos, Mexico | collected 2008-11-13
TTTGAATGGGTGATGTTCGAGCTCTCTTCAAAGGATTCTCGTCAACAGGTGCAGGTGCAGGTGCAGGTGAAGGGGCTTGGACAGGTGGAGCAGGCAAAGCAAGAACAGCACCGCCTCTCTTTGCCGATGACTTTGGCTTTGCTGACGCCTTTCCCTTTGCCTTTGCCTTCACAGCTGCTTTGGGTGCAGCCGGGGCTTGAGGACGAAGTGCTTCCATCCAACCTGCTTGAGATGCTGCTTCATCTACCTCCATTGGAACCACACTCTCCACCGGCCTCTTGGACTCAGTGTCCTTGATCTGCAGCTGAATTGGAGCAGCCCTGGGAACAGCACCAGCATCATCTTCATCATCCAGCATCCGTCCAATGCCAAGAAGTTGAGATGCTCTTGACATACTCGGGTCATTCGTTGGAGCAGTTGATGGTTTGCCAAGCAGTTGGTCCGTGTAGTGCTTCTGCATATCCTGCATCAAGTTCTCCACCAATGCCGGCTGAGAACTGTCAAGTAGTTGGTGTGACTTGCCCACATTCACTGCCTGCAAAGACTCCAGCTTGTAGATTCCTCGTTGGCCATCTTCCCACGCCATCAGCCATTGCCGTCCAACAACTGTTACCTTAGCTTGTGGGGGCCGACATGTCGATTGGTGTTCTAAACCAGAATAATAATAATTATAATAAAACACCCCTCCCCTTGCCCAATTGTGTCTTGTCAGGGAACTCCTGTAAGCGTGACCCCTTGAAACTTCTTGTAGCACAGATCTTGCTCGGCTGGAGGTTTTCCAGTCATGGCTGTGTAGGATGTGACTTCTACAAAGAAGGCCAAAGGAGCAGTAAGCTGTTCCCCAGCAACTTCTTCAACATGCAATGTCCTTATGGGAATTGTCCATAGACACGACAATGCAGTTGAACACAGGCGGTGGAAAAACACTGCTCTCAGGGAACAGTGGAAAACACTAGATTGTGCTCAGAAACTGATCCACTGTGCCATTTTTGAAACTAGATATGATACAATTAAAACTATATTTCAATGAGAATTGATAATATTTGTTCTAGCTGTCATTGCTTGAACAACGTTGCAATCTGGACAGAAACAAATCGTCAAAGATATGACTGGATATGCACAAATATCATAGTTAATTTCTATAATCATAGAATCATAAATCATATTTGGAAATGGATGATGTAGTTGTTTGTAAATACCTACACTTGCTATCCCTTGTACCGCTTGTAAGCTTGACTGGCGCCAAGAGACGTCTGCGCACCAAGCTGATCCGGTGTACGGATGCGCACAGAGGGATTCTCATTGCGGAGCTCGATGAGGGTCTCACGCTGCTTGCACCACCTTGGCATCTTTTCGTATCTCATCCTCCACATGTTATCAAGATCATTTATCATGGTGTGCTGCTGCATGTCAATACATCTTAGCCATGGTATGTTACCGGGAACTGTTGGGACTGTTGGGCAAGCTGCATATAGGATGGTCAAATGTTTGGGAAGTCTGCTGTGTTTGTCGGGCACTGCTGGGCAAGGGGTGTAGGCGGTGGAGGATGAATGATCACCTGGGAGATTCTACCAAGACACTGATGCAAAGCTGTTGGGTTTTGCTTGAAGTAAGCAGCGCATTTCCGCAAGCTTCCGACTTTTATCTCCCAGCCGCCACCGTTGTGCACCTCACTAGATCTAAGATAGGGAAACCCGTGGTAAAATCTAGATCTAAGTCTAAGACTGAGAAACTGGAATATTGGATCCTGGATAATATTATTAGTAGATACGATACTGCCACATGTGAAACACGAGTCAAACTTTGATTGCTGAACTTCAGTCGGGAAACGTTAACGCAAAGCAAGCAAATGCATCCCTTGGGATTATCGCGAGTTCCCTGGTACCATGGCATGAGTGGGTAGAACTTGCACTGAGCAGCCTTCCCATGAGTGAAGGGGCTCGGCATAGTTGACCAACACAGACAGAATTGGCATCTCAAGGCCATGTAGCCCTGTGGTTTTTTCCACTGTGATGGCGGCTCTGGGGCGACTGACACGGTTGCCATGTCGAAACTATAGGAACGTCCCGTCCCGGATACACTTGATGTCGAGCAAATGCTACTTGCATCATAAGCGAAAAATGGAATTTGCTATACACATGTGACATGGACATGATCACAATCATGTTCACTCGTACATCTACACGAACATCTACTCGTACATATACTCGTACACGTGTACGTTCACTCGTACATATGGTCGTACATTTACTCGTACACGTGTACGTTCACTCGTACATATGGTCGTACATTTACTCGTACACATGTACGTCCACCCGTTCAGCTACATGTTCATTTTCACATGTTCATTTTTAAGCCTATATATTTTCCCCAATATAGCCTTAATATTGTACATGTTTACTTTTAAGGCTATATCTGGTAAAATATATAGCCTTAAAAATGAACATGGAAAAGTGAACGTGTGGATGGACGTGTGAACGGACGAGTGAACGTACGTGTGTGCGAGTGGATGTGCGTGTGAACGGACGAGTGAACGTACGTGTGTGCGAGTGGATGTGCGAGTGGATGCACGAGTGAGCCGGTATCGGATCTCAATGTCGTGTCTGTATCCGTATTAGCTGTAGAATCTAAATCGTCGCACTATATGCAATGGTCCACACTTGTTTCATATCATCACCGGAATGCCTACAATTTTGCAATCGAACAGATGTGACAGTCTGCAACATTGCATTTTTTCTCACTTCTTCCCATCACTAATCCGAGATCCACGTCAAGGTCAGCAGCAATCAGCTGAGCACCATTGCCTTAGATCAAAACAGCTGTGTGCTGGACAATGGCAATGGATTTTTACTTGTTGGAAATTCTTCGGCACACATGATGAAACACATGAGTCCGATACCGATACCGATACCACCCAAAACCTACAGCCCACATCCTACATGCTGACGGAGCACCCCGTACAATTGCTTGTGAGCAAAAGCATGGGATCTGTTTGGAACACGGGAAACCCCTTCGTACAGCCATGCCATAATGCGGTCTTGCCATTCTGATTGATTGCTTGCCGAGAAAGCTTTGGCTGTCCGCAAGACTGAGCAGTTGTGGTGATACTGACACTTCGCAGCGATAGAGTGCTGCGGGGTGCCCTTTCGCATCTCTGCGATTCTACCTTAGGTGTCAGAGGCACTTCGAGCGGGAAGGGTGATGGGAGACTTTATGCAAAAACGGAAGGACATGGTCCAAGATACCTAAGTATGTCGTGGAGCCCCCAACATACTCTTGAGCATACACATGGCCATCATCATCCATATAGTACGGAGGGGTGCGCCGCACTGGACCCTGATGCTTAGAAGTAGAAGAAGAACTAGCGCCGGCTTTTGAGGATTCTTTCGTAGATTTTGATGAAGAAGCAAGCTCGACTTTTGCCTGCCGTGGTTCCCACCGTTTTGTTTTCATAAGTGCAAAGGGTTAAGTTACATCTCTGCTCTATCTTTCCGGATCCATGCACGTTTTGATTCACGTTTCTTAACCATTTCTCTGCTAGAACAAATCGTTTCATAAGCACAGGCCTTGCCAGTGGTTACTCCTGGGGGTGTTCCCTGTAAGTCAAATGAATAGGCAGACAAATGCCCAAGATGACGCTCACGTGCTTCAAACCACATTTTGCTAAGTTCAGGATCCAATGCAAGAACTTCATCTCGTGGCAATCGCTGTCCTGGCCAAATGAAATGTCACCCATTGGCACTGCAAAAGAAAAAACAGAAATCAGAGAGAACAACTACATATGAGATCTCATCAACAATTTGTTGCAAGTCTCAACTGTATGTCAAGTCAATACATCACATATGATCATGTCGATGAGATGAGACTGAGGGATGAGACTTGCGTCAATACTAGAGTTGAACCCTGCATACACGGCAGACATGATATTGAATAAACCACTATATTGAATTAAACTATATTATATGATTTTGAAATTAAAGGATACGGATGATTGAAACAATCCGGCACCAGTAAGCGGCTCCGAAAAAGGTATTGATACCCTAAGTTGACTTATCTTTTATTATTGTTGTAAACAATTACACTTGTACAATATTGAATCAAATATTCATCTTGAACATCAAAATCTTGAAGTAGTATTGAATTCGTTTTACGCTTTATCTTTTTCTGATGTTGTTTTCTTATTACGATTCATTCTTGAATTTATATGGGCGATGAAAAACAATAGTGAATGTAGTTACCTTTTTTATATATTTGTGATCGAGACTTGAAGAAAACCTCAAATCAAACAACAAAAACAATGCAAATCAAAACAATTTCAACGAACAAGAGATATTTAATTATCTAATGTTATTTCAACCTGGTTTACAACTAATATTGAATTAATGATGAAATATTGAATCTTATTGTTTGATACTACTTCAAATTATATTGTTTTCAAATAAGTCAACAATGTTGATATATGATTCGATCACTGTGATAATCAGTTGACAAGCAGTACAGATCTGTGATGACTCTGACTGTCATGAATACAGTAGAGATTGGAACTCACTCAGCAAACCAAAACTGATTAATATGAAAGTGTTCCCCGCAGTCCTGTGGCATCTTTCTGCTTGGATTCAGTCTTGCTCCGCCGAGTCTTGCTAGCTGAAGGTTTTCCCAAGGAGGGAAGTGACTCTATCAAATCATCTATTTCATTCAACTCATCCTCATCATCATGGTCGCCATATTCATCATCAGAAGGTTGGAAAACAAGTTCCCCCAATTGTAACCAATTAGGTTGTCCAGTAACAGTCAAATGTGTCAATGCTGGTGAACTGCACACATAATAACTTGGGTTGTACCAGTACTCGAATCGACCATCTGGGAACAACTTCCTGAGAACTGAAATTTCCAAGGCAATCTCATCGATGCAAATAAACTTTGGGAGATGCATTTGCGGGCTCAGAGCTTCAAAATCCATACGCATCTGAAATGGGGGCTCCAACGGAGCAGTCAGGTTCACCGGGTAAATCTCCAGACCGTCCAAGGAACGTGGTTTAAACACTGCTCTGGTAATGATCCATGCCCTTGACTCGTGCTCCCCATTTGGACATACCATTCTGGCAAACAAAAGTGGGTGTTTGGCGTTAGACCCAATATTCTTTCTGATTGAGGCATACAAGTCTTTCATGTTGAAATTCACGCTATACAGAAGGGCTTTCGAAGACTCAAACAGCTCTTGGGCAATATCATGCTCTGCCAAAGCAGATGGAACACAGAAACTACTGCATTGTCGACGAACATTAGCTTGTGGTTCAATTGTGTCACATGCATGAACACCAGAGTGGTCCTGGCGCCATTGGGATGCACCTTCTTTAACAAACCCCTTCTGGTACGCAAAGTGATTGAACAATTCGCTGTTCAAAGCAGACTCTGCATCACCCAGACCCAGCAAACCAATCCCGCCCACCGTCTTGCTTGCGCAGTCTCCAGCCACGCCACGTTTCGCTGCATCTTGTCTATGTCTTTCTGCATGTTGCTTGCAACGTAATTGTCGATCGGCATCCTCCTGCAGCAAGAAATTTCGAGTAAGGGCCGTGGTGTGCATGCAATTGAGGCTTTATGATTTATTTTGACGATAAATACTGATCATGAAAATAATTTATAATGAATGATTGAGATGATTGTATCCTGTGCAAACTTGACAAAACAAGATTGGAAGTGTTTGGTACTTTCCGTCATCCACATTGCTTTACAAAACCATGCAACCATGTCATAGGTTCTGCTACTCTATCCTATCCATCCGTGTCTCTGAAAACAAATAGTTTGACGACAGGTTGTTGCTGTTCTTGTTGTCCAAAAAAGATCCGTTGCAAGCAAAGACTCAAGAGATCTCAAGAGAGAGTAATAAAACCATTGCAGGGTTGCACATGTTCCACACCCTATCCAAACCGTTTCCGTACATCCTTCCATGACCTAGAAGCTTCTGCTCGCAGTCTTGCTTCATAGTCTCGATTGGACTCGCTCTGCATCCGGGGGTGCACTGCCCGCTGATCACGCAAATGCATGAAGAAACCTGCATTTCCACGTGGCCTCTTTCGTGGCCTCTCAAATGTTGCATTCTGCCCCTGAGACTCTTCAGACAGCTGAGCAATTGAATTAATGTACTCTGTCACTGGGATGGCACCCCCTACTTTGGGCAGAAGATTGTCAAGCTGTTGGTGAATCTGAGCTAAAGCATGTACTGAACCAATTGGCGTTTCTGCAGTCTCATCATCATCATCACAGTCAGAGTCATTGCCATCTTCAAGTGCTAGATTCTCATTGCCTGAACCTTTGCATGTGGGTTGTAACACTGCTGGAGACCAAACAGGTGGTGGAATACGTGGAATGGATTGGCACTTACCTTCCCCAGTTCTCACGTTCTTGTTCTGAAGGTCATTCACATGGTAATGTTTCAATTCTGCGAGAATGTGCTTGCAGCAGTTCTGTGCCAATCCCACCGGCTTACCTTACACACAGTGATGATGAATTACATAGTCTCAGAGTCATCATGTGTTCCCAATTGTCCAGAAAGCGAATACCGAATACATTACATACCCTTGCCATACATGTGTATCCAATCTATCACAAAAGGGGAAGGCGGGACAAGTAGTTCAGAGACACTACCTGAAATATGAATATAATATGATATGATTCATTTCCTCTGAAGCAAATGATAGGCAGGTACCATATGACTATGACAGAAAGTCATTTTATGTCATTTTAACGACACAACGGAAACATCACATAAAGAAAGGGTCAATGAAATAATGAGCAGTAAACCGAAAACCTAACGAAACACATAGTTTGAATCTTACTTACATAAGCCAAGGGTACCTCTGGCACAGCGGCTAGCGCTTGCAGCTCTGGCAAAATTGTTTTCGATTTGTGAGTTTGTCACCTTCTGGATGGAAAGAGTTGTTGCAACATCCCTGAAATGCTCTGTCAAAGAATGCTCTGTTGGGAGAACCCCTTGCAAAGGTAATGACAACCCCAGGTCTAAACAGCAGTGTTTTGCGTGAAAGAACGACCTTGATATTGACTTCTTCTCTGCCTCATCTAATCGGGGGTCTTCAATGGCTGCCAATTTCCAAGGGAATTGCCCATAGGTGACATGCAGTCTGCGCCACAGACTTGTCATAACAAGACACAGGCTGAAAAAGAAGACGGTAAGTCCGAGCGCTTCTTCTTCTTCTTCTTGCTCATCCTGTAGTCCACTGCCAGGAAGTCCTCATGTTCAAACATGTGCACAGAGAAGCAAACAAATACCGAATTCCGAATACCGCTTAACAACAAACTCGTTGGAGGAATTATGTAGAGCGTGAATGAGAAGATATCATTGATGGACTGTTAACAACACACTGGACCCGACTGATTTCTTTGTTTCCTCCATAATGTACTGATGGCGTCCATCTTGAACTAGAAATTGTGACTTGTCCAAAAATCATCAACCACCACGGTTTTGCCTCTGACTATTGAACACATGTGGCAAAATTATTTCAGAAGCAACCAACATCTCTTTGTATGCTATCAATTATCAATTTCACATGTTGTCTCAGAATCAAAAAAATATTTGATCCATAAAATCATACCACATGGACTTTAGTAAATAGTGGCTCACCATACAGAAAACCAGTGGAAATCCTTGTTAAGAGCCAAAAGAGCATGTAGCATGTTCCATGGCCGCCAGGGGCAAAGGTACTGATTGTAACAAAAAGAAACAGGCTGCAATTACCACATCAAACAAGTACGCCCCATGAAACCAACACCGTCAGTGCTCACCATTGCTCACCACTGCTCACCAAAAAGAAATCAAATATAATATGAAATGATATTGCAAAATCAAATGCATCTACAGCAACACCATGTACATGATACAGCTACATGTCATAGTATGATAATGATATGGTTTTTGACCTTCTGGGGAAGTAAAGCCTCAGTGCAGGACAAGCATCCTTTCAAAAACAGAAGAGGTCCATTATCTTGGCCATGTGGCGAAAGCAGCAAGTCAACACAAGACGAGATAGCCCGAACTACAGGGGAGAACCGGGGTGTTACCAAATTCACCAAAGGACGTTTGGTAGGGTCGGCACTCAACCAAAGCTGTTCTTCTTGCTGTTCCAAGTACCATGTAGACAAGCGAAACACTGGTTCTGTAGCTAAGATCGCACAAACTAGCTCGGGAACAGTCTGTGGTCTCATTAACCATGACTCACTCTTTGATGCTCTGACCCCCTGTACTTTCGCAATGGGAATGTCTGGGAACGTAAACGGTGACTCTGATTCATTGTTTGGTGGGGAAACCATGGCAGTTGATGTCTCACCATTGAAAGAATTGAGGACATCTTGCAGACCGGCCATCGTTTGTGATTTCTTTGGACCATCCTTCTTCTTGAAAATGGAAAAGAAGCCAGCTTGGAGAATGCCGTGGCAACACAGACCCAGCCTAGGTTCCACGCAAGAGTGAGGGTGTATGTCTCCAGTCTGAGTGTGTGTTGTCCTATGTCAGTTTGTCTACTGGTGAACTCGTATGTTACTTTTCAAGCAACACAAACATATTCCTGTATGAACGAACGAGTGAATTAAAGAATGAATGTGTTTGTTTAATTGCTTGCTTGTTTTTTGTTTGTTTGTTTTACTTGTTTTGCTTGTCTTGGATGATGAATGTCTCTATGTAACAATGTATCTGTGTATGTATGTCTGTATGTATGTATGTATGTATGTATGTATGTATGTATGTATGTATGTATGTATGTATGAAAATGAATTTGTATATGTCGTACCTGTATGCAACTGAACAATGTGTACGTAAATGTATCTGTACACGTATTCTTTACATGAATAGTGAATGAATATGTAACATGTAGATGTATGATGTATAATGTATATGTATTTGTACATGTATTTGTACATGAAAATGTAACTGGGAATCTAAATGCATTTGCAAATGTAAATGTACATGTATTTGTACGTGAAAAAAATTAATCATGCAGTACGTGTGTCTGTATGTATGCATGGATGGAGGGAAGACTGAAAGGACAAAGGAATGAAAACAATGGGACATTTGACTGAAGAACACTGACTGAAAGAAAGAAAGAATGAAATACAGTACAGTTATGGAAGAATGTCTGAAGAAATTCAAGAAGAAAAGGAAAAACAAATGACATGGAATGAACGTCAAATCTACATGAGATCAAACCAGTGGAATGTGACGAATTGGAAAGAAGCAAAACCAACTGACAATGACAACAAACATGAATGTGAAAATGAACACAAATAAAACTAACGTGCAAATGAGGGTTAAACATAAAAATATCATGAACAAAGTTTAAAATAACATGACTCATGAAGAGGACAGTGAATCTGATGAAAGAGCCTGAATGAAAACGATAATGAGACGAGAATGAAATGAAAAAGTAAAGAGACAAAATGAAAAATGACATAAATACGAAATGATATGTTTGTATTATATATAAATATATCTGACTGGATTTGAAAAAATGAAACGAAAGCGGAATGACAGGAAATGAAAACGAAATGCAAGCAAACAGAATGTATTTCGCAAGTAAACGTTCAATGACCACTTGGTGAACAACTACAACAGTTTTGATTTGCTCCATCGTTGGTGTGAATGTTTCTACTCTTGGTCCCTTGTTGATGATTCAGATTCAGAACGTATTGCACATGTCTCATGCCCATACTCAACTTCACTGTCTTAACATGACACTATGTAGCTACCCAGAAACAAATACCACTTCGCCGTCTCGGCGCATTTCAGCCAGCGAGATAGTGCAGGAACTGGTGGGCGGGAACACAACGCCAGTTCTACAAACAATGCTGCTGCACACTCTCCCAAATCTGATGTCCCTATGTCCCGACATTTGCAAGTGACGGAGCAATGGTGAACAAGCCCCTGGGGGGTCCAGTCTTTCCAATCACCATTGAACATCAGGAGGAACCGGTCCATTAAATTGAGGAGTTTGATCCTCGCCTTACTGTCTTTGTCCCCTCCCCTGAGGCGTTTCGCGAGGGAAAGATTCATGACAGCCTTTGCAAACTGTTGGTGCCGCGGGTCTGGGGGTTCATAGGACGCTCGCATGTTCATTTTGATGTATGATGCAGTATGCAAAACCAAGTCCAGGAATGTTTGACCGTAGGCCACGACATTTGACATACAGAACCTCATATCGTGTTTTTGAGAAAGAAGACGAAACTACAGATGACTGCCCCACACTATCCACTACTCTCGTCTATTGCTAAAAGAAAACGTGTAGTTTAACTGCTAAATCTTACCCAGAAGAATAAGAAAAGATAAGCATCAACACAAGTAAAAAGAATCATCCTTTATTTACCCTTTACTTATGGTGGAAAAATCTGCAAGTCAAACATCTCTCCATGCTGGTCAGAACAGAAGACATTGACATAGTGTCCAAGACCAGAACATCTACAGCAATATATAATATATATATATCTATATATATATATATATCTATATATATATATATCTATATCTATTATATATTATATATATATATTTCCAAAAAAAATATT
>OMLO01005587.1_pt1 | contig 10571 bp, 3 predicted proteins | sample 1674811 | NCBI WGS metagenome assembly OMLO01 (sample SAMN06265003, study PRJEB25207) | coral metagenome | isolation source: Coral host | place: Mexico:La Bocana,Puerto Morelos, Mexico | collected 2008-11-13
ACTGAAAGTTCGAGTTATCGAGAGCTGAGAGCAAATATTTAACCTGAAGGCAAATCAAAATTCCTTCGAGTTCGCGGGAGGTTCGAGTTGTTCATGAGTTCAAATAATAACAGAACTGTTTTTACCCGTAGATTTGCACCTGAGTTTTCCGAGTTCTGCGCGGGCTGCTTACGAAATTGCTGTATTCAAACGGCAGAAAAGGAACTTGGGAATATTTTCTTAATGCACAGCACACACTCGTTCAATATATTTATTTATACCATGCCATGGAAAATCGACACCCACTTAGAATACAAAAAAGCCGTTGTATATTCTACGGTGTTATACCCAGCTTTCCCATCGTGTGCTGCGGATATGTCGCATTCATTTTGTTGGCTTCTGGCATGGCATAAAATAGTAAAATGCGAGTGTGGATATCGAGAAATACAAGTGATAACTGGGATAAGCAGCGCAAATAAATGTCAATGTTGCATTTCTAGGTGACCTTTGCAATGAATTCTTTAATTTTTTCGCTGAGTTGAAAACTGCGCATACAGAGATTGTAAGTTAATTAATCTGCTGTATGAAATACCTATAAACTAGCTGGCGAGTTGTCACAGCCCTTAACCCTGAAAGTGGACGTGAGTTTGTGGAAGCTCACTCCTATAGCTAAGCGTATTTACACCGACTATTTACTTGAATGTATCTAAACTAAACTAAACTATAATTTAATTTGCGAACATCAACAAGATTACTGTTGCGTCGTGTTGCGACATATTGGGTGTTGTTGGCTCAAATTTGACTATCTTCAAACTTGAGCCAACAACACCCAACATGTTGCAACACGACACAACATGGTGGTCAAACGCGCGCAACATGTTGCGCCCAACAATGTTGCGATATGTTGCGTTGACATGTTGCGATCGTTTGGCCGAGGCTTTATAGAGCGACCATTATGGACAATAATTTACATATTTATCACATTTTTATTTGCTTGTTTTTATTTTCAGTGTATACATTAAGTAGAAGTTGGGGGTTAAATCGCAATTGGGACACCAGTTCTGTTTCTTCACCCCGTCACCTACCGGACTATTTTGAATTTATTTATTTGCTTATTTCAAGTTAGTTGTTTGTCTAATTGAAGTTATTTGTTCTCATATTTTGGTAACCAATTCAATAAACTAAACAATTCATTTAAATAAAAGAGTCCAACTTTTTGAACTCTTTTTGCAAATGTCTTTTTCAGCATTGTCTGCCCTCAGTGTAGAACTATCTTATGCGACACTTGAATAATAAATATGATCACAAATGGTGGATTGACTGTACTTTAGTGTCTTTGTCACACGACTAAGTTAGTTTACAGGGCCAGTAACAAAAATCAACCAATACGATTGCTCCATTGCCGGTCCGATATTCTCCAAGTATCAGAAAGGGCTCTGTCCTATATGATCCTGCACAAGTACTCTTGAATATTTTCGGGTAGTTTTATGGCTTACGTACGTTTCTGAACTGAAGAACTTTCTATCACTTAAAATATTACTTTACTTTTTCTTCCAATCCTCTTTCCTTTTCCCTTCTGTTTTGTTTATTTAAGCAAACGGGTGGGCCATTCTGGGATCGGTGCGGACTAAACTCAGCGAGGTCTGCATAAAAACAACTGAGGACCGATATTCCCCCAGTACGATCCCGGACTAGCATCCCATCCGGGAGGTGGGGAGGGGGAAGTAGCAATATTCCTAGTCGCTTCATGCTACGGAAACCGGGATAAGCTCCGGCCTGATGGGCCACTTGGCTCGTATGCAGACTTTACCTACGATCCCGGACAAGCTTGGCTAATCAGAGATTTAAAGGGGACAGACTCATGAACTGCGCATGTGAGAGCTTTCGATCTAGAGTTTGAAAAGGTGCGAGGACGATTTCAATCTCTTATGCGAAATTCAAAATGGGGTCGACAAGTGGAGACTACGTAGCGAATGTATTTGGCCAGTTGAGCTATTTAAAGTGGGCCATGGACGTTTGCTGCATTGGACAATTTTTCCTGCGGTAGTTCGGTAATTTAATGTCGAGGTGCGGTAATTGTGGCCTGATTCTCTGAACCAACGGTATGCGGTGTTTTTTATCCTCCAAATCCTCCAGCGTTTTCGAGCTTTTTCCAGTTTCCGATTGGACGCTTCCAGTGAAACTTATCTCTCATGGCAACGGCAAACTGTAATTCATTGTTGCAATCTGTTTGTTGTTAATTATTAGCCGACTCGCTAATGTATGTTAATTATTTTGTTTAAATGGCCCAATTAAAAATTGACGTTCATTAACAAATTCCTAATTGTTATTATACGGAGTCTACACTGAACTTAACATACAGAGTAGTGGCTTCGCTATGATATAGAGTTTCCACTAGGTATTGAAGTAATGCGGTATTTAGCGATTGTTTTTGCGATATTGCGGTATTTGCTGAATTTTTGGGGTTCAGAACCCCCAATATCCACGTCTATTTAATGCATCTTGACCACCAAATCATAATTTCCTTAGGAATCTCTATTCACTTTGCTTTCTAATGACGTTAGATTTCTGTGCAATTGTGCTGAGAAAACAAGTCTTATGGCATGAGTATTTGAAAGATGCATTGATCGTGTCGTAGTTGAAATGATTTTTTGGCTGTTTATCGTATCACGGACTCTAAATCTTTTTATGTACAGCAGAATCTGCATTTACTTAGCATTCAAATGGCGTACTTTCCATGTGACACTTCTGGCCGCATGTTCTTGTTCTTTATTTAACGTCTCCAGTTTCACAATTCGCCAACAAAACGAGCTTTCATGACTTCAATTCACAAATTTGTTGAATGCACATGAATGCGCAGTTGACAAACATGGAATGACAATGAAACGCCACTGACAATGAGGTCAATAACAGGCACAATGAAATTAATATCAGCTTATTTCAAACAAGATGAGTTATGACACAATTACAAATGTCTGTATTTATGGTAATCTGAGGTGCTCTGACCAGCGTTAATTTCTCGGAGTAGACTTCAAACTGCAAAAAAAATGATGATATATATGATTAATTTTATGAGAAGCCCGACTTAACTTAGCTAAACGGAATATGGAGGCAGACTTCGCGTATTTGTATTAAATGAGAAAAAAATCTTCAAAAAAGTGGATAGGTTGAAAATCAACCATGATCAACTATCGTATTTTAAATGTATATTTTTAGCTCGTTTATGACAGACGGCAGTTTTAATACTGCAGTCTCTCGGATCAAGTAGTGGACTAAGTGAAAAAATAGCGTGCAAGCCAGTTGATAACGGTAGTTAACAGTAACCAGTTAAGCTCTGTTATATTGCCCGGTCGGGATTGTCAAAGAGATTTTTCAAATTCCTCTTGAATTCAAAAAGAGCCACTGCAGTTTAGTATATTTTTTTGCAATTGATGACGGACCCCCTCGAAGGAAACAAAATTGATTTCGACAAAAGAAAAAATTATATTTCTCGGTTGAAAGAATTTCTTTGACCGTTAAAATTCGAAACTGCAAAATGCATTCATAACTTGTTCTGTTCTCGTTACTCTAACGGTTGACTTGTTTATTTTGATCCTTTGGCGTTAATAGTTTGATTTCATCGATGTCTTTTCGGAGTGATAACGGACCCGGTTTAAGGAAACAAAATTGGTTTCGCGTGACAGTGTAAACAAAGTACCTTTCTCGGTTGAAGAGATGTCTTTGTTAACTGCCAAATACATTCGCTACAATATTTCGACTCCCATGACTAGTTTATTTTATTCTTTAGGTGTTTTTTGTTTGATATTTTAGAATAATACCCTTTTATAGTGCGCCTAAAAAATGGAAATAATTTGGGAAAGAGTGTTTGAAGGCTTCCCTGCTAAACATCGACGTCTCTAATAAATGAAACTGAGATAAGTGGTGATAAAAGCTGAACGCATTTGAAGTGAATGAAACATTTTTAAGTTTTCCGATTTATTTGACTACTCAACAAGATTAATCTTTTTAAAGTGAGATTAGAATAAAGTACCTCACGTTGGTATTACGTTTGGAACGCATCCAGTGTTTAAACACCTCCCCTTAGGAAGATTACGTCCAATTAATGTCACTTTTCCTTGAGAGGCAAGATAAATAATGACGCTGTTAGACCTGCCTTAGCACTTACACAGAAACCTTATAACCTTTGATACAATAGCTATTTCGCAACTTCTGCTAGGAACAAAAATAAATTAGGCTTATATCAAAAAAGAGGAAATAATATTCATCTCAGCCAAACTCCCTTACAGAAAACATAAGCCAAACATTTTGTAATTGCTAACCAGATACATTTGAGCGAGAATCAAGAGCGCGCGAGCAATGGAACTTGACTGAATTCTTTAACACGCCTCAGGGCGTCATTTCTGGTTACGCTGTTATATTTTTGTAATTTATTTATCTGAGACTGACAACAGCTTTATTAGCGTAAACTCTGAACCATACAGAGCTCAGAGGAGTCTAGCATGCATTTGAGCTGAAACAGAACTACAGAGCCGGTTCAGAATGAAGTTCTCGACTGTTTGGCTTTTTACCCTCGTTTTGTCTTCATTTCCAATCTTAACGACATCTCACTGGTGGTATGTTTCATCTTGAATCTTGCACTTTCCACGAAGCTTGTGTAAACGACTAACTCTGTATTGTATTCTCCTCTTAAGAGCAGTTCAAAGTCTGTTAGTCCAAATCTTTTTATATCAGTAAGCGCCGGATAAAATTAAGCCTATTTGATGGCGAGTGCAGCAAGATTGCTCAAGTTGTTTGTCTGTCGTTTGTTTAATTTCTACGCTAGGTTTATGTCTGAAGTGTTTGCATTGGGTGCAAAAATCATGTGTAATCACGACATTGCTGGCTTGGTGAACTCCCAGCGACAGCTTTGCCGAGAGAATCCCGAAGTTGTAGTTAGCATTGGAAAAGGCGCGAAGCTTGGAGTAGAAGAATGTCAACAACAATTCAAGGATCACAGATGGAACTGTTCCAAAGTGGCCCGAGATGTCAGCGTGTTTGGAAAAGTTATGAAGAGAGGTATGTTTATTAAAGTAAATTGTCCATAACTGACTTCCCATTTAAATAAGCACTCTCAATACCGCCCACGTCCTTGTAGCTCCTAAAGTTTCTAATAATTGTTAGTCCAAGCTTTCAGCACAAAGAAAAACCGCGCGCTAACGACTGTGGAAGTCAGTGAAATTCAGAATTTGACCTAGCCGGCAATGAGTTTCTTCAACACTGTCAGCCACTAATTGTGCGAGCACTTTAAGATAAAATCAGTCCTTCGTAATATTTTTCTCTAATCGAGTGTCTAAATATTCTGCTTGTCTCGTCTTTTGACAGCGAGCCGGGAAAGTTCCTTTGTGTATGCGATAACTTCAGCTGGAGTTGTACATGAAGTCACCCGCGCGTGCAGTCGTGGCGAACTCAGAGATTGCGAATGTGACAATAGTCGTAAAGGAACGAGCGAAAAAGGATTCCAATGGGGAGGATGTAGCGACAACATCGCCTACGGTCTCAAATTTGCCAAGTTATTCGCGGATTCTGGAGAACGAGAGAGAGACGCTAGAGCAAAGATGAACCTCCACAACAACTTGGCTGGACGGAGAGTAAGTCCATGCATTTTGAACTTTCTGTTAAAAATTTGTGCATGTAAATCGCCATTAAAAAGATACTTCTTTATTAATGGATTTTAATTAAACTTATCTCTCATAAATTTATCATCCAGCAAGAGCACTTTGTTCAAGTGTCAGAATGCTTTTAAAACGCCTGGTATGTTAGAGAAGTTACGTCGGGGTTTGCGAATCTTGATAAGTGTAGCCTAAATCTTTTAAGTTCGTCGTTTGGAATCCGTGTTACTCTTCTCCATCTTTAACTATCTTTTTTCCCCTTTTGGTTTATTATTTTATCTCTAGTGTTTTCCTATCTTAGTCAACTACTATTTCGGGTCTGTTTTTCTTATTTCTTTCAATTTAAAGGTAATTTTGAACGTGGCCAAAATAACTTTAAATATTGTCTCTGAGCTCCTTTAATCCGGACACAGTAAATACAAAGGAAATTTCATTAAATATCCCAATCGACGAGAGAACCAAAACTGCGTAAACAGCGAGTAAATCAGGCATATGTAAGTAGACAAACAAGACTCGAAAAATCTCCGTTTGAGGGCTAGCCTCGCTTACCGGCTAGCCGGAGCTCAAAATAACTTATCTCTTTAAATAATGAAGTTATCGCTTGGCAAAGAAGATTTCTGAATTCTTTTAGGAAGTGACGTCATCGTGAAAAATAACAAATATTTTATGGTGCCTGACAAGTTATTTCCGTCTTTGGCATTCCACTGACAGCTACCTCAATGATGCTCTCTCGACACAACCCTGCATTGATTTTTAAGTGAATGAAACGATCATTTATGACAACAAAATTGGATTTCCTGACAACCTTATTAGAGGTCAGCATGGCATTTTTTACCTTTTAGGGTAACCACTTTAGAATTCAGTGGTGCAGTCTCTTTTTCTGGACAGCATTTGTTTTATTTTTGTTTCACACGAAAGTGGTGTTATCAGCGCGAAATGCCTTGAGTTTTTTGTCATTGAATTAATGGGGCGCTCAAGCACTGAAGTAGGGAATCCCGAGGACAACGCCTAAAACGTAAAAAATGAATTTATTTTTAACCTTCGAATTTCGCATCTGTTCTGTGCGCCTATTGGACCCAGAGCTTGTGCGCAAATTGGTCTTTGACTTACTCAAGCTATATATGTGACGCAGGCGTTAAATTCCAAATTAAAATACCAAAAATTACCCGCCGTCGTTGGCGTTCTCCAAACGCGCAGAACTTATTCATTTCTCGTTACTGTTGTGCAGAGAACGGCGAGGAAATGTATATAGATTTATAACACACGTGCACATCTAGTGCTCTACTCTTGTTTTGGTGGCGTTCTCTAATGGTATTGTTCTTGTTATTTTAGGCCGTCAGACATCACACTATCCTAAATTGTATCTGTCATGGTGTTTCTGGAGCATGTCTCGTCAAAACCTGCTGGGTTACTATGGCTTCTTTTGGTGTTGTGGGAAGCTATCTTCGTGACAAATATCAAAATGGCGTCCGTGTCACTGTAGACCAGAACGGCTACGAGCTCGTGTTGGCTAAAGGGAAGCATACATCAAGGCCAGCACGTGACGACCTCGTGTTTTTGGAAGAGTCCCCGGATTATTGCGTTCCTGACTCCAACACCGGCTCGCTGGGCACGGGGGGAAGAATTTGTTTCAAGGTTGACGAGACTGTGACTCGAACGGGACGCGGGAACTGCGGGACTCTGTGCTGCGGGCGCGGGTTCAACGCGATTCAAATCGAGGAAGAGTACAAGTGCAGATGCAAGTTCAATTGGTGCTGTGATGTTAAGTGTAAAACTTGTATGAGAACTGTCCAAAAACACGTTTGTAAATCGCAAGAGGAATTTATCGCTGCAAAGAACAACTCGGTCTCTGAGTTCACCGAGTTGTTTGTGCGGAACTTTGAAAGTTATGATCCAAGCAGAGCTCCACACAAGTCAAGGAAAGCAAAGCTAGGAAAAAGGGCGCGCAAGAATAAGAAGAGAGGAGCCTCAAACCACGATAACGATAAAGACGACTGAGCTGACAAGAGCTTATGATGACATACTGAAGAGTGCTTTTCATATGGCCGCCCTCTACCAAAATCTCTTTTTAACCCCTATATTGCCTCGACAAGCACTCCCGTCCTTTTTACATGAGAAACCCTTCTCCCGAATAAAGAAAAACTTAGCAAGTGTCACGATCACACGGAAAAAAACTCTTCAGTCCATCGTAGTAAGACTACCATCACAGAGATAAACTTCAGAAGCCGCTCTCCAGACAGGCTATCTCTCCTTGGAGGCAAAGGAGAGAGATCCTGGAGTGGAGATTGCAGAGACTGTAGCGATCGTAGCGATATTAAATATACCATAATGCACAAAATGTTTTTTATTCAGGTTCTATGCTGTATCGTTCCAGACGATCATGTGAGCCGAGTCGTAAGGATAGGTCAACTGACTTTTTCCGTGATGGTAGCTATCATGTGAAAACTAGTCTGTATATTAAATTGAGAGGACAAACAGCAGACATAACATAAAATTGCAAACAAATATTACGGCGTAAAGTAATGTGGATTTCATTTTTTTGAAGAGTATAAAATAAGATATATTCATTTAAGTTGTCATCCTATGAAGACGATTTCTATTAAATCAGCAATTTTAATTAAACAGTCAATCCAACTGTTTTTTATATTAACGGGGTAAACGTTTTAAGAAAAACGAGAAACGAAAAGAAACTATGAATATAAACTTGTTGGGCACTTTGACACCTTGCCAGACACGAAACCATTTTGACTGAACAAACGCTCTATGATTGGTTCCGCTCACTTGCATTTCTCTGTCCCACGGGGCGAGTCAAGCTCCCCGCAAAATTAAATCGCCATCCTGTAAATGATTGTTGATATAATCAAACCGATCACACTATCCAGGAATTGTGATTTGTCCCGTGAACAGCGTTTTCCATCCTTTGAGGAACCGTAGCCTGTTGCAATATAAAGACCGCGGACGTTTTCGAGGGGAATGTACAAAATGCGTCTTGGTCGAAGGGAAGAGAAAAGTTAAAAAGAGGGAATTCCATCGCACCCTGAGCTCGCGGTTTCTTTGAGGGTATCCTTTGCGAGGCTACAAAAAAAGAGGGTTCATTCTATCGTTTTCAGACATGGTCAATTCTAGTGGTCACTGAACACTGAATTTAGTCGAAATTTCACGACCTTAACAGAGAACTATTACGATTTATTTGAATTTCTTCTCGCATTGGTTAAAACCCCCTCGCCTTTTGATTTCAGACCGTTGGAAAAACATCGTCTTCTCGAAGTTTTCACGCTTTAAAAATCAGCGACGGTCAGCTAGACACAGATCCGATAAGGAAAACATACTCGCATAAAAGTATCGAAACGATTTTCCAAATATAAAAATTATCGATTTGAATGTGTCCAATTAAGGGAGTAACAAAGTTAGACAGTTCGATCGCGAGCCATGTGGTAATAAAACGTTATAGGACTGCATGATCGTTGTCTAATATTTATAAGAGTTGAACTGAGTCGGGCTTTGCAATTGCACAGACACGGCCGTTCTCGCTTATCATCATTTGCAGTTGCTCCCTCCCCTCCCCCCCGGGAGTTGACTTAGCTTCTTAGGATAAGCTTTTATCTAAGTTTGGGTTTTCAGTTCGAGTGCATCCTCCCGAATTTACAGCCTAGTAATCTAGCTTACCATTTGAAATTTGACTGCGAAAGAGGATATTGTATTTTGCGCGATTACACTGACTTAGTCTCCACTCAGCCTTGTCACTAAGAGAAATTAAGCGTTAACGTTGTCATATACAAGAGGTCAGATAGAAGCATCAGCCTTATGTTTGTAGACCACATGGCAGTCTAGGTATTTATCATCGGTGTTTGCATATGGGTGGAAAAGAAATCTTCGAGATGAGTTTGCAGTTTTATGCAACCTATCCTCTGGAGATTCGACATCCTGACTCGTTTGAAATGAAACTCGAAGAATGGATATTATTTTCTTAGCGAATACGGAACACATCTCCTATTTGGTAAATACAGTAAAAAAATATATTTATCAGTATTTAAAATCTGAACTTGGAATAAATCATAATACATCAGCTATGTTCGACATATTCATTCCGTTTGAGTCAAGCTCGCGAGCGGGGAGCACAACGATCCGGCGGAAAGGGGAATGGCGATGAGACGATACGAAAATCACTTTTCACGTCTTTCAGGCTCGCGGCTGGGCTGCGCACGCTTGTGACTCCAGAAAGAGACACATACGTTATGGGGCCATTGCTTGAAGTACTGATGTCACTGGATCCGCGTCTTCTTCTCAAACTTCCACTAAAGTGCTTTGTAGATAGAACTTATTCATCGTTCAATCGGATTCGATGCTTTCTGTATAACGGTGCCAAAATGGTTCACAGTTCACCTGTTCACAGCTGCAATCCAAAAACATACAGGCAAGCACATGACAGAGTTGCCCCTTGTATTTGATGGAGCCTAGCTTGAAGGTTCAATAACTTTGAGGGACTATAAAATCAGCCATAGTTCAACTATCGCGGTAGTGTTTCGTGTACTGGGTGGTTAATATGTCCCGGGTTCATCTGCATCAAGGTTATATGCAGACGAGCTTGTCCCCAGATAAGACCTTGACTTCAGTGATATTAAAGATGAAGGCAAAGCATACATGAGACTGAGAAGGGTTCGTGCATCATCGACCGTATAGTTGGAGAAGATTAGCGACTTAAGTTGTCAGAGTTGTTGGCAGATGCGAAAACGACGAGTGGCTTGGCCCAGATGGCATATGCACGGAACAAACGACAGGAGAGTGGACCGTGTTTTATCATGATACAGTTGTCTTGCGCGCTAACCCGATTCTAAAGGGAAAATTTAAGGTGGCCGAACACAGTTTTCAAGAGCCTCTACCTAATTCACCATTACTTTTAAGCTATTTATCCTTTGGCGCCCGTTTTTTGCAAGAGTCAAGATT
>OMLO01005588.1_pt1 | contig 10571 bp, 7 predicted proteins | sample 1674811 | NCBI WGS metagenome assembly OMLO01 (sample SAMN06265003, study PRJEB25207) | coral metagenome | isolation source: Coral host | place: Mexico:La Bocana,Puerto Morelos, Mexico | collected 2008-11-13
GAAATTATTAGAATTTTGACAAAACGCGCGTGAAATTATTTCCTAATTTTACTCGTCACCATTTGATTACCCATACTAATAATAATTATAATAATCACTGGTATTTTGATTTATTTTCTCAATATTATATAAAAGGACTGTCAATATACATGTACCATGACGCTTCACTGATGTTTGTCACCATTAATTTTATGATCATGATTATCATCATCATCATCATCACCTTCATTATCATCATCAACATTCCCTTCTCTGCTTGTGGAGAATGGGGCTTTTGACCTGTGTCTTTTAACTATGGTAAAAATTTACACCACCCTGTTTTTATGAAAAAATATTCAACAGTGCCTTACAAACCATCCCATCCCTGACAGCAACATTAAAGGTGGTAACCGATAAAAAATATTGCTTTTCATGATCATTGTATGATTGTGTGTATATAACATTTTGTGAAAATTATGGCTGAAAAGAAATGGCAACTCCCACCTTTAAAGCTATTAATCATCAATAAACATCAAACATTAAATATTTAGTTTTGATTTTCTTCACAGGGGAATTATGGGATTCTCAAGTATCAAGATACATCAACAGGCAAACCAGTAACTGAATTGTTTACAAAGCTTGGAAAGTGTGACTGTATGACCCAAAATCCTTATAATGCTGTTATTCACCTGGGACACTATAACGGTAAAGACATCTTTTTTGTAATTTAATGCACAGCTGTAAGAATTTTTTCTTAGTCATCAATTCTTCTTTCCACCCTTTATTTATTTTTTTCATGTCTATCAATTATGCTTAAATGACAGACTTAATTGTTTAGTGGCAGTGACAGAACTGGAATGTTGATTTGATTAATTGTTTTTATAAAATAATATTATTTTATAATTTATTAGTAAATATTATTGTGGCTGTTTTAGGCACAGTAACACTTTGGGCTCCCAATATGAAAGACCCACTTGTGAAGATGTTGTGTCACAGAGGACCTGTGCAGGCAATTGCAATTGACAACAAAGGACAGTAAGTGTAATTTTACCATACATCTAAAATGTAGGAAATTACATTTCTTATTTTGACTGAGGCTCCCTCAAGGAAAAAGAGTCTTGTTGGCTAGCTTGCTTGATGTGAATGCATTTGATGTTCACTGTTGTTGTTTTTTTTCAATTGTATTTCACTTGGGCAATGTACCTGTGGAAAGATTGTATATGTTATGTGTGATTGCACATGCTATCAAGAACTAATTAGAGTTAAACTGCAGAAATGCAGTATTGTACATATGGACAATCCAATTTAACAGTGCTTATGTTGTAGGTCAAAATTAAATTCAGGTAAAAATTATTTTAAATAATGTAGTTTGATTTCCTTCATCTTCTTACCTAATTATTCATAATCAATTAAAAGGTAGGGTTAAGAGACAAAGGAATTTAATTTTTACCTGAATTTCATTTTTACCTACAGCATGTAAAATGTTTTAAATCAATAGGATGTGTTGTGATAATTACCCTTGGTAAAATTTGGTATTTTACCTTGTTTCCTATTCCTTACTACCATACACCAGAAAACATGGTAATTACCAAGGGTAATATTGAAACAAAACAGTGACACTAATACTTGCATTCATTTAAATAATTTTATAAAAAATTTGCTTTTAAACCTGATAATATTTTTTTTACATACTCTAAATTCTGTTGACTTCCCTTCTGTTTGAAATATTATAGATATATGGCAACATCAGGCCTAGATGGACAAATGAAGATCTGGGATGTAAGAACATACAAGCAACTTCAAGCCTATTATACTCCAACACCAGCAAGCTGTCTCGCTATCAGCCAGCGAGGACTGCTTGCTGTGGGCCATGGACCGCATGTCCAGGTGCGATATTGTACTGTGTACACCGTTTGTAGCCATGGTAGCTACACAACACCCAGATAACTTCACACAGAAGGACAGTAGAATAAGTACTTACATGCAGTCAGTAGCTAGTAGTGAAGGATAAGTTTTGAGACTGGTATAAATAATATTGCCATTCTGAATTTATGCTTACTTTCGCATGTCATCATGTCTAGTGTTTTCTTGGACATTCAAAGACACTACCTTTTATCAGTTTTATCAGTTTGCTGAGTTAAGGTTTTATTTGTTGGCAGATTAATGTCTTTGTTTTAAATGGATATCTTGTTAATTTAATTGAGAGTAAAATCTCATCAGACTAGGGGAAGGGGAGCATAGTTGTATACATGTTTTTTTTAAAATCAAGAGGAAATGTTTTGCCAGATATTTATTGTTACAAGTCGATTAATAATCTGAATATCATTGACGCAAACAGATCTGGCGAGATGCTTTCACTCAGAAGCAAAAGTCACCCTACATGTCTCATTTGTTCCCATCATGTACAGTACATGGAATGCAGTTCTGTCCATTTGAAGATGTACTGGGTGTGGGTCACTCACAAGGATTTGGCAGTTTACTTATACCTGGTAAGACTACATGTACCACTAATTTGTCAAGTTTTGCTAGTAACAAGTCATTGGTGCACCCCCCCCTCCCCCCTTCCAGCCTCCATGTTTAAGTTATAATGTTCTAGTACACTTTCTGGTTTGTTGACACTTGGCCCTATTTGACACCAAGCAACATGTATTTAGGGCAGTGGATGTTAAAGCCAGTGAGTAATTACATATGAAAATGTTCTCTCTTCAGGTGCCGGTGAACCTAACTTTGATGCACTGGAAGCTAATCCTTACCAGACCAAAAGGCAAAGGCAAGAGTTTGAAGTAAAAGCGTTGTTAGAAAAGGTACAAAATGCATATAGCATAATCACAGATGTAAATACAGCACTGTGAGTTGTACCAAGCTACAGAGTTAACATTGTGTTTCACTTTATTAAAATCTCTTTTGCAGATTCAACCGGAGCTAATAACATTAAACCCAATGGATATCCTACATGTGAATCGCGCATCAAAAAAAGGTGCTAGCAAGGGAGGCCAGGATGATGATGATGATGATGACGAGGTAAGACTGGTCATTTAACAAAGTAAGACAAGTATTTTCTTTTCTCAATGAATGGCCATGCCATATGTGCAACAGTAATGAAAACCTAGATAGCTGGAGTGCACAACCACAATACTAGTAATTGCAGCAATGCAAACTTGCCAGCTAGTTAGTTTCTTATGGCTGTTATATGTAGGTGGCTCAGTTAAGTAATAACGATCCTATATCTTGTTCTGTTCCGTAGCAACCAAATTCTAAAGAGAAATTCGAACCGAAATACAAAACAAAAGGCCGAAGCTCTTCTAAGAAACACCACCTTAGAAAGAAGGGTCATGAACAACAACTGAAAAAGGTGAGTTTCTGTAGTCTCTATATTAAAACAAAGTTTTGGGTTAAAAACCTTTCCAGAGTCTGCATGTTCATTATTAAGAACAGAACAGCCTGGTAACACCCACAACTCTGTCAGAGCATCAACAGTTGTGACAGTTTGTTAACAGTTTTTGAGAGAAAATCGTTCTCAAAAATTGGTCTATATGCTTTCAAAATTTTTACTTCTAACTCTGTTGCCAGGTTTTTTGTTTTAATGTTAATTCAACAACCCCAGAATACAGTAATTGCTTTAGTATACACCACACCAACTGAATAAAAACTTAGTGAACAGTCATTTCCTCTTTGGCTAACAAAGAGAAACAGCCATTTTGTTTCTCTTTGGCTTCTTGAAGGTGAATAGTACCTAGCTAGTCACCCGAGTTAACCAATCGCAAAGCGTGGTATACACTTAATTAATTTTTTACACTACATCAAAAGTTTTATTTGTGTTTTCTGCAGGAAAAAATTAGACAAACAGTGCAAGAAAGAAGAAAAGAGACAAGAACAAAAGAAATGAATGAAAGAAGATCCCTTGAAAAATCATCTGCATTGGATAGATTTCAGTCCAAGGCAAAGTAGCCAAAATCAACACAAGATGGCTATGATAGCATCTACCCAAGCATTTGAAGTTTTATAATATATTGATTTTATTCTTATTCCCCTCCTATTAAACATTAGTTAACAATATGGCTCAATGTTTTCTTTATCATATACAAATTCAATATTAGCTTATCAGAAGCTGAATCTACAGTCCTGCTATACTGCAGAAACAGGTCAGTGACCAGATATTGCTGAATTTGGGTATCTTAAATACCTTTCTTACCATTTAGGTACTCTTCGGCAGCATATCGGGCTTATCTAGTCTCACCAATGGCTGATGCCATGTTGCAACTACCGGTACACCTCCCCAGGATATGTACCATGGCTTGATCACACTTGGGTGACATGCCACCAAAATATACCAAAAGGTATAATTAGGTATAAAAGTTCACACATCCTTTCAACAAAGATGTGCGAGAAACACAGTATGAAATATTCTGGGTCAGATCTCAGATGAATAAATTATTCAGACAAAGAAAAAGGCCTGATAAGTTGGGCCACAGAGGCAACAACCAGGAAACACCACATCAACTTGTGATCATACTGTTCTTTATTACAATTGACAGAACACTACATTTTAGTTCTTCTTCTTGGCAACACCAACAGTTCTTCCCTTGCGACCAGTTGTCTTAGTGTGCTGACCTCGAACACGGAGACTAAACAAAAATATAGACATACATGGTTTAAGTTGTGTCACAAAAAGGATTCCACACTTGAGTCCTAAGTTAAAAGTATATTATTAGCTGTCAGAGATAGACAGGTCACAAAATTGCAACCACTGTTGAAGTTTTACTATCAACAGGAAAAATTTTAGTTGCAAATGCAACCACATCAGTCACAATTTTAAGCCCTAAAGACATTCCAAAACCTGTTCTTTTAGTAGTATCAACAAACTATACTGCTACCCATTGCAGTTAACTCAATAGGGGGATAGCCAGGTGAAACACTGCAAAAGTAAAAATTTCTGTGACGAACTAGATCACTCAAAAAAGAATAAAAATTATTACTGTATTGGGGAGTGGGAAAAAGGACCTGAAAAATTGCATGCCATTCAGTCCAGTAAAGTTGTAACATTGTCAACAGGTTTGTGTTCAACGAAAAAACTGTATCGTGGGTTGGTTTTTAAGAAGGTTATTGGGCACAGTTTGGTCATAGATCAGACGACAGATTAATGTTTAAAGCACTACCTTTTATTACCCACCCCCCCCCCCCCCAATAAACTGACAATAAATACAAGCTTACCCCCAGTAGTGACGAAGACCACGATGAGCACGAATCTTCTTCAACCTTTCAAGGTCCTCACGAAGCTTGCTCTCAAGATTGTTGGCAAGGATCTAAACCCAAAGTATACCGATGTTAACAAGTGGTGGAGAACAAGAACTCTTAAAACAAACACACACACGCACATGCTTGCACAACAGTAAGTATAAGGGCAATTTAATATACCTGGGAGTACTTGCCATCCTTGATATCCTTCTGTCTGTTGAGAAACCAGTCAGGGATTTTGTACTGACGAGGGTTTTGCATTATGGTTATAACTCGCTCCACCTGCCAGTACAAACAAAAAAAAAATGTGTTAATGTAAGATGGTTATGGCATCTGTGAAAAGTATCAAAGCAAAAGAGAAGAAATAGACAATGAAGAAAAAAAAATGTCTAAGATAGACAAACCTTTTTGTTTTCATGGATATAACTATAGTAAATAGTGTATTTTACAATTTTAGAAGTAAAAATTATCACATCACCTCATCTTCAGTGAGTTCTCCAGCACGTTTATTCATATCAACATCAGCCTTCTTACACACAAGGTTGGCATACCTTCGACCCACACCCTACAAACAACAATAATTGTTTCACTTACAGTAGACAAGGAAAGAAATGCAACAAAATCACAGCAATGTTAGCGCTGTCAAAATAGCAGTGTTAATTACCTTTTGGCACCAAATTCTCTTGATAGATAGAAAATGCATTTTGGCATATATTCATATTGTGCACAGAAATCTCCCACCAAGTTGATCTTTTGGGTACAAGTGCCAAATAAAAATTAATGTGGCTTACATTTTCAAATCAGTACCACAACATCCCGAAAGAATAACACAGCAGGTTATAAATATTGAATACAACTGAACACATGGCTACTTAGGGATATTATACTTCTCTTCAAGTGATCAACTGTAAATTTGTAAGATGGCCATACACAGCTTAATTAATTGACTTGAAGAAATGTTCTATGCCTCACCTAGTGCACCAATAAAAACACTCGTCAAAGCCATGACCCAAAATCATTTTACTATGCTCTTTACTAACCTTAATGGAGGTCAGTGCAAACATAATCTTTTGCTTTCCATCGATGTTGGTGTTCAGTACACGCAAAATGTGTTGAAACTTCTCAGGAATTACAAGGGCCTATGAAAACAACATTAACTCATGAGAAATTGACACAAAAACGAGCACGTCTTGAAAAAAAGAGATTGTTGACAAAGCTCGAAATTTTAACGTAAAAGATACAGTCGTGGTATAAATACGGCAGCACGATTCACTTTGAGATATCACTTATTGGACTGTACGACATTTTAAAACATTTTTCACAGTGGAACACCGATTAGCAACAGAGCTATATAACGTTCGCTAAACAGGAACTCTAAGAAACCTGGGTATTTTGTATTGTATATAATTCAATTTATATGAAAAAAGGACTTGGAGAACTGTATTTGGTGGTTTTAAAGAAAGACGTTCGTTCACCAAAGTTACATATACACTGTAGACAACTTCGACTACATGCATTTATATTCTGTCATCATAATTCGCACACGAACCAAATTTAGAAAATAAATTTGCAAAGTAGCTTTTGAATATACAAAGAGTAAAATCTGGCATGAAAAAGGTCTGAAAGCGGTCAAGAAAATAAGATGCAGACGGATTTCTCCATCGCTACTTCCCACAACCAAGAAACTTACCATGATGGCAGCCGAAAGAGATCTCCTCGAAGTGCTCGATGGGATTTGTACTCACCACTGAGCCCGCGATACACATCAAATTAGCGGACAAAGTACGTACTTCATGTCTCCTTATTGTAGTGTATTTTTAAAAGAACACCTTAGTCCACTTCCCGCGAGTTTTTCTTCCCGCAAATGAATAAGCGAAATGTAAAAAACAAGAAAAATACCTGGAAAGTCACTACGCGACCTCCACAGGTTGACTCCGATGATAGCCCCTTGGGTAAACTACTAGCAGTCTCCCTTTTGCTCGAATATCCGTGGTATAGCGCTGGAGATCATCCGCAAGCTTTGTTTAAAATGGGTCATTGGCCGGGTAATGCAGTTCAAGTGTTTTGATTAGCTTAGGCATCCGGGCTTATGAGCCATTGCACCATGCTCTGTAAATATGGCGTGATTTTGGGTGTTTCTTCTTTTCTTTTCTTTTAATTTTTTGGGGGCGTTTTTAATAAAATTCAAGTCCCGCTTGTTCGATACGAAATGTCTTTTTTTTTTACGATAACTGCAGAGATTCTCCCGCGCTCATTGGCTAATTTTTATCGTCAATAGTCAACTAGCGAGAGCTAACAATTTGACAATTTGGGTAGATGGCCAACGAGGAGCCACGGTAGCGCCGGATTCGCTATTTAATGACAAATTGACGTCAGCCTCTGTCCTGTTATTGACAATGAATTTTAACATTCTCAAAGTAGTGTGCCGATCCACAGCTACTCGGACAATCTTATGACGATTCACTGCACGTAGTGTAACACCCCCTGGTGTAACCCCGAGTTGGCTATCTACCGACTCATATCCAACGCGCGCTCGTGCAATAATTGTTAAATATTTAATTCACATGTCAGTCGGTGCTTGTTTCGTTGGGAGTGGTTTTCTGTACGTGATTCGTTGTTGTATGTTCTGAATATATAACTGGTTCTGAACTTCAGGTTCTGGACACTAGCCGAGCTGTTCAATTTTGTTCTTACTGTCACCAGTATCAAGAACCGATCGTATAATTCCATATTCTAATCTCAGGACACTTGTGTATAAATTACTATTTTAATAGGGAATGTACATTTCTTTACAATTTATTGTAATTAATAGAAACGTTAAATAAATGTTTAATTTAGCATCTCTCCTTTTAATTTTTTTTCTTTTTTTAACAAGCACCAAGAAAAGTGCTTTTTCTGGGAAACTTAACAACACAGTCATGCTTTGTCTTTCACTTTAACCTGACCTAGTTGTAATGCAGACAGTTGAAGATACAGTGTGATTCCTCAGAAATAAAAATTGCCAAACATATTTTTTCAAACCTTCCCTGAATGTTTTCTACCAAGCACTGTTTTGAAAAATACAATAAAAAGGTAGGTCACCATACTCGCTACATTTACTTTCATTTTTTTAGCTGACAATTTTATGCAAAAATTATTCAATAAAAATTCTAGGTCACCATGCTCATTTAATAAGAGAAGACGAGCATTTATTTCACTGTTGAGCTTAACTTGAGGGAAATCTCTCATGTTGAGTACATGTTCACGCTCATGTCCACGCGCTAATGATGAGAAAATCGAGTGCAGTACGGATGTGCAATAAAATACTGAGGAATCATCTACATTATCGGTTGTAAAGGCTTTAGTACACATTCAATTTATGTTATTATGGCTACAATTAATAAATATAATTATCTATGTATAAGTCAAACTTCAATTTACCCAAACTCCAAGTTGGACTTGTGATAACAGTCCTCAGAATAACACATTTACAGATATTAACAGTAAATATAGAACCAAGAAAACAATATTATTGCTGCAACATATTTAGACTGAAAATGTTGGATCTTCCAGGGTTTGCTACTTATCAGAATAACATATGTTACTAATTTGTTCAGATATTGGTAACCCACTCAGTCCAGATCAATGTCAGTGACAAAATTTCCACGCTGGTCCGGCAACATCACTTCCAGTATTTCTAGGAGAGTTTGCTTGTTGATGCCAGGTCAGTAAAACAATAAACATTTTAACTGAATGGTTCTAACAGCTCATGGAATACCAAACCAAACATATTTCGTAGCTTGAATCTTGAGCTTGACAACTCAGTCTTTGCCAAAATATAATCTAACATCCAAATGCATCACTCAGTGGTAGTTTCACAACTCCTACACCACCGCCAAGTCGGCGATAGTTCATTCCTCCATAAAGCTTCCACTGGTTAGACACTGGATCAAACACTTCAATAGTCTTAAGATAAGTGGTGCCATCAAAGCCACCAACAGCAAGAAGCTGTCCATTCACTACTGCCAGTCCTACTCCACTGCGGCGAGAGTTCATTGCGACAACTGGAAACCACTGGTTTGTTTTGGGATCATAAAATTCCGCACTGCTTAGTTCTGTTGCATCATCTCTCCCGCCAACTAAGGAAACAAAAAGAAATAGCATACTCATTTGTACAGCATATTCAGTTGATACTGTTGTAAATAGCTGAATTGATTCCCTGAACATTTTGAATGGACGGGTTGTTATTGTTGTGCTTTATTGGTAAAATCTGCATACAAGCCAAGTGGTCCATATTTCGAACCCTTCTGGATGGAATGCTAGTCCATTTACCCCCCCAGCATTAAATTTTCAGGTACTTATTTATACATGTGGGTGGAGGGAGACACTGTGGGAGTCAAGTGTCTTTCCCTGTCCTGGTTTGAAACCTGACTGCTTGAACCAGAGCCTTACTAACTATGAGGACACCATACATCTCCATATGCTGTGTTTTAGAAAAACTTCCAGTGAGGGATATTGGATAAACAAGTCAACTTTGCCTGGGCAACTTTCAACAGTTTTGGTTAATTTCAAGGAAATTTTATTGCTACCGTACATCGAAATTTTTGTCTTATATGTAACATGGAAAGTGAAACATCAATGTACATTCAAGAATCTTACCAACATAAAGTTTATCTTGGAACAAAGCTGCCCCAAGATGTTTTCTTCGTGTTCCCATGGGAGCCACTGGACTCCACCGATTTGTTTTAGGATCATATTTCTCCACTGTGTTTAATGGTGAAGTACCATCTGATCCACCAATGGCATAGAGATATCCGTCAAGCACCGCAACACCCACACCAAGTCGACGAGAACTCATAGATGCCACTCGAAACCATCTGTTTTCTTGAGGATCATATTTTTCAACAATGTACAAACATGAAACACCATCTTGCCCTCCAACAGCGTACATGTACCTAGAGGAGTTGTATTAAAAATTGATCTTTTTTTGTTATTTGTTGATATTTACCTCAATCAACATTATGATTTCAGGGGGAAATCTGACAAGCCTATCTGATGCAGCCCCAAATGTTTTATTTGTTTTATTTGAGAAAATAGCCCAAGAGCAAAACTTCTGTGGCATTAAATGACCAAAAGCACTGCTACACGCCCTGAATGGGATACACACTAAACCATCACAGAAAACACCCCCACCTCCTTGCCATTAACATTTTGCCAGGTTCCCTTGGCAATTAACTTGCCAGTTCCCATTTACATACTCTTGATAGAGAGGTTCTGTGAGGGTAAAGCATCTCTCCCAGGAATAATTATGCTTGAAACCAGACCTCTTGAACAGCGTTCAGTATCCAAACTCATTTTACTACTAACCACACTTGCCA
>OMLO01005589.1_pt1 | contig 10568 bp, 4 predicted proteins | sample 1674811 | NCBI WGS metagenome assembly OMLO01 (sample SAMN06265003, study PRJEB25207) | coral metagenome | isolation source: Coral host | place: Mexico:La Bocana,Puerto Morelos, Mexico | collected 2008-11-13
GTGCGAATGGTGGACCAAAATGGCGGCAAATTTGAATGTCTTCAAAAAATTATAAAAAAAATTGCGTTTTATCCAAATCGAAAATTTTTTTCGCAGAAGTTCATTAGGTGAAATGTAGAATTAGATGAGCGAAAAACATTTTTTGACATTATGGGCACTTTAAAATTATGACTGGTATGTTTCCGACCTATTTAGAAGATATTTTTTCGAGTAATATCGGGCGATCGGTGTACGATCTTCTCCATTCTCGTTTTGATTTACTTTTTCACCTGATACCTTTACTTGTTTTCACTGCAATTTCTGAGCAGTCTGGAGAGGGTACATCTGGTACATCGAGATACTCAAAGTTCCACCCACGATATGACCACTGTGTTCATGTGAAGGAGACAGGAAGAGTCATGTCAGGAGGCTTGAATGAGAGTCGAGAATCTCTCGACTCTCATTCAAGCCTCCTGACATGACTACTTCATTATGTTTGTAAAAACAAAGGGTTTCCTACAACTGCGCAAAAATGCTAATTTTGGGTATTACTGGATATGACGCAATATTGAATAAATTATTAAGCTTTCCGAAAATCATTATGCGCATTACGCGCATAACTGTATGGAACCTAATGAACGGAGCCGCAGAACAGTCACGCCATTGCTGACATAACTATAATGGTGCTTGGTAGCTTTTTCTTCACTCGTTCCTTAACATTAATTTTTCACATACCACTTTAGAGACTCTTCTCCTTGATGGACGTTTCTTTGTCATTGTCCATGTCGGGTCCCTTTGTTCTGTTCCACTGTCGCTGTCTTCTTCCTGTTAAAGAAATGTGACGCACTGTATTATCTTTACTGCCCCTGTTATTTTCTTTTCACATGTAAATTTTAAACAAAGGAAAGTTTAAAGATTACCCAGTCAAAACTTTGACAAATGCCTGCCAGAATAGGGGAATCCTTGTTTACAATATTTGGCTCATTAGCATAAGCAATTCAGTTTCTGATGGAGCTACAAAAAACTCAGTTCTGAATAATGAAAGGTCATAGCGCGATGAACTCTTCCAATGAATTTGAGCCCGATGTATTGAATACTTTTTGTGCGATGCGGGTTTAAAAACTCAAAATCTTACAAAGAATGTATGAGCTCATTAGTGCTTTTGCCACCCAGAAATTTTCATCATGCACTATGTTTCTCTAGCTCTTTAACTGTTTGGAGTCAATTCATATCTAGCATGTTGTCTTCTGTACGCAAAGCCGTATGCTAATGAACCAAAGTCAGCATGAATCCTCCTATAGCGCAAAAAAAACTTTATTTCACACCAAAAGAGCAAGGTAACAAGAAAATCACTGGATTCATGATCTCGAGACTATAAAGGTAGTAGACTTACTATAAATGATACAAGGGCCTTAAAAATTTGGAATTCTCTGCCAGTATCTATCACTGGTCTGAAACAAGCTTTCCCAGCTTTAAGAAAAAACGATTAATGCTGAATAGGCCATATTCGTATTCTCGGTGTTGGACTGGAACTAGCTTGCAATGGAAGGCTCATGCAGGGGAATATCATTAGAAAGAGATCAAAGTCATTTGCATTTGAAAAGACGCCCCGCATTAGCCTGAGTTGCAAGCTAGTTCCAGTCCAATACCGAGAATATGAAAATCGTCTATTGGTCATGCCGCGTGCACAAAGCTAAAAATTAAAAGTGAATTAACTTTTAGCCTGACGGTTTTTTGGAGGTCTTCTCGCCCTATCAAAATTGTTGTATTTGTGTACACTTCTTTTTTTTATTGTGCCAAATAATAATGATGAATCATAACGTGCAACAATCATCCATCACACTTACATGAATGATGTAAATGGCCGGGTCTTTACTTTTAGTGAATTCTTGCGGGTTAAAACATGCAAAGATTTGGAACATTACAGACAAATCAATGATTCTCTATTGTTTCCTCTATTTTTGTCTCCCCAGCCCCACCCTCTTGCGTTTTGGCTTGTTCATATCCCACCCGCCAAGATTAATATTTTGCTAAACTTGCGATCTTGACGAAATCGAGAGAAAATAGAGGGTCTGTGGAGAGACTAAATTTGATGCAGGTTTTGTGATTTCTTACCTCGAACGGGGTTTCCTTGTCGCAGCTAAAACGGACTGGAGGAGTATGTATATCTTCAGTCGGGGAACAGGTTGAACTAGCTGCCATCGTCCCTCTGACAACCACAAAACATAGATTAATAAGACAGAAAACACGTGCACTGGTGATATTTGAAGCTAAAATGTTAACTTTACTTACCTCCTTTCAGCCGTGATATCCGCAGTTTGGGTGTCCACTACAGACTGTAATAAAACACACGCCATTTAGAGGGTCTGTGGAGAGACTAAATTTGATGCAGGTTTTGTGATTTCTTAACTCGAACAGGGTTTCGTTGTCGCAGCTAAAACAAACTGGAGGAGTATGAATATCTTCAGTCGGGGAACAGCTTGAACTAGCTGCCATCGTCCCTCTGACAACCACAAAACATAGATTAATAAGACAGAAAACACGCGCACTGGTGATATTTGAAGCTAAATTGTTAACTTTACTTACCTCCTTTCAGCCGTGATATCCGAACTTTGGGTGTCCACTGCAGACTGTAATAAAACACACGCCATTTCAATAAAAACTAGGTGCAAAAGTTATACAATCCATATTCGTCATTTTAAATCTTCAACCGTCGTATTTTGCTATGGCTTTCCAGTTTACTAATCCTCCATTTTTCAAATGTAACTTAAAACTTTTCTTAGTTTGATTACTAAACAGTTTTGCTTGCAGAAAATCCTAGAATAGTGTAAATAATAGCAGTGGGCAGAATGTCTATGTGTCTATTACTCCCTGCTTGATCAACAGATTCACGGTTTCGTTGAAAAATCAAAAAATGTTTTAATTTCGTCTTCACTCTCTCCAGGCCGTAGTCAGACTTTCAAGAGAGATGGACAAGGGAAGTCTTGCGACGGTTCTGCGAGCGCCAAAGGAGCGAACCTGTAGAAGGCTGTGGGGGCATATCCCTTAAAAAATAATTAGAAATCCTAGAGGAGTCAAGCACCCCCAGAAAATTTCGAAAAATGGAACGTCTAAGAACGGCTATTTGACCCTTTGGTGGGAGTTCTATACCTCAAAATGGATATTGAATGGACGAAATGCGTGAGGAATAATTATTTCATCGTGAGAACGTAAGATTACATTCGTTTGTGTGAGGCTTGAGGGCCCTGAAAATGATAGGCTTTTTATTGCTTACAACTCATTTATACTTGCTAGGCCGTGTGATAAGTTGATTATCGTGGCGTTTTTCGGCTTCCCCTAATACACCCCCTCCTCCTTGACGCACGAATGCAGCCGCTCTAGTCTTTTCAAAGGTTAATATGATTGAATGCCTGGACCTTGTTTACCAAATTAATATTTGTGCCCGCAGAGCTTGTGTTGAGGGTCCGGTGTGGCTATTTATGAACTCACCTTTCAAACTTCTTTACAGCATTTAGATCATTTTTGTTAACATTTGCCTTAAAAATGATTTGTCTTTTTCCCTTAATGCACTCACTTTACTTGGGTTAATATTACCTGGCCCAATGGCAAATGTTCTCTGGAAATTATTTTTTCAACTAACAATACTTTTTTAAAATCCAGACGAGGCAAGCCACGTGTTGCCTCTTGGTAGCTACGGCCCTGTCTCTCCCTTAGTGAATTTTCCTCGATTGCGCATAAGTGGGTCATCGCACCATCGCACTGACAATACTTCAATCGATGTTTGTTGGGGCTCTAAGGTTTGTCATTCGCATTTCTCGATATTCTTGTGTGAAACTGTTTTGAATGTAGATCATGCACTATTACATATATATGCGATTTTTAAATTTGTCTGAAGAACACTTATGCAATGTAGTTGGCCGAATTCTACCCATCTGTATTGAAACATTTTACGAAGATAGCAAACAGAAGTTACTGTGAAAAAGGCATATCTCTTTCACTTTCTAGCAGTGGTACTAGTGAAAGTTCTGAAGTTATTTTAAGGGTTTTACCGTCCTTTGGAAAAGTGCCATTTTGAGCATTAACAAGCTACATATAAAATGTTCATTTTATATGTATTGCACACAAAAAGGAATGTATTTATTGTGATTTATTTTTTGGTTTCGTTTTGGTTGCGGCATTTGGAAATTTCCTGGTGACCCTGATGGATCTTATCCAATATCTTAAGATGCAGGGATGCTTTGAGCGGAAGCATTGTTCAGTAACACTGACAATTCACATCATTCTGACCAGTAGGGTCTTTTGGAATTATTGAAATGTGGCTAAATTATATTTAGGCAAAACTGCAAAGCATCTAGTAATTAAAGCGAAAAACACAGAGCGACTGGAAATACTTGAATTCTTGCGTGTTGAAGCATGCAAAGATTTGGAAATTTTGAGAAAGAAGTGTACAAAAAATGTAGGAAAATTTGATCCAGCTTTTGTGATTTCTTACCTCGTCCGGGGAATTGGTGGTACTTGTTGTTGCCATCATCACTCTGACAATCACAAAACGTAGATTAATAAGTAAGACAGAAAACACGGGCACGGTTGATGTTCAAAGCTTAAATGCTAAATGACTTAACTTACTTCCTTCCTTCACTGTAGTCTTCGGTTTCCACTGCAAACTGTAATAAAACACACACCATTTGAATAAAATACTAGGCTCAAATTCGTAGAATATAATTAATCCATATTCGTCATTTTAAATCTTTTACTGTCTTATTTTGGTATGGCTTTCCAATTTACTTATCCTCCATTTTTAATTGTTACTTAAAACTTTTCTCAAGGCTTGATTGCTAAATGATTTTGCTTGAAAATCCTAGAATACTGTAAATAATGAGAGTGGGCAAAATTTCCGTGTTGCCCATCGTACTTGGATCGACAGATTCACGGTTTCGCAGAAAAAATCAACAAAAGAGAATAAAAAATACAAAATACAAAATACAAAGAGAATAACCAATTCACAAGGGCCATCATTTTTAATGAGTTTAGAAAGCAATTAACGACTTGAAGGAGTTTGTTAAAAAAAAATCCCTCGGTCGGTCAGTAGCCATTGTTTTTCAGGTATATTACTGAAGTGGCTCACATGGCTACAACAAAGTTCAAAACAGTTGGCCTTTTTGCCTTCAGTGAAAATCGTAGTAACTTTCTGTCTTCAAACGTTTACAGAAACAGTATAATCTCTGGATTTTGCAACCTTTTTCATTTCTATTAAAAATTGAACTGTAACCAGGATGTGACATATTAAAAGAGTAAAAAGCGTTCTCTGGTTAAAAAGGTTTAAGAAAAATATAAGCTTTCGGCTATTATACTATAGCCTTTAACGAATATGAAAAATAGTAAGCGCGAGGTTGGAAATATATGCAGGGGAGGGTGTGAAAAGATTAAAAACTAAAAATACAATAGAAGTGTGAAAAGCTAAAAAGTGTACAAACGAACAAAATAAAAAATTACAATAAAATAGAATATTGTCTTGGTAATGGTTTAGAATTATTATCGGCGCCGACAGTTTTGGCAGTATGCCAAGATTCTAGAGTTCTTCGAACACGGTAATTGCCTTTGTCTATCACAGTAGCGCCATCAAAGTCAATTGAGTGATTATTTTGCCAAGCATGGTTGGCAATGTTCGAGCCTCTCGTATAGTTTTTAAGATTTCGCTGATGTTCCTTTCTTCGGGTTTTAAAACATCTGCCAGTTTCTCCTACATAACTCCAACTGCAGTCAGCGCACGGAATTTTTGTAGACAACATTGCATTGGAGATCCAGGGGCTGCCTAAACTTAGGAGAGGGAAATTCTTGTTGCAAGGTTTTAGCTGGTTTGCTTACAACACGAATGTCATTTTTGCGAAGTAATCTGGTAAGAGGTTCAGACAGTCCGCGAATGTAGGGAAGACATGCGAAGCCCAGGGATGTGTCTGATGGATCGGCCAATTTGAAGAACATGGACACTAATTCTTCTGGTGGAGGAGTTGTCAGAGTTGGCTTCTTTTTTAAAATGTTAGAAATAACTGTGGATGGGTAGCCATTGGCTGTCAATGCTTCCGTAACGTGACTAGTTTCGCACGCTTTTCCTTCACAGGTGCTAGGTAGGTTGGCTGCACGGAATAAGAGAGTCGAGGCCGCACTGACTTTGTGTTTTATTTCATGATGTGAAGAAAAATCCAGATATCTATCTGTGTGTGTCGGCTTCCGGTAAACGTCGATGACAACAACACCATTTTTTCTGGAAACCAGGGTGTCCAAGAAAGAGATTTGGCCATTGTTTTCTTCTTCGATAGTAAAAACGATTTTGTGATCAATGGAGTTTAAGGTGTCATGAAAGGAGGAGACAGCGTCTTTCTTAATGATGACGAAGCTGTCGTCAACATATCGTTTCCAAACCCTTGGTGCAACTGTAGAAGTATTGATGGCTAATTCTTCAACAACCTCCATGCAGAGATTAGCGACAATAGGGCTTACAGGGCTGCCCATAGCACAACCGTGAACCTGCTTATATACACAGTTATTGTAAACAAAATAGTTATTGGAGAGGGTGAAGTCCAATAAAGAAATGATGTCGTCGGTAGTAAGGCTTGTTCTAGATGGTAAAGTACTATCATTGTTCAACTTGTTGCGAATGTCATCACACGCTTTATTGAGCGGGATAGCTGTGAAAAGCGACACAACGTCAAATGACACCATAACTTCGTCCTCGGAAATTTCCATATTGGCTACTTCTTTGGCAAACTGTGAAGAGTTGAGAACTGAATAGCCATTGAGGTTCTGAATCGGCGATAGGATGTCAGAAAGAAACTTGGATGTGTTGTAAAGGGCAGACCCGATACTCGATACAATCGGTCGAAGCGGGAATCCTGGTTTATGGTGTTTAATAGAACCCCGGATGGCAGGCGGAGAACCGTCTGTAGAACGAAGTTTTTGATAGACTGTTTCATTTATCTTGTTTTGTCGTTTGAGAGCGAGGAGTCTACTGTTCAGATCCCTTTCAATTTTGGCGAATGGTGACTTGAGGACAGGTTGGTAAGTGTCTCGGTCGCTGAGTAGAGTTTCCATTTTGGAGTCATAATCAGTTCTGTCCATAACAACAAAACAGTTCCCTTTATCAGCTTTCGTAATAACACGTTCGTGGTCGTGTTTTAGGTTCTTTAGGGCTCTTAATTCAGCTTTGGTGGTGTTGCTGTGTGGTGGAAGTCGGGCTCTGTGGAGCAAGGAGGCGGTGGTGGTTCGTACGGCATCCTTCGTCTCGTCAGGGAGGTGGACGATGGCGGCTTCAACTTCGGAAACGATGTCTTTAACCGGGATGGTTTGTGGGGTTGGAGCGAATTTAGGACCTTTCTCAAGAAGAGAACATTCTGCCACGGTTAGGGGTTTTTGTGATAAATTAATCACCCAGTTTTTCTTGTCGATGATATTCGGGCGATCATTTTCAACTTCCATTCGTAGATTAGTAAGCTTGTTCTCGTGTCTCGCTTTAATGTTGTTACGAACAGATTGAGACCTCATTTTCAAGAATTGAAGCAACGTAGATGAAGTATCTTCGGTGACGAAACTTGATAACTGTTGTTTGGATTCATCAAGAGTTCCTTTCAGAGTTTGAATTCGATCGTGACAAATAGAGATTCTTGCTCTCATACAGTGTTTGCTAGCCCGTTCCATAATGCGTTTTCATTTCAATCAAAAACATATTTCACTCTTTTAGAACATTTTTAGACAAATGATTTCTCCTCACCTCGATCTCGTGCAGCTGAAAGTCTTTCGGAATGGACTCCCCTACATACATACATGCATACATACATGCATACATGCATGCATACATGTATGCATACATACATGCATGCATGCATGCATGCATGCATACATGCATACATGACCAAATATGTACAATGTGTGAGTAATGAAAAAAAAATAAAAAAATATATATACAAAATGGAACATTTCCATAAGATTAATCAAGAACTTCTCAAGAAATTATGAAGCATTGACATCATCAAAAAGGTACATCCAGATCATAACTTCTAATAGGACGTTTAAACATTCACAGAAGCGTAAGTTGTGATGAAATTTTTTGTAGTCACATAATTATCTAAACGTTTCTTATGCACAATTTACAACATTTGAACTAAAATTTTCCTGTCCCTGATGTTGATATACTTTAATGACGTACGTCATAGCCCTAAGTCTTGTAAAAAAAATGTTGTACGTTGATGATACTTTTAATCTACGTTTCTGCCAAATTAGCTCTGAAAGTGGAAACCGTTTGGGACAAAGATTAAGATTCACTCATCTGTGTTATTGTTTTCAAAGTTGCTTTGCATGTGTGTTAGAAAATGTGATATGTCTGTTGTGTGACCATTCCAAGTTGTTCTGTTGCTGAGTTTTCTGATAGCCTTTTACAGTCCTGGTTGGGAGGGGTACTTAAAGGAGTAAAATGCATTCATGTGCAAGGATGAAAAAAGAGGCCTTGAGGAAACCTAGAACCTGGAATCTTATCAATTGACGATTTGGCCAGTGCACTTTTCATATGGCAATTATAGCATATTTAAAATTACAACCAGCTGGAAGATTTTGTAAGAATAAAAGTGAGTTGCCTACCACTACGCCACATGCGCAGTTCTTCTTCGCAGTGACGCAGTGTTTTTTTTAAGATTTTTATTTTTGGCTCGTTCCTTCTCGTAAAGAGACTTCCATGAGCCAGATGCCATCTTCTTTTCTTTTTTTTCGTTGCATTTGATGTTCTTGACTCTACAAATTAAGAACGTCATAAAAACAATAAAAATCAACTTAATTTCAGTAGAATTTTCAGCTACAGTAAAATCCCGCGTATAAGAGCCTAGCGGATTAAGAAACTATAGCTTGAAATTTGCCATTTAGACACCCATTTTTATTAGAACCAATTCAGCCTAAAATTTGGAAAAGTTTCTTATTTGGTAGACAAGTAATAATATTATAGGATGAGAAATAAGACTGAAGGCTTGCCAATGATATAGTTTCAGATAAATGTATTTCAGGGTATTAAACTCCTTAACTGTAATTTTTTTTCTCAAACTGTTTGAGACTTAATATTCTAAAAAGCGACATTTTCTGCTGTTTCTATTGTTTAAATTCACTGTTAAGTAGTAAAGTATTCCATTAATCTAATGTCTGAAATCTATTATCAGGCTATGTTAAACATCTGTATTGAAAAATTCCTTACCTTTACCACTCTTTCAAAAACATAAGAACCTTTTTAACAACCAAAATAGGCTTATTTCGTTTTATGAATCAAATATATAAGAACCTATTCAGCCTGACCTGGAAAATTGTAGGTTCTTATACGCAGAATTTTATTGTATAAACTTCACTTCACCTTTGACCAAACATGAGCGTGGATTTAGTTTCCACCTCATTTCCAGAGGATGGCGAGCAGCAGGTGATGTAACTTGCATTGCCACCTATTAAACAAGGTAAAGACCAAAAGATCAGTGGAATCTGAAAGTCACAGTTGGTGAAAAACAACAAATATTTGAATTTTGTCTCATTTTTTTTTTTTGAAGAACAAATATATATTCAATGGACCTTTAGCAGTAAGGAAGGGTGGGTTATTTATTAATGAAGCCATGGTGAGGATTATATTTTCATCAGGACAGTTGCTTCTAAACATGATACATTCTTTATGAACACGACTTTACTCACTCAAACTTTCTTGTAGCACTCTTGTCAGAAGACAGTCACGGTAGGGAATATGACTTTCCTAATAATGGAAAAAAGTACTAATGTAGATCAGTGTATACACTGATTACATATGTCTCCAGCAAAAAAAAAAACGATGTAGTATAAAATATGACAAATAAACAGTCTACACAACTTCTATCCCAAGCTAATTCTGAGCATTCACGTACACATCAACTTCGAAATTGTATTTGATCAAGAGACCATGTTCTGGTCTCTTGGATTTGATATTATAATTTAATTGTCACTTCATAACAACACCCCCTCGGCAGGATATCGGAGACACTATTGATATGTCGTTTTACTTTGTTTCACCCTGGATCATGATCAAGGGAATGGAAACTACAATAAGCTATTTATTTTTTTATCATAGATCTATGCTGTTTAGATACGAACAAAAAACACAGCGAAATCATCATCTTGAGATGGAGCCAGCCGGCGACTTCTTTGTCCTCGCAAAAACCCGGGCGAAGAGTAAGTCTGTACTTTTCTGTACTTTGCTGTCGCTACCGGTCGATTACCGCTTTGTCTATATTTTTCCCAGTTTTTCCAATGTTCAATCGTGAACTACTAATCGTAATTTATGTTCTATTTGCAATATTTGTTTAATTATTTACAGTGTCCCCAATTAGCACAACAGTGCTAAATACACTTGACACTTAAATAAAGTTATTTATTTATTTATTTTTTAACTGTGCAAAGTCTTGGCAAGTTGCAGTTCTTAGTCTTTTGTTACAGAAGTTACGAAGTTTTTGTTTAAATCGATATAAATGAATTTGGCGCCATCTTCTATCTCCTGAAGAGTAATTAAGTCTATGCTTTTCTATTGTTAGCGGTTAAAAGAG
>OMLO01005590.1_pt1 | contig 10568 bp, 5 predicted proteins | sample 1674811 | NCBI WGS metagenome assembly OMLO01 (sample SAMN06265003, study PRJEB25207) | coral metagenome | isolation source: Coral host | place: Mexico:La Bocana,Puerto Morelos, Mexico | collected 2008-11-13
AGTTACTAATGTTACTATGTATTTTATACATAGCACATTGTTACTAATGTTAGTTACTAATGTTACTATGTATTTTACACATAGCACATTGTTACTAAACAAACGCCATCTCCTATTTCTATTTTCACTGCGCAAGTCACACTGGTTTTGATTTGAAAAGGAGTCTCGACCCCCTCCACTCTAGGAAACCTTCCATATTTTCATACAGTTGGTTGAATCATAACTGCTCTGTTTGTAGTTCTGTTCTGTTTTACATTCAAAACAGTTTACACGTGACAGAATCAGGCAGAAACTCATAAATAGGCTGTAGTAGGATTTTTATCGCTTTTGTCTTGATGTGGCATTTGTTTTTCAGGCAGGCAGTGATGATGGGAACCTGTGGCTCTTCAACTTAAAGAACGGTGAGTATTTCTTTTCAAGCGGGAAGGAGAAGCCAATAAAGATGATAGTGATAAAACGTAATTTAGCGGTATGGAATGCGATGAAATCAAATGAAAGGAAATGTAATGGCATGGAATGGAAAACAGTGCAGGGAAGTGCTGTGAAATATATACAATTTTAACTTAAAGAAGAACGGAAAAGTTTTATGTTTTCCCTGAGTTTAAGGCTGACCTGTTTGTTGACAACTAAAAACACTAGCGGCGTAGGAATCCTTGGATTACAGGCTGTGATGAAATATGTTCCTTGTTAAGAACTGAATTAACCTGGTTTTTAAGCCCTGAGTCCTGTCGTAATGTTGTGTTGGGTTTGAAACCATTTTCGATTGTTTTAGAGGTGAAGGGGGATGGGGGAATAGGGCACCTTCTTAGAGTGTTGGTGATGGTGGATTGGAGGCTGAAAAGCAAAATGTTAGTAGAAGTAACTTTACAGAGAACAACTCTAGGAGGAAGAGTCAGGGAAGAGTCCTGAACCAAAGCCACATGTATAAGACAGTAAGGATCAAGTTGGATACAGAATGTCGACACAATGATCCACCTTTTTTCAAATCGAAAACGGGAGCTGTGTTTTGTGAAGAATTGAATTCGTTCACCGTTCACAGGCTTAAAACTAAACACTTTCTGTTTTGTGTTGATAGAAACACCGCTGCTAAGCTGGTCTACATCCACGGCCGGCAGTGGGATATTATCAGTACAGTGGTCTCGAAGCAAACCCAGTGTGTTTTATGTGTTGGATTCGAATTCCAATTTGTATGTCTGGTAAGGTGACATTCTTAGCGAAGTTATTTCCGATGTGTTGATCCCTTGCCTCTCCTATGGGCTAAGTAAGCAAGGAAATCTCTCTTCGTTCTTAACCAGCAATGACTTCATGTCGTTTTGTTTCTAACGTCCGTAATTCTTATCACAGGGATCTGCTCAAGAGCGACAAAGGTCCCGTTGCTGTTGAAAAGTTTAAACATGGACGGTAAGTGCTCAAGATAATCGTACGAAATGAACTTAAGGCTACTAAGCTCTATATTATAGAGATTATAATAATCTCTTAAGTCCCTTTGAAAACACTTTCGATGAAATATGGAAACCCATTTGTTTAATAATTTATCATTTCTGTAGATAACACTTGAGTTGTTTACTTTTGCTTGATCATTGTAGGAATTGTTCTAATTTTAATTGTAGTTGGTCATTATCTCTATTTTCGGTTGTGGGTTTGAGACAAAAGTGTAATAAACTGCAGTTTCTTGCAGTAGTTACAGTAAGTGTCAATGGACAAAGTAGTGCTGCATTGTATTCCCTGATAACCTCTTTCTTTTATATCAATAACCTGTTGCAGAGTGGTGTGTTTTCAACTGTCCAATGATTACACAGCTTCAGGGATTGGAATTCCCGGAAGACATCCCGAGCTGGTATGGTTCAAGAATCACGTAGCTTGTTTGTTGTTTATATTTCCGTTTTCAGTTTGTTGACTTCATCAATACCTAGGATTTCAAGCAGTTTTGTCTGTATTACTAACTGAAAATAAAGGATAAAACTCGAAGTCGATAAAACTCGAAGTCGATTCGATATAACCTCAACTTTAACTAAAGTAGTTTCAATTCACTAGAGAAACTTTGAGCTAAATCAGAAGAATTTGGGGTTTTATGCCTCTGGCTAAATAAGTAAAATTAATTTTAGTGCTTGGGCATACTATAAAATCTCGATGTCTCGACAGTTAAAAAATATTCGTTTTCTCACTCCGACGTCAACTCTCATAATTATATCTACAAATATTGCAGTCGAAGCCGTCTGAGAGTATTCTGCTTCTAGTTATCGAATCGACCTCTTGTTATCGAAACGACCGTAAACCATAGGAATACATTCCGAGTAATTAAAAAGGAATAGTATTTGTTTTCTTTCAAAGAGGCATTTGTCCCTCTTAACTCTGATACAAATTTCATATGAAGATTTTTTGTCAGAGAAAAATTATAGCAATGGTATAATAGAGCAAAAAATGCTTTGAGGACATATTTCCTGAGTGATTCTAAAAGCAAGTTAGATTATGAGGGAGCAAAAATTGTTTTAGTATAAATCTACTAGTCATTCAAAACTTTATCAAAATCTTCTTCACAGACACTTCGATAAACACTAAGAAGCGATTGTTAACCTGCTCACACTGCTACGAGCTGCTACGCTATCACTATCACAGAATGGATAATAAGTAGCGTAGCCAATCAGAACGGCATTCGTGATAGAATGCTAGTATATTTATACTATAACTAATTCTCTATATTGCAATACGCTTCTACATTTTCCCTCTCCCCAAAAACAAACGAAGAAAAACAAAGCAAAAGAAACAAAGAAACAATTCCATCCTGTTTTTACCTTTGTTTACATGTAATTCTTTGTGTTTATATCTACAGGTCTTGGTGTACCAAAACGGAGCGATGGAAATCCACAAACTCAGCAGTCTTTTCTCCAGCGCGTCCGGGGATGAATTGGACTCATTTGCTAGCTTTCTGGACAGGGTCATATGAAAACAAAATAACCCGACCCACAAGTAATGAGCAACTGGTTTTGATTTTCAAGAGGTCTTAAATTATGTTTCTGCATTCTTGACTCTCTATTAAAATCAAACACTCGCATTTGAATCGATATAAATTTCAACAAAGGTACAGATGTCATGAAAGTACCGTTGATCAGTTGAGCAATTGAAAATGAAATACTTGTTCTTTGTATCTATTCAACTTCTGTTATGATGTTGACTATTTTTCATCTCGCTACAAATTGTACCCAGTTACTTACAAACCTACACTCCGGACAACGCGCACAGTATACTTTTGATCAGAACTCATGTTTTTTTAAATTTGTTATTTGGTCACTCTACAGTCAATAACAAAGGTGCTAAGAAGTTCATCTCACAAAAACCAACAAGAGAATTCATAATAAAAACCCTATTAAGCCTATAAACTGATAAATAGAAACGAAGGCGTATCAGAGAAAAGGGAAGGATCTATTCAATTCAAAACATAAATGAACCAGCACACGTAAATCTGAAAGTGAGGGACGTTTAACTGTTTAATTATATTTGATAACTAACTCCCACAAAAAAAAGATACAGTTGAAAGAAAAAGTGGTGGACTGATCGAAGTTCGACTTACTGATTGTAAATTCCGTGGTAATTTGAGTTTGAAAACTAAACTTCTCAATGCCCCCTGCTATCAAACTCTTTGGCAGTCGTTAGAATGGATAACTCTAAAAATTCCTGAAGTCAAACGAAGTACAATTTTCTAAGTTTTAACGCTCGTTAAAAAAGGTGCTGTATTGTGTGTCTGGCGAGAAAGAAAAAGAAAGGCAAATTCTGACGTTCTGTAAATATTTACCGGGAAATGAAATTATTTTATGTTCTGGAAGTGTATTTATTTGCCATATGAAGTGATGAACTTGTAATAATGTTTTAGTTCACGTGTACATTAAACATACGTTAATAAACTGTTTTCCTGTTGTCAAAATAAAATGCTACCCGGGAAAATCGCACAAGTTTTAGAGGGCGTATAACAAGAGAGTGCTATTAACCGTTAGTGAGGGAGCTGATCAGGACAATGCTGAATATTTGATGGTGTCTTCCTTGTATCCAAGTCTCTCTCAAGAATTGAGGAACAAAGGAAACCTCCAAAAATTACAACTTCGTTCTGAAAGCCTCGGAGCCTTGGTAGAATATTAATATATCAAGCTTGGACTATTAGGGGAAGTTTTAAATTGCTGATTGGCGTGTAACAGGGCATGCCTTATACTTTTAATTCAGTTGGGGCTTCAGTTATGACCTAGGATGTGTAACCACCCTATCCTTTACCCTACACTATTAGTTCGTGGTCAAGTTGGCGTTTCTGATAGACTTGTAAAATAAATACTTTGAAAAAGGCGATCACGTGACTAGTAAGTCACGTGACATTACGCAACAGTATTCATAAATCAGTTTTTGTAAACTTAGGATACTTCCAATGAGATTGGACGGCGGTATGGTGGACATTTCAAGTCAAACAAGCACCCCGGCTTTGGTGTTTGTACAATTATTTCAGAAATCAAATACCACCGACATCGGATTCGGGACAGTTAATATTCTAAACTACAGTCGAACCTCCGGTTGCGACCAACTCTCGTAAGCGACCACCTCTCTTCAGCGACCAGTTTTAAAAAATACCAAAGGTTTGCAAGCCAAATCTATATTTGGAACCCCTTGTAAGCGACCACCTCTCGTAAGCGACCGCGACCACTTTTATAGTTAAAGTTTGAAATTTTTCTTTGTTTTTAACCTCCCGTAAGCGACCAGTTGACAAATAATGGAGCGAAGAATGGATAAAAAGGTATGGTAACTATCGTATTTCTGGCTAGTACTAGAAACGGAAATTTCTCAAAGGAAAGAATCTGATTTTTTCGCGAAATTGACCTTTACACGAATAAATCATTGAACCAGCATTGGCGCATAGGTTAAATTTGGGCAGTTATCATATTCTAATGAGGAAATATTTTGATCCATTGTGGTCTAAGCTCTCGTAAGCGACCACCTCCACTTGACATTTTGGGTGGTCGCTTAAGGGAGGCTCGACTGTATTCCTGAACAATATTTGGTTACAAAAAGAGCACGATACCCTTTTTACTAGTTCGCGGCAAAAGTTAGCACACAGCTTCAAGCAAACTGAGTAAGTGTATCCATATTAACCATGCTGCAGATCGCTGCCATTAATATCAGTTTAAATGCGAAAATTCTTCATTAGCGCAAGAGTTCCATTGCTTGGTCAAAGTTCACGTTTTCATTCTCAAGAAAGGTGAGACGCACGAACATTAGGGATCGGACGACAACGCTGCGTGTGGACTCCACGCGCAAAATGACATTCTTGTCAGCTTCATGGACAGGTATGCGATATTCTGGCATGACCGGTTCGCCATCCATCGGCTTGTAGCTAAAAACAGTGGGGTCATACGACTTATAGCTGCCAGGTTTACAGTAAGCCTTGACGAGCACGCACCACTGTTGGGATTCGGAGAAGATTCGTTCCGAATAGCAGGCGTGTGCCGCGTAGAGAATGCTTGGCGAGAGGAAGATTGCAGCCGCCCAGTTAGCAATCCCAAAATGCTCTTCGCCAAGTCTGTAGTGGCCCGCTGCCGGCTTAATTCCACTTGCGCCAGCGGGGAGGAGGCCCTTCTGTATTATCGACTCTAAATATTTGTAACGAGTTCCATGCCACGCTGTTTCCCAGGTGTTGTGAATATGATTCCACTCTGCTCGTGTTTTTCCATCAAGGGTGCGCGGATCTCGAGTTAGTTCTTTTGCTATGACTTCTCCCCGATATTCAATTAGTCGTACGTTCAGTGCAAGCTGCTTTTCTTTAAGCGTTGAAGCCATTGATAAAATGACGTCAGCCGATGCGGTTTGAATAAGACTCCGTATCGCAGGTGTGGCGCTCTCATCCAGGGCAGAATTTCCCCATTTGTTTTTAATGTCACTTATCGCTCCATGTTGAAGTAGAAGTCCAACCACCAGTGCGTGACCGAAAAATGCTGCACCATGTAGGGGCGTGCTTCCATCCTTTTGCCCTTCATTGACAGAAGCGCCTTTTTCTAGGAGTAACTTGCACGTGTCATAGAAACCTGATTTGCTTGCTATGTACAGCAGTGTCCGTCCGAACTCGTCCTTGTCTTGAACAAGATTCCTCTTCTTGTCTATCCGAAGGGTAAGCTCTTTTGTGTGGCCACACGCTGCAAGCATGAAGTGGTCACGCCTTCTGACCACAAACTCGTCCTTGCCTGGTATTTGCGTGTACCTTCCAGCTGAAGATGTGAGCATATGATAGGCAACAGATACCATTGCACGATTCTGGCGCACTGGTTGGGTTATCTTTCTCTTAAAAGCTGCTTTGACAGCCCCTTCAGACGCGCCAGACGATTGGAGCCCAAGCACCTCCCAGGGGTTTAAAGGAACAGAAATGACAACCCTGCCTCCTCCTTTCGCTCCGTAAGTTGCAACCCGTCTACTACCGTCGCTTTCATGATAACCACCATGGTTACGACTAGTTGTTGATGGCGGTCTACGATTAGGAGTAGGATGGCGTTCGACGCCCCTTCCTCTTCCTCTTCCTCTTGCTCTTCCTCTTCCTCTTTCTCTTTCGCGTCCTCGTTCTCGTTCTCTTTTTTCTGCACTACCAGCAGAAAAGCCCTTAATTGATTCCCGGTCGACATCAACTGTAGCTACAAAAGTTTTAGTGGGTGCTGTACTCCGCCTACCAGTCGAATAGCTTCCTTCAGAAGAAACATTGAGGGAAGACGACGTGTTATTAGTATTATGGTATTTGGGTAACACAGGTTTCACACTGTAAATGGTAGAGCCCTTTTCTGTTGCAGATCTGATAACAGGGGCTTTTTTTGGTTTTAACGTGACAGAAGATTCACCATAACCTCTAGATGGTGTCGTATTTGAATCAAGATCACCACACCGTGCACTTGACGCTGCATTTAGACTATCAGCGGCATAGCTTTTCGTTTTGCTCCCACCGACGGAATGTCCTTCTAATGATGGCGGCGATGTTGAGCTCCAGCTACTGGTTGAATAGCTTCTACGTACTGGGCGACTATCGCTATTAGCAGAACCATATATGTAGCTTCCAGATGACGACAAATATACTTTACTTCTTTTTGTGTAAGAAACATTGAGGGAAGCCGACGTGTTATTAGTACCGTGGTATTTGGGTTTCATACTGCAAATGGTAGAGCCCTTTTCGGTTGCAGATCTGCAAACAGGAGCTGCATAAGCTTTATTTAGTTTTAAGGCGACAGAAGCTGCATCATAACCTCTAGATGGTGTCGCATTTGAATCAAGATCACCACAGTACCGTGCGCTTGACGCTGCATTTAGACTATCAGTGGCATAACTTTTCGTTTTGCTCCCACCGACGGAATGTCCTATTGATGACGGCGATGGTGTTGAGTTCCAGCTACTGGTTGAATAGCTTCTATGTACTGTGCGACTATCACTATTACCAGAACCATATTTGTAGCTTCCAGATGACGACGAAAATACTTCACTTCTGTTTGTGGATCTTCTTTCTGATGCATGGAAATCACGTTTTTTCGTTGAGAACAAACCTCCCATCTAAAAATAAAGGTCATAATTATCGTAGAGATATTGTACAGTAACAAATGCTTTTAAAAATATGGTAGGATAGAACATATTTAAAAAGTAGTGAAAAACGTTTTCTGATTATAAAAGATTAATACATAAGCTTTCGGCTATCAGTCTTTACATAATAGCCCAAGTTAGTATATACCACACAAGCGAATAGTGCTTTCCGCGCACGCTGATTGGCTAACTCGGACGTGAATAGCAAGTACTATTCACCTCAAAGCAAACGGAGAAAAACAAAATGGCCTTCCGTTTCGCTTCGGTTGCCGAGGAGCAAATTTTATCAGCTAGGGGTTCTCATTAAGAAGTGAGTGCTGCCGTTAGTAGCGTGTTTGTATGTAAATATGACAATGGGAACTTCAACGGAAAAATAATATGTACTTATTGACTGAGTGGGAGGGCCGAACGGGAAAATATTTGGCTCGAGGTCAGGACGTACCTCAATGCGTCCTGACCGAGAGCCAAATATTTTCTCGTCCGGCCCGACCTCGCTCAGTCATTTTATCATATGACCATTTTTTTTTTAATTCCATTTTTTTGGTGGAAAGAGGACACGCGCGTGGTAGCATTGCTTCGTTTCGCGCGCATTTTCAAAACGCCAATGACTCGAGAGTAGTGATTTTCTTTCTGTTGCTTCGTTGTGAGTACGTAATTGCTGCATTTCGGACAGTTCACCGGGATAATAGCACTCACTGTCCAATCGTTCGCTTTCACTCATTTTCAAGAAAACACTTTGTAGCAACAAAATTGTTTTGCATTGTTTTTGCGGGGCCGTACGCATTTCTAGTAGGGCCGTAAGCGTTTTTCCGTCCCTATCACCTCGACCCGTACGGCCCTCATAAGGAAACTTTTTTCATATGGTTTTCCAAGGAAATTGCGCGCGGGCCGTACGGGTCATATGATAACTAATCTTATTTCTAAAAGAACATGGTTACGCGTACTTTGAATGTATGAAATAGATACAATAAATAATGACTAGCTATGTTATTTTTTCGTTTAGGTGTTGGTTCATTGGGTTTATGCTTGTAAGAGTGAAAAACGAACATATTTGTAAACTCCACGTTTCTATTATTTACCTTTTACATCAGAGTTTCACAATGTCGTATAGTTTCAAAGCCCTACATACGCGTTTCTACGCGTCACGTCTCAATTTACGTTCGCTTCGTAATTCTCTGAACTTGCATGCGAACCTTTTTTCGCGAACTTCGCGAAACAACTGACTTGCCAACTCCCCGAAAACGGTTTAGTTGAAAATACTCATTCAAAAAATTAGACAACTATTAACCGGGCAGTCTCAGAAGGAGACACCACTTAGTGCTTGACTGGTTGACTCACATTAACTACAAATTCCTGAGACAATAATAAAAAAAAAACATTCCACATGCCACGCTCAACCTGGAGATAAGCACAAGGCATGAGGCCACCATACCTCAGACTACAGACCATATGAAAGTAAGTAAAACATATTAATTGCAATGAAATCATCTGGTATAACTGGAATAATGTTCCCATACAATAAATTATTGAATATTTAAATGAAAGTGATCATTGCTGAGCCTTCTGTGGCAACAGACAGTACCCCAATTCTTGGAGACAAAAGGTCACTGTAGGGTGTCCAGCAGCATGGTTGCTCAGAGAAGTAGGAAAATAGGAAACTCATGATAGAAACGTAGGAACTTTCTTTCAATAAAATAGAAAATAAGGGGACTACTTTGATCGACAAAGATAGCCCCCCAAAACTCCATCAGCTATCTCAATCCGCTACATTAGGCCATCAACAGCGTTACAAATGTACATAATGGCAATGCAATAACTTTTATTTTAGAAGCTATTCTTAGATGTCATTGTGATAACGTCATCCGTTTGCTCAACATCGGGTTATAAATAGAAAACATTAAAGCAATCGCCAATCAATTGTCAAAGTTACATTTGAACATTTTCTTACAAGCAAGACCATTGATTCCATGCACTAGATTCATCAATTCAACTTTCCTGGTTTTAATTGTAACTTTTAAACTACTCCAGTTTCACCTTGTTCATAAACTACCCTGTCTTTTCAAAACCTCAACATCAAACCAGTAGACCAAACAACAAATCCTTAGTGAAGTTTTAAACCAGACGTTCACTCAACTTAAACATAAAACGACCTGTAGTTCACCCTTAATTTGACTTTAAAATGACAGTTAGCCTTTAATATAACCGAGAATTCAACCTTGATTTTGCTTTCATTTCTTCAATGAACATCACCTTTGTGACATGAGAATCTCCAGTGTCAAATTTTGATCATATGAGCGAGCATGAGCTCCTAACTGTGTATGGATACTTAATGTATTTTAATTAATATACTTTCAATGGGTCTGTGTATATGGGTCTATGCACAATGTTATCTGTTGACACCAACTTAATCACATTAAACTATATTTTATGAAAGGGATAAAATAGGTGCGGTAGAAAATCATTGAAAAATATCGAAACAGCACATCTCAGCTATGAAAAGATATCTAAGCAACAGAGATCAAAGAAATAATCACTGTCCCTAACATTTCTGTTAAGTCAGGAAAACTAAAGCCATGACAACAATTACTTTATGTGAAATCTACCAGAGGCTATAAATCAATGTTCAATTTAGGAAACGTACAATATAGGAGGTTCCGTTTAAAAAAGGTAGAAAATAGGAATCTGTTCAAGAAATAGAACAAAAGAGGAAAACATGGCAGCCACAAGCCTAAATACCTTCTTTGCATTGGTACATATAAAAAAAAAATAACTTAATATTTTTCTGAACATTAATGTTATCATTAATAATATATAATAAATGAAAAATGTAAAGAAAAATGTAAAAGAATGTTAACCCTTTCACTGCCAAGGACGTATATATACGTCCAATAGGGTCATGCACTTTGTACAACTTGTGACGTCATCAATTTAAATGCCACCGGATATTCTTAATAACCAGATAACAGAACTTGGAGAGGTCAATCTGT
>OMLO01005591.1_pt1 | contig 10568 bp, 9 predicted proteins | sample 1674811 | NCBI WGS metagenome assembly OMLO01 (sample SAMN06265003, study PRJEB25207) | coral metagenome | isolation source: Coral host | place: Mexico:La Bocana,Puerto Morelos, Mexico | collected 2008-11-13
TAAAATAAAAATAAAAATAAAGTAAAAAAAATGATGTGAAAAAAGGTAAAATGAGGCCTTCGATTTAACTTTTTTTTAACCTTCAATTTAACTAATAGTTAAAAAATTTGGAGAAGGTAGCAATTTAACTTTTAGACAGGATTTTGTCTAACCTGATCTATTGGGCATCCACTACGGCAAAGACAGCGCGTGCGCGCTCCCAGCGCGTTTTAGCGCCCAGACGCGCGCTCCTCACGCGCTCCAAAGAAAGCACGTGCGCGCTCTGAGCGCGCTCTAACGTCCAGACGCGCGCTCCGCGCGCGCTCCAGACGAGGGCAGTGGAGCCCCAGACGCGCTCGCAGCGCGCTCTGCCACTGACCCTCGCTCCCTCTGGCCTTCTCCAAATGGAGCTATACTCATGCAACAGCATGCTTTGAGCCACGTAGATGCCATGGTGTGCATCGTGAGTTCTATGGCCAGACGCGCTTGGTGCTGCGCGGTGGCAATAGTCAAGCACATCGGTTTGCGTCCCGGCATCCACACCGCGACAGATGCTGTTGACGTCCTCAATACGAACAGCATGCTGTATCACCCGACCGCTGCGCCGAGGCTGCAGGGTTTGTTTATTCCTGAGCCTGGTCACTGGTAAGCCTTGCCTGTGCCTGGCCGCAGCCATGGCTCTTGCTTTTTTCTTTTGGTTAAACGACTTCCAGTTGGACTTTCCACTCGGGCGTTTCTTCTTGTGGGGTTTCGCTTCGGCTTTTTCTTCGGTTTTCACAGACTTCGCCATTGGCTGTCTTCCTGTACAACCCGGTTGCCTACCCAAAAGCATACCAAAATCTTAAGCCGAAAAACAATAACAAATGCACGCAAGTCAGATTATTGGTGAAACGGCCCCTAACGCTTCCCACCTAGGCCAGCTTTTAGCTCTTATTTTGGTCGTGGTGGCGCGCAGAGAGCATGGTCGTGAATTATAGCTACAGCTGAAGAGGTGCACTTTGAATTTCTTTTTGTACATCCCGGAGATTCCTCGCGCCGCAACAACACCAGGTTTGTTCCCTGTTCATATTGAGCCGCGAAAATAGCCACGTCATGTTGACCAAAACTTTCCGTGCTTCGGTCATTTTCGGTGCAAATGGCTTTGATGCATGGAAACTGTCTTTCCCAATCATGCTGCGCGTTTTCAGTGCAAAGGAGCAAGCTTGAAACACACAACAAGCCGGGCTTGCTTGTTTCGACAGAGAGCTCACACACATCGTCTGCATGGCGCTGCCCCCAAAAGGTCAAGGCATTCAACCTTTGCAGGACAATTGCGTCTGCAATTTCACCTCGCGCACGAAGTGATAGAATTGCAAATGTCAAACTGGTCCTGACATTGCTCCACATGCCAGTGCGCTCATTGGCATATTCTTCTATTGTCTTGCGCATGACATGCGCAACTGCTTGCAGCTTGGCTGGTGAAATATAAAAGTCACAGACGCGAGTCACCATACTTGCTATCCCCCTTGAGCCAAGAGAAAGAAAATGGACATGAGTAAATTCTGGGACAGTTTTTGTAGTATTCCTGGAACATATATCAAAAAAGTAAAGGAAACTGTCCGAGGGGCGCGGTCACGGCGCGGTCACGGGACGTTGAAAGCCGCGGTCACGCGGTCACGCATATGTCTAGCGATGCTGCTGATTCCGGTCCGCGGTCACGCCGCGGTCATGGGTTTTGCCACTACTGTGACCCCACGGTCAACCCCCCCCCGAAATGCTACGAGGAGCGCGGTCACGCGCGGTCACACGCGGTCAGGACGCGGTCATCGTTTTTTGAACCTTTTAAAAACAACACGCTTGCTTTCCGTTCAACTTGTGATTTTTTCTTTCTGGCAAATTGGTTCTTGAAACTGCCTAGAACAGAAAAAAAGAAGTCTACCTCCATCTATCTTCTTTATAGATATTTCACTTACACATTTACAGCCTCATGCGTCAGAAGCATCGAAAAAGCGCATATTGAATCAATGAATCAAACAACATTGGCAATGTGTTCCATAATTCAAATCTATGTCAGAATGATGCGACATTTGTGTCTGAACGTCTAGGTTACAATACCAATTACTTCAGGGTCGTAGTTTTTTTCTCCTATATAGAATGTTGTTGAAAGCAACAAATCCAGAGAGAAGCGAACAACAGCATCAAGTATACATTGGATGTGGCCCCCTCAGTAACAGTGACCCCCAGGTTTATTTCATTTTTTGTAGAGGATCCCTCAAAACTTTTATTTAGCACTGTTACTGGGAGGAGGCCACATCCTAAGTATACATATCAAACATGGTCATTCTTTTTCCGATTGAACATGAACATGGCAGACAGCTTAGTATAACGATTGCAAATATCTATTGCTGAAATTTATACCTATATATCTAAATATCTAGATACCTGAAGCAACATATATACATCCAAGTCAAGCATTACAGGTATATAAGACCATATATAGCATCCGGAGCCCCCGCCTGAAAGGATTCGAAATCAAGGATGAAACAACTTGCAAACCTCATGCGCCTTACGGTCTGTTTTGAGATAACAAAATTCGAAATTGCGACATGAAAGGTTTCGCCTTCAACTACAACATCAGGCGCACGCTGCAAACACTTTCCTTTTTTACGCGCGCAAACTTTCGCAGTCTTCAACATCCCTTAAGCGATGTTGATGGTCACATGGCGCCGTCCCCTTCGAGTCTTCTTACTGGAAGAGCTTGAGCTGGAGCTACGCTTGGTCTTGCGTTGCTTCTTCTTGGAAGTCTTGTGGGCCTCACGCGGAGTCCCGGGCGCTGAAGATCCTTGCTTGCCGTCCGTTGCAGGTGTGGCAAGCGTTTGTGGAACTTCCTTGGCCAATGAATGCAGCGACGCAGCCGGTGCCTTTGGCTGGGGAGGATGGACTTCCACCACACTCACACTGGGAAGAGTCGGAGCTGGGCTGGCAGTCCTTTCAGAAAGCTGGTCCACGTCCAAGTCTTTTTTGCACGCTTTTTGACGTGCTTCCTTCAACTTCTTTGCGTTTGCTTGGGCTTGCGCCCATGCCTCAGGCGTCTTGCGCGCCGCTGCACTCATGGACTTCCAGAACTGATACGACAAACACCATTCATTCAGGTACTTGCGCTGATCCAGTGAGGACGCATTGTTGGCAATCCATTGGCCGCAGGTGGAGCACTGTTGTTTCTTTCCTTTGTGGGACCCTTTGGTACCTTTGCCCGGCTCACGAGCAGACGAGTGCGACCTGCCCCAATGGCCTTGATTGTCTTTCCTGGCCTCGCTGGATTTTTTCCAGTCTTGCTTCGAGTCACGAGGTGGCTCTGCTGGGTGTGCTGGTCTTGTCCTCGTGGTGTCCAGCACTTCCTCGAATTCTGCAGGCTTCGGGTTCTTCTTTTTGCTAGAAGAATCTGCGTCTGTCTTGTCCGGCTTCTCTTTCTTGTCACGTTTCTCCTTGTCCTTGTGTTCTTTCTTCTCCTTGTGTCCTTTCTTCTCCTTGTGTTCTTTCTTCTCCTTGTGTTTTGCCCTGCCTTTCTTGTCGTCTGCAGACCGCGAACGCCTTGACCGTGTGCGATCCCGGTCGCGACCACGGGAACGACTACGGTGTCGACGTCCTTCTTCAGACTTTTGGTGCTCCACCTTCTCATCTCTCTCCGCATGCTTTGTTTTTTCCACCTTCTCAGCAGCTGGAGCGATCTCACTTTTGTGCGGCTCAAAAGGAGATTTTTTTTCGTGTAAGTTGCGCTGCTGCTGGCATTGCTGCGGCCACAGCCGGAGCGGCGTCCGGCGGGGCGGACGACTCGGAGGAAGACGACTCACTGCTGCGATGGGTGCCCATGCGTTGACCTGGCGGACAGAACATGATGCGTGAATGTGAATATGAATGTAAACGTAATTCACTTCTCACGAATGCCTCTCTTCAGTATATATATGCATATAATGATAACAACACGAAATCATGGTATATAGTATCACTGTGTTCAAATTTTGAAGAACCAAAAACATGTGTCTTTTTCCTTGGTGATTTTTCCCCGCAATATCGAAGACCATTCAAATGTACATGAAAGTCATGTGTGAACGTGACCACGTTGTATTAAACATGTCTCCCAAAGAAAGATCAGATCGAGCCATCCACCGCGCAAGTGAAATTCTGGTGTTCACCCCGCAGATGAATTTCAGACCCCACCTCGAAGGTGAAGTTTATAGTCCCCACCACGCAAGTAAGGATTCTTTTGCGCACCTCGCAGGCGCGATGGCAAACACTCCACCACGCAGGTGAAGTTTATATTCCCCACCACGCAGGTAAGGATTCTATATATTACACACCTCGCAGGTGCCAGGGCAAACACTCCACCGCGCAGGTGAAGTTTGTATTCCCCACCACACAGGTAAGGATTCTATTGCACACCTCGCAGGTGCTAGTTAACGCTCCACCGCGCAGGTGAAGTAAATTAGCCCCGCCACACAGGTCAGGGTTCTATTGCAGGTTCAATTTGCATCCAACTCTGAACACATTATCCGCGCACCGCGCAAGTGCACGTAAAGAATCCACCACACAGGTGAAATTTGCAATACAAATCAGACAGGATAATTCACCCGTACATCTTTATTTTTTCACATGTAATCCTCCCACCCCGCAGGTGAAGTCATAAGACCGGACTGTCCATGTGAAGTTGACAAAAGGGCAACAGGTAGCGCGCACAGACCGACAATGCAAAAAACATCCAGGAAAAAAATACCCCTAAGTCTTCATGGCTACTGTGTCAATGAATGTGTGGATTTAGGTATTTTTCAAATATTCATATATATCAAACTTCTAAGAAAACCTGAATACGAACACATATCTAAACACGGAGATTTATATTTAAGAAGATATAGACTTCCCGAGTTCCCATCCCAACTTCCCGCCAGTGCCAAAGCACCTGCCACTCTGTGGACCGTGAGTGTTTGAACCCGTTTCGCGCGTTCGAGCCTATATGCAAACGTACAATGGTCATTTTGCTGAAAATAGATTGTGACATTCTAGTGAGCAAGTGGTGCTATCGAAAACAGTCCACTCATTTTCAAATATACAGAAAGTTAAAGCCCTTCTCCAATCCCAAAAATGAATCAGAATTCTACGTGATGCTTTTCCACACAATATAATGTCCAATGTTCAATCATCAACTTTTGCGCCGATCGCCACGGATGCCATAGCTTCGAGTCTGCAAAACCTCAAGGGAAATATCCTCTTTTGGCCCAACAAGAAACTGTACAGAATGGACGCTGGCGGCATGAGGAGCAGCCGGATCTGTACTTGTCTTGCAATTCCGGTGGAATTTTCGTAAAAAGGGATTCACGAGCCTTAGCCATCTGATCCGAAGTGCGTTTCTTCGGACCCTTGCCCTTGCCACTTTGACCTGGTTCACTACCAGCCGAGGGCTCAAACGCAGCTGGCCGTTTGAGAACCAACCCTTTCTTCCCTGCAGGTTTTTTCTTCGGCGACGTAGCTTTCTTGCGGTCCTTCTTTTTCGGGCAGAGCCCTTCTTTTTTCTCAGACTCCAAACCTGCTTTCAGAGAAGCAATCAAAGCCTCTGGCTTTTGCTCCACAAGCTCCTCCTGCTTGGCACCAGAACTTTGCAAAGTTCCCAAAGCCATCGCAGCAGTTGCTGGTGGTGACTCCACTTGCTTCGTATCCTCTAAAGGCAACTCAGCCTTCGAATCGGCAATTGCTGTGGCTCTTTTTGTTTTTTGCAAAAGTCGAAACCCTGGCAAATCCGAAGATTTCTTCTCTTCCAAAGAGCCAGAAGATCTAGCTCTGTCATACAAAGAAAACAATCCTTTGATCAAATCAACTCCGCCATGCCCGCCAGTCTGCAAAGCCAACTGGTGTGCTGGTGCAGCACGGTTTGTTTTCCGCAAAGGAAATGTCTCGGTCAGCACGCGCAACTGAACCAGATCCACTCCTGCTGGTTCAAACCGTCGAAATCCTTTTGGGTATGCGGTTGCCAAAATCTCAGCAGGACATTCCGAAACATCCAGAGGAAGCTTCTCGAGGAATGACCCTCCTTCTCCAGCAGACAAAAATATTTTCTTCATTGCCGGTTTGTTGGCTTGCAGAATCTGAAACTTTTCAGGTTCCGAAATAGATTCACCAGCATCCAAACAATGAACCAAAATCAAAATTGCAGCAAATGTCTTCTCAGTGGGATTCTTGCAGCCCAACAAAAGACAAAGCTTGCACAACTGCTCCAAAGCCAAAGACTTCGAGTGGCGGCCCTTGCCGTCTAAAAGAAATGACCACCATGCTTGATCCAAATAATGGAACAAAGCCGTATAATCCTGCAAACGAACTCGCGGTTTCTCCACTGCCTCAACACTGCCCTCTACTGATGTGGCCAACACTTCCTTCAAACTTGTGACATGCTGCTCACCCCAAATGTCAGCGCGCAAGCTTGAAACCAGAGACCCTGCCTCACTCAAAGACACTGTTTGCTTCGGAATCGTTTTCAACAAGCGCTCAGCTTGTTTGTCTCGCAACTCTTCATATTTTGCCAAACCCCGCAAGCCCGATAAAAACTTTTCAGCTGCTAAAACGAGCTGCGTAACTTGAACCATTTTCTGCGATCGACATCGTCGAAAAATCCAATTTCCAGAAAATATTCAAAACGTACCAAAAAACAACATTAAATCCAACTGACAAATAAAAAACCTAAAATTTAAACATTCCATATAACTCATATAACTTTTTTTAACTCTTGTAAGTTCCATTCAACATAAGTTCCGTAAGTTCTTATAACATCGATCGCCAGGACTAGAACTTATAAGATACTTATCATAATTATAACCTAGGTTATAGAGGTTATAACATGGGTTGTAAAATAGATTATAACCATCATAACTTCCACCCTGACTAAAGTAGACAGGCTTTTTGCACGATGTCAACGGCGGAATCGGAATTGGTTGCGGCATTAGAAGCTATGACTATGTCCCAATCGGTTGAAGCACTCCTTCAAGTCATACACCCCAAAACGACCTTTGAAAAAGTTTTGTACGGTGATAACCAAAGTGCCCTGACCATCTTGGAAAAACCTGACGGTCCATGGAGGACTAGGCACCTTCGTCTTCGTGCCAACGTTTTGAGGGAGAAATTGAAATCTGAACCCCAAAAATGGAGAGTTAGGCACCAAAAAGGGACTGATCTAGCTGCTGACCTTCTCACAAAACCCATAATCCAACTTGCCTCTTGGAAGAAATTTTGGAAGTTTATGGAATTCGACACAACTGCCTACGATGAGAAGATGCTGCGGACCGAAGCGCCGATCTATGACGACAAGTCGCGGGGCGGCGTGCGAGATGATGAAGCGGCGCTCTATGACAACAAGTCGCGGGGCGGTGTGAGAGATGATGAAGCGGCGCTCTATGACGACGAGTCGCGAGGCAGTGAAGTGAGGATGGGAACGGAAGTCTCTTTGACGGATGAATCCTGTACAGAAATCAAGGAGAAAATTGCGAAGGTAGGGTTGTTGATGGGCCTCTTAGGCCAAGTTCCTTTGGAAACCGTGTTGGGTGAAGAAGAATCCCAACGAGGTAAGATGCTTTTAATGGTAGTCTGTGTAGCGATTTTATCCTTCCTTTTTGTACAGTTGTGTCAATTTGAATCTTGTCAAGATGTATTGGATAGAACCAAACAGTTTCTGTCCTCTGGTAGTTGGATGTCGTTGTGCAAATTGACCATTGAACAAAATGATGAACATGGTGAGTCAAAAATGAAGAAGAAAGAATCAAGAAAACTGGAAAAAGAAGAATCCAAGAAAGGCGATTGGACAAAGGAAGATGAACTTGATCCAATCTGTGATTCAAAGAAAAACCAAATTGGAAGGCGTAGTGGTGACGAAAGTCATTTCGTGGAAAGGTCAGAAACCCTGAATTGTTTTGGGGAACCTAAGGGAAGATTGGTTGGACCCCCTTTTGGGAGAAGAGACCCCCGAAGTGGCAGGACTGCTGAAAAAGGGCAGGTTGATGTGGAAAGGTGCGGCGATGCTCATGAGAACTTAGTGTCCGTGAAGGATGGTTCTCTAGCGGCTGATTTAGGCTGCAAATCTTACCACTGCCCCACGGGCTGCCCATTAGGTGTTGCTAGTGATGGTAGTTTAGCCATGGATCCTTTGACAGCCCCTAGGATGGCGGCGATGAGTGCAGCGGTTGGTGGCAGCAAGGTTTGGGAAAGCGATGAGTTTCGTTCTCCACCAACTTGGTCCAAGGATCGTTGGGTTACTGCACGGCTTGAGGAGAAATGGTTGGTTAGAGCCCATGGTCAAGATCGGGTTCGAAAGTTCCACCCGTTGCATCGATCAATTCCAGTTTCCCTCCTCTCAGCATCCAGTGTTGCCCTGAGCCAGCTGCTACTGGTTGCAATTCCAAAATCTGCAGTGCATAAATCAGACATTCCTGGACAAGACACAATGAACTGCCTGTGGTCCATCTTGACTTGGTCCCTTTCTCATATGTTCTTTGGCAAGTTTCCTGAAAGGGGCCACCTTGAACATGAATGGAGCTCTAAGACTCCAAGGGCCAAAAAGGCAGGGACCAAGCTGGTCATTGTGGTTTGGTCTTTGCCCTCGTGCTCATATTGAGTTTTTTCAGATGGTGAGTTTTTTCAGAATGCTGCTGGACATGTGGTGCCAACAAATCTGATATCCCCCACACTGACTTCCGCAAGGGAGCATTGTGGAGGGATACCATGAAGAACTTCAAGGAGCACAGCCCCACAGACCACTTGATCACCACTGTCCCAGGCATCAATGGCTACAGCTTTGCCTACGACTCTTTGCACATCCTGGAACTTGGTGTGGCATCACACATAGTTGCCAACTGCATGTTCGACATGGTTGTGAAAAATGAGCTACCAGGTGCTTCCCAGGAGTTGAGGCTCAAAGAGCTCAACAAGAAGGTCTGCAGCTTGTATGGAGAACTTGGCACAGATTCCAGCAACCAGGTGAGGAGGATCTTGCTTTCTACATTCTGTCAGCCAAAGAACAAATATGATATGTTCCGAGAGCTGACAGGTGTGAAAGCAAGACAGGTGAGATACCTTGTCCCTGTGATGCTGGAACTGTGCCAAGATCTTCTGGATGGGAGCTCCTACAGACAGCGCAGGCATGACTGTGTGAAAGCCCTCTCTGATTTGTATGAAGCAATGGACTCAGCAGGGTTACACCCTGATGAGAAAGCTTCTGCAATTTTCAAGAGGAGCACAGAAAACTGCTTTTTGCGCTACACCAAGGTTTGCAAAATGGCATTGTCTGACCAGTTTCTCCAGTGGAACACAGCGCGCAAGCACCACTTGGCATGCCATATGCCTGAGCAATTCAAGTATTTGAATTGCAAGCTTGTGTCCACTTACACTGGGAAAAAAATGGTTGGCTTCATGGCTGCTCTTGGGCGCAGCTGCCTCAATGGGGCTCCTCCCCATTTCGTTCCTGCCAAGGTTGCTTGGAGATACCGACGGGTTGCACCTGAGGGTGACACATGGTGACTTTGAGGTGATGGACTCTGATGATGAGTAAATGTGGCCTTGCAAAAGGCCTGGTGGCCTTGCAATTTAGGGCTCCTTAACCCTTCCTTCATGCTACCTTGCAAACAATTTTTTTTGCGCCCCTGCAAAAGGGAACTGATCCCTGCAAAAGGGTTCCTGTACCCTTATTGTGCAATTGGCTTTGCCAGTGCTCCTTTGCAAAAAACTTTTCTTATGCCCCTGCAAAAGGGAACTGCCTGGGCCTTGCAAAAGAGCTCCTTAACCTTTCCTGGGCACTTGACTTTACCATTGCTCCTTTGCCAAATCTTGTGCCCCTGCAAAAGGGAACTGCGTGGGCCTTGCAAAAGGAGCCCAAAAAATCATTGCCCTATCTACTGTGCAATTGACTTCACCACTCCTGATTTTGATTGGCAAGAAAGCTTTCTTGTGTCCTTGCAAAAGGGTACTGGGTCCTGCAAAAGGCTCTTTAACCCTCACTGGGAATTGACTGCACCACTGCTACTACAGGCAGCAAAAAATGGCTGGGAAATGGTGCTTTGGAAATTGCAAGTGACATGAAAAGCATGCAACTTGAAAACCACAAGCCTGCACTTAGAGCCAACAAGTTTTTGTTGTCCAAACCAACAGGTTTCTATTGCTTAAACCAACAGGGCTTTGTCGTTTAAACCAACAGGTTTCTGTTGTTTAAACCAACAGAAGCTCTGTTGGTTTGAGCTACAATATTAGACAAGAACCATTCCCTACTGTTTCAATAATTTTTCCATTTCTGTTGAAATGGAGTTCCACTGTTGAAATGTTCAAAACCTGTTGAATCTTTTCAATAAGGCGTACTTTGGGAAGTTCAAGTGTCACTTGTCGTGGCAGGGGCAGCATTTGGTGAAGTTCAAGTGTCAGTTTTCGTGGCAGGCGCAGCACTTGGTGAAATTTTGATTGATAGCCGAGGCGCGAAATGTAGTATTTTCAATACAAAATGTCCGTGGTGGAAAGGTAGGTTCAGTTGCGAGGCGAGTTGCAGACTGACGGCTTCATTCTGGGATCATGCTCAGATCATGGTCGAATCG
>OMLO01005592.1_pt1 | contig 10567 bp, 6 predicted proteins | sample 1674811 | NCBI WGS metagenome assembly OMLO01 (sample SAMN06265003, study PRJEB25207) | coral metagenome | isolation source: Coral host | place: Mexico:La Bocana,Puerto Morelos, Mexico | collected 2008-11-13
TTAGCTGTGCATCAGTTTCAAGTGCCTCTTTAAGGGTTAAGGTTTGTGAAAATGATGGCAATATTTGAAATTATTAACGCCACAGATTCACTTATACAACATATTATTAGGATAGTTTGTCCCCTGTTGACTTATCTTTGATATTTTAACCTGAAGAACCTGGAGACCATGCTAAATTACGCGCACCAACTTATCAAAATCAGACTAGTTTTCCACACGCCTTATCTCTGGTGACCGGTGACCGGTGTCTGTCCACAGTAGAAGTTTAAAAAAATCTATCAAGTAGAAAATTTTCGCACGAACGTCCTTGAGACAGTTGTCAGGGCTTTTAGTAAATGCTGTAGCCTGTAGCACCTGTTACAGCTGAATGTGCCCTTATATATATGGATGGATTTTCCTTTTGGTGCAATTCACCCAAAAAGCAACAAGTTTGTTACAGGTGTGCAGATAAACATTGCAGGCAAATCAAAACTTAATGACAGCCATGGTAGTTCCTTGATCATCATATTGTATCACATGCATGGGCATGTATAGTTATCAATAAAAGCAACCTGCAAGTTGATATATGTTAAGGAAAATGCTCCAACTTTTTGTAGGAAACCCACAGAGGTGTCATACCGATTCAATGAAAAGGGAGAGAAGATAAGAGTATCAGATCGTACAGGTCGTATTGTTGCTAAACCACCTTGGGAAAGAAGGGACTGGAAGAGTCGAGCAGCTGTGAAGGGTTAGTTACTTATTTGTTGACAGCAATCTCTCTGAAAACTTGTTCACATGGAGAGGGCCTGATGGCTTCTTTACATAGAGAGGGCCTGTTTACATGAAGAGGGTTAGAGTGCTGGTTGCCTGATAGGAGGGCCCTACTCCATAACAATGGTCACGATTATTGAGAGATTTTCTTACATTTCTTTTTGAGTAGAAGTGAACTTTTTCTTGGGTACTCTCCAAACTTTCCATGTGTGTCGATAGTCCATGGTGTACAGCTAAAAGCATGTATTGAACCATTTCCAATGGAAATGGTGAAGCAAGGTTTACTTTGCTCACGCCTTGAGGGTGTGTCATTCCATCATAATACACACTTCTGCATAATGAGTTTCACAGCTCGGCTTTGCTGTATGTTATTATAAACACATGAAATTGGTTGAGCCAGTGTCGTGTGGAAGGGTATTCCTCATACCAGGATCACCTTTTCTTTATGTTTTGATTCCCTGAGTTTTTGTAAGGTTCAAATGGGAATTTTATTGTGTTGTGAGTGAAAACCAGCCAAGAATTTTGCAAATAATAATCAAATGAGCTGATGAAAATACAAACCCAAACTGTAATTTTTGCCTTTGACTGCCCTGTGGTTTGATGTTCCCTCTTGTACAATTGGTCTTTGAGAGGAAATTCGCCATCCTGATAAATGCAAATTTCTGTTCTGTAATTTATTACTATTTTTATGTGCAGATGGTGACTTTGACACTCCGTCATCAGCAGTTACCAAACAAACCTACATGCCGTCGCTGCTGTATTTTCATGAAGAAATCATGCACGCACTGAATGTAGCTCCAACCATTCCAAAAACAGAACCTGACAGACGCGACTTGATGATGAAAGAAATTGCGAAAGCTACAAACTTTGATGTTGACAAGAGAGCGGATGGCGAGCGTAGTCTAATAGACAAAATGTACTTTTCCTTTACCTATTACACGTATAAAATTAGGCAATTTCTGAGAATTGATAAATTATAACCGAGTTTTTAGTGTGAGTTTGTGACACAAAAGAAAACTGATTCAAGAACTAGTCATGCCACTGGTTCAGATCATTTTCAGAACAAGTACAGAACACTACAGTTGGGTATGACCCTTGACTGATGTATAAAAAATACCATTTTATTATAGCTGAAGGGTTGCTAGAAAAATATCCAATTAGACCACTGGGTTAAAGTAATGAAATGGCCTAATCCTTTCAAAATAGAGGATGTAGAAAGTAGAATTGTCATGGGATGTTATTTAACTAAATCATCAAATGTTGTTTTTCAGATGTTGCATAAGTTGAAAAAATGCACCATTTTCGTTTATAGTAACTCTGTGTTTTAATATGCTTTCTCCTTTTCATGGAACCGCATTTTTGTTAACCAGGTCACGGGTTGTATGACCCGTTAACTATGAGACTATTGGTTAACATCTTCCGCTATTCACCTGCCCTAAGGTAAATAAGTCAAATAACTGTTTCAGGACACATCAAACCAGCATGTAAGAACCTACTTCTTTTAAGTCTGTCAAAATACTTTACTGTATTTTGGCGTAGTTATCGGCAATTCAGGACAAGTAGGTTCTTAGTTAGGTTCTTAATTTCTATGGAGTCCTCGGAAAAATAAATAAACTTGGTTTTGGTCTTCAAATATACAGTATGTATTCACAACTGTATGATGTATTTTCCTGTAAAATGAATTTACAATCTCACTCCTTGGTTAAACTGTTAATCATAATTAAGCTGTAACCCACATATAACAACCTGCTTGATCTTGATTGGCTAAGCAGGTTCTAATATTCTTGGGTATCAAAAAGGCAATTTTTTGCCAGCAGGTTCTTAAAACACAAGGTTCGTACATACAGTTTTCCACTATAAAGGCTTTTTTAGGTTGAAATCACGATGGTCCTGATAGAATGGATGTTTTGATAATCTTGCTTGTACTTTATTATGAATTGCTGACATTGAAAGATTAATAAGTTGACTTTGATACAGCTATTACTATTTATTTTAATCATTTTCATTGAACAAGGAGGTCACTGAAGTGGAGAAAGGTTATGGAAAGATTGGGGATTATAGTTTGCTTTAAGCATTTTGAATCTTCTTACCGTGCCTGTGTTCTATCAGCCAGTTTCAGATTATTTAGTATGTTTTTAATATTCCTTTCAATTTGTTTCTCCTGCCAATATTTCGTCCTCAATTAAGATTAAATTTTAGGAGATTTTGATAAACTAAATTATTACATGCTAGAATAGGGTTTAATTTATGGGAAGAGTGTATAAATAATTTAGTCTAGAACAGGGCTCTTTACCCAGGGTTCTAAAATAGAAATGAAAACTCAGAATTGACTTTGTAATATGACAGTGATAAAGATTCTACCTGAAACATAGCTAGTGTGGAATGGGGTAGGGTTTTTTATAGTGCCTTGTCTATTATAGGGTTGCAAAATCAAGCTGATCTTAGTCTAAAATAAGGTGAGGGTTTCAGTGGCACACCTCCGCTCAGGGAACAGGGGAGGGGGGGGGGGGGGGTGAAGGAGAGCTCGTTTGAAGGCCAGACAAATATAAAATATGCATGTATACAGCAAAAGATGACATTCCTAACAACATAGAGACACTAAAACGTGAACGCTACTGTTTGAATCCTTGTGAATAAGCATGATTCAGTATAGAAGAAATTTGGAATAGCAACCTCAAATGTTGGAGAAATTATAGACTAACCATATTGTACCCATGTTTCCTGTTTTCTCTGGCTCCTGAGAGTCAAGATCTAGAATGTCTTTTTTTCGCTTATGCCTTTCAGTTATACGATCTTAACGAATTTGTCTGCTGGTGTTCCAAAACTTTTTTTCTTTTTAACCCTTCCTTAACCTTCGTAAAATTTCACTTAAATTCACGTGTTTCTTTTCAATTCAACTAATAAATTTTAGCTTTTAGCCAAAAATGTTTATAAAAGCTATCAACTATAAAATGGCGGACTAGGGTCCTTTTAACCACTGCTTACATTATTAAGAATTTATGGAAAATGCTGGGATGCTGGCGTTACCCAGCATTCAGCAATCCCAGCGTTATAGCCCTTTTCGGTTCTCTAAGAGAAAAGGGAGAAAGGGGACGAGAGTGGAAGGTTGGGAGGAGTGGCTAAAAGTCCTCTCTCCTCCGTCCCCTTCTCTCCGTCCCCTCCCCTCCGTCCCCTCCCCTCTGCCTTCCCGCTTCTGCCTCCCCCTTGCCACTCTTTCCACTGTTTTCCCACTGGTCTTTGCGAGTGTCGTTTCACCGACATTTTGCAACACGTGTGCAAGAAAAATATGCGTAAATAGAGATTACTTGAGTTTTCTGATACAACTCAACAAAGCATTTTCCATGGTGTAATTTGTTTATTTTATAGATACTGAGATTGTTGAAAAGCCAATTTTTGTCGATCTTACGCACGTGTATAGGGAACCCATTCAACTGCAATGTATACGTGTAACAACATTCTCTTTCAAAATCAAATATTTAACTGAAGTAACACAAGAAATAAAACGTCAGTTTTTACTTTCACAACTTTTATAAACATTTTTCAGGTGAAAAAAACCTGACTGAGGCTTATAAGTCAATCGAAATCGCGATGCGATGTTGTTCACTAGTGAGTTTTCGTCGTTCGCGTTTGTGATTGGACGAACGACGTTTTTTCACTGGTGAGTTTTCATCGTTCGCTTTCCTATTGGCTAATGCATTTTACGTATCATTTTTACTTAATCTTTTTTTCGTGACAAAATCTCAGTATCTATGATATTAATGGCGATTACCTTCCTTCAAAGGTTTGTTCTCTGTCTTGAAATAACTTGAACCAATAATGTTACTTGCGTTTGTTTGCAGGCCGGGGCCACAAAGAAAATGCCTTGCGTTTTGTTGACCTCTGAAGATATCCCTCAGACAGTGGTAAGCTTAGTTCGTAAGATGATGTTAAACTTACAAAGCTCATCGGATAAATTTAAAGGTTATAATGTAATTCCCTTTTAGTTCCGTTCAATTTAAGAACTGCTAGACAAGATATAAATGTGACGGTCTTATGTAAAAAGGTTGCCACCCCTGTTAACTGTCATGCTGATTGGTGATTGATAAATAAACTGACAGACAGACTAATCAACTGATTAAGCGGGATTCTAAGGTCTTAGTTTTTGGAATTTGGAGGGGGTTTTCAGTCTTAGTTTTTTAAATTTGGAAGGATGATAGATTTTGGGATTTTGAGATTCAGACAGGTTTTTTGGGGGATTCAGAGGAAGTCTTAAGTGTTGGTTTTTGGGATTCGTAGGGGGCCTAGATTCGGAGGAATCATGGGTCTGTTTTTAGTCTTAGGTTTTTGGTTTTAGAGGGGCTCTTGGGTCTTCGTTTTTGGGAGTTGGAAAGGTCTTAGGTCTTTATTTTTGACATTGGGCTGGAGTCCTAGGTCTTAGGTTTTGGGATTTCAATGTTATTGTTTGTAGTTTTGGGGATTTTTTGGAGGATGATAGTTCTTAGCTTTTGAGATTTTTGTGAGGCGCGGTGGCCTCATGGTTAGTGCGCTCGACTCCGGATCGAGCGGTCCGGGTTCGAGACCTAGCCGGGGACATTGCGTTGTGTTCATAGGCAAGACACTTCACTCTCACAGTGCCTCTCTCCACCCAGGTGTATAAATGGGCACCGGCGAATTTAATGCTGGGGGTAACCCTGCGATGGACTAGCATCCCATCCAGGGGGGAGTAGAAATATACCTAGTCGCTTCATGCTATGGAAACCGGGATAAGCTCCGGCCTGATGGTCTACTTGGCTCGTATGCAGACTTTACCTACCTTTGAGATTTGGAGGGACTACAGTGTGAGGATGCTAGCCATACAGTAAGTCAGGGTTGATGTCTAGTGAAGCAAACCTCTTCACTTTCACGGCCTCCAGTGGAGTGATAGGGTGGAACTTATGTAAATTCTCCTTTTTTTCTTAACGTTCAGAACAAGAGACTTAGAAGACGAAGGTCTAAAAGAAAGTATGAAAAAAAAAGGAAATTAGTTTTATCAAGACTTCGTGTATATAGGTTAACCACTTGCGGACGCTTAGTTTCTCTAGGACTATACTTGTTATTACATGTTTAATCGTATCTATGGCAAAATTTTCAAAAGTGTTTATAGCCTTCCCTTCATACTCTAACTTGTAATTGTAGTCTTTTGCTTAAGAAATACAACTACCGAGGGAAGAAACAATGGCTCTTTCAGGGACAAGATAGCCACCAATGAGATTAACGAAAGTGTAGCTAACTAAACCTCAAGCTAATAGTTTGTCTTGTTTCTCTATAGGGCCCTATCTTCTCAACCGGGCACCCCTGATACTCACCGCTCTCGGCGCCTGGAGACTACAGACGATGACATCATAAGCGGCGGGGCGAGTGTGGAATCACTGTTGGATCAGGATAGTGACGCTGATGTACTGCCTGTTGCAGGAAGGAAAAAAGTCAGCAAGCGGAGATTAACAGGTACTGTTATTTCATTTCTCAATCTCTACTCACTGGAGCATTCATAGCTCTTGTTTTAGCTCATCTCGTTTGCTATGTTCAGCAGAAGGCAGGTTCGTATGCAGAATTTACCTTTTTAATCCCCCCTCCCTTGTGCAGTTTCCCGTGATCGAATTTTGTAATGATCCTCTTATGGTAAATTGTCATGCAAAAGGTTTTGAACGACGTTACCTATGAAGTTACAAGTGGCTCAGTAAATTACACATCACCCATTTCCCGTGCTTTCTTCTTTAAGACAGCTGTGTGATTCAACCACGACAAATTCCACACTGATGACGCGTACGTAGTTCTAGGGTCTTGGTAGTTGCTGTAACTTTCGCGCGAAAATTTAAATCTAGAATCCACCAATCAGAGCCCGGTCTAGCAGGCGCGGATGAGTATGGAGTTATATCATTGGTTTGGGATTTTCTGGTCCAATCAAATTGCTCGGCTGATCTTAAAGGGAGGAAAACTGAGGAGTTTTAAGGCGCTTTAAGCCTGGTGGTTTCTTGGAGGTCTCCTCGATTTGAGATAATTTTTACTGTATTACTTCAATTATTATTTAATGTGGCTGATAAATGATGATGATGATGATGATGATGACGACGATGGACAGAATAGCTTCAACTCGTTTATAGGCAGAGTTCAACTTGCACTTTTAATTCCATAATATGATGTCAAATTTCTAGGTCTGTTCAGGTTCAAGTCAAAAGACAAGTATAACGTTTCTCCTCACTCGACACCAATGAGCAGTGACGATGAAATGGAAACGTCTTTCACAACAGCAAAGGGTTTGTTTAACCCAGCCTACGACGCAGTTGTAGATTCTAAATTGCTGCGCTGTGAAGACGGACTGTAGTTCAAGGAAAGGGCACAGGGTCGGCGCGTTCCTGAGACTCGCGAGAGGTAAGAACCTGAAGCAGAAAACGGCTTTCGTTGATTTTGGACAAAAATGGAAAGCTAGCTGATCGTAACGGCGACCATTTCTCCAAAAACAAGTCGCATATGTTTAGCTTCATTCAATTGGAAAAAGAAAGACAGTTTATGAGGATGTTAGCTCCAAAATATCAATTCTTCTTAACAGTTGCTACGCATTCCTTTTATTATTAGTTTTTTTTGAGGATTTTCGTTATTCTCACCAGCTATCTGCTACACAATGCGTTCATATGATAAGGAAAAATAAGTTGTTCCTCGCCTCGGAAGTAAAAGGGTCTTGAGGGATAATAGGGATACGTTACTTTGTCATATTTGTTGCAGCCAAGATAATAAGAAATTATTTCACACCGGATTCAAGTACCCGTTAATTGCGTACTAATAAGTTTTTCCTTTTGTTTATATTAGAGATGACGTTGACAATTCTGATTCGACGAGGTTGGAAGACGAAGAACAATCATCGTCTGTTCATGCGCAGACGGCTATCTCTGTCTCTTCCACAACCATTGCAGAGGATGCCCCATTGGAAGCCACCAAGGAAAGCGAAAGTCAAGGAACAGGATAAGCAGAGTCAAAGACCATTCTGTAGTTAACTGCGCTAGGTTTTTTAACAAGTAGGGTAGTAATATTTAAGCTGTTCTTTTAATCCTAAATAATTGCCTTAGTTGTCCAATTTTCAAGCGTGATTTATATTGTACGGAAGCAAGATGAATTCTGCTGCAGCCAGTTTTGTAGTGCTTTGATTACAGAATAACATAATTTCTTTTATAGCCTTCAAAAAACCGATATTTTTACTGCAAGTTTTCTTAAAATACACTTTTTTAAACTGGGACGGTCACGCTACCTTATGAAAACACAGTCTGCTTGTTTCCACGTAGTGTTTAGCGAGTGGATGACAGTTATTGTGCGCGTAACTGTTTTGAATCAGAATATCAGGTATTGAATCAGGCATTGTTGCGAAATGCGGTGCAGGAACATTAGATCTTCGTCAGCGTTATCTTGGAGGAAGCTCTAGCTCAAAGTTAATAGTTTGTTTTTTTTTCCTGTATTTTTTGTAGTTAACTAAAGAATCTTCCTTTCATGGCTTTAGTCATTTGTTTAAATCGTTTTGAAAAAAAAACGATAAGTTCATTCAGGAATCGTGGGTTAGTTTTTTAACTATAAAGTTTCGCCTAAAACAGACCATTGCTAATATAATTAATTTAAACTAGCAGATATTGTTCGTAGTTGTTTGTCAAACATAGGTCATGGTATTGTGTTGCTTTTTTTCGAATCAGTTGGGTTACAGAATAAACTTGCTTGCACGCAACAGAATGGCCGCTGTTTACTCTAATTTACAATCTCTCTCGATATAGCAATGTTTCTTAGCATCCTCAATCCTACAATATTTTCGTCTTTTCGTTTTGTTTTAGATAATGTCTATTACAAAAAAGTACCACAAAGGTAGTTAGCTACCACCCCTTTTTAGGTAATGCGCATGCGTATTGAAAAAAGCCACAGTGTGGAGAAAATTATACCACAACGACGTGAAATTTTGTAGTCATCATAAAGACAATTTTCTTTGTAGAGTAGACCCAATGCGCACGCGTATATATATCGCAGATCGTACCACAAACGTGGGTAACTAGACAAGTATAAGGGAAATTCTTTTTTTCTACGGGGGGCTGGTTGGGGATGGTGGATGATACCCATATGGATTTTGTGCTTTCTTCCTGATTGAACTTTTGCCTTCTCGAAGTAGACTCAAAATGTAGAAAAGGCATATTCGACACGGTGTATCGAATGCGCATGCGTTCTTTTACTGTATGAACCACAAGGATTGGAGCTTTGGTCACCATAAGACCAATTGCTTTACCTGGACGTGGTGGTGGGGGTTGTTGCCAACAGTGATATTTCTCCTTCTGCTTAAAAAGTGAAAGTTTTGAACAATCAATAGATACTGATAGAAGTAAAATAGTTTTCATTTACACCATCCCAAACCCCCACCCACCAACACCCTACGAGTTCAAATTCTTATTTAGTTCATAACATTTCTAATCATTGTGCTAGACTTTTCCTCTGGTGAAATACGCACGCGTAGTAGATATAAAAGGCATTGCATTTATAACTTTGCGGGCTTCTTATCTTTGTGGTGACACCACAACAAATAACGCATGCGTATTACTAATCGAATAATAAGCAAAAATATCGAGTTAAATATCGGCTGTGGCTGAGGCATCTGGGCTGGAGAATAAAATCTACAAAGACGGAATAGAATGAGGGTCAAGGATCAATTGCTGCCGAGTCATTTTATTGTGGAGTTATGAGCAGTACTAGGAGGGAAGCCTTGTTGCAGCAGAAGGGAATTTTAGTAATGACGACGGAGACGTCGAGGACGATGCCTTGTAGAAAAGCATAAAAAACGCACGTGCAGAATCATTGTTCTGCTCACTAAACCTTTGTTTTGTGACATTCGCGATGCCGTCGCTAGTAGTCTGCTAAAACTCCTACTTATGTTGAGACGGGGATAGTAGACTGCGCTTGAACACAATTCTTGTTGTTTCTAATCAAGCATTTTATTCAGATACATAATGCAAAGTTAAACTTTGTTCCAGTTTAATTCTTTATAACTTGAAATGACTTAAGAATGCCTTTATTATAAACACCAGCAGAAATTCGATTATGGCAAATAGACCATTTTAGAGTTGTCTGCTCAGTGATACTGACGTCACTGCTTTAGTTGTGTAAATGAATGCTAACTAAGTGCCTTTACATGATAAAATCAGAGAGGTCTGTATCGAAGCGAAGTCACCTCCAGCCTCAAAGGCCAGGTTACCGAAGTAACATTGCATGCTCTAAAATATGACAAACTAAACTGCATTGCGATTTAAATAAAACATAGCAATTTTAATTACAACAGACTTCAACAAACTCTAACTTTCTCTGATGCGCAAGTGTACAGGTTACGAACAAAGATTTTTCACCCACTTTTCACACTTTTTATCTTGGCTGAATGTTAAGTTGTAGCTGTTACCTACATTTCACAGCTAGAGCAGCTATTAAAATTTTCAACTGGATTGTTGCCTTTACATCTAAGAACTGATTTTACACTTCCTCACGGTCTACGAACTGATTACACTTCCTACGGTCAGCTTTTTTCGTCGCCAGCTTCATTAATTTTGAGAGAAACTTCAATTTCCAAGTACGCCAATAGACCCGAATCACATTAGTACCATGACGGTTTTCATGCTTGACGTAGATTAGCCCTGCGGTTAAAAAAAATCGGAAGACGAGAGTTCTCGGAAGACGAACCCGTCTCAAAAGTAAAACATTATGCACAATAAAAGATTATTATAACATAGCTAGCAGAGCCGCGCAATCAAATTCAGTATACGTAAGCGTGCTCCAAATCCCGATAGTGCAC
>OMLO01005593.1_pt1 | contig 10566 bp, 6 predicted proteins | sample 1674811 | NCBI WGS metagenome assembly OMLO01 (sample SAMN06265003, study PRJEB25207) | coral metagenome | isolation source: Coral host | place: Mexico:La Bocana,Puerto Morelos, Mexico | collected 2008-11-13
AGAGAGCGCAGCAAAAGGTGTTCTCACATTGCCGGTGTCAAGCTGGCTTGGCGATTGCTGGGCTGCAGGAGGCCAGAACGCCGAAGGGTCATGATGTCTCTTCACATTATTCCGTCTATTGCTGAGGTGTTGACAGAGAGAATGGATAGCTCATGCAGGTTGTGAATTTTGGCTCCGTAGAAATGCGGTTGTGGCCGAGGATCCCTGGGGCAAAGAAACAATGATGGCCGATTTCAAAGTTACCATTCGTTCTGCTCAGCCCAGACGGTTAGTTCCAAGCCTTGAGCATCCAATAACCCGATCTGTTGTGGCAGTTTTGCACGCGCCATGAAAGTCTGCGTTTTGCCCGATTTCTCATATTCAACATTGGTTGCAAGATGCTATCAGTTTCTTGCAGATATCAGTATCTTGCAGAATGATATCCGAAGTATCCTCATGCATCGCGTGTGTTGATGCTAATGCGCCCCTATAGGTGAAGCTACCCCGCCATTCACTGGAGGACACGCGCCCGAACAGTCAAATGAACAGACTGTTGCCTTCATTGCCTTTTCAATTCTTCAATGTGTGATGCGGGCTGCTTCTACAAGCTGCCATCTGAAACATGGCAGCACCCCCCAGCAAGTTGCTTCGCAGAGATTACGTGATGATATCCCAGCAGCTCCACTATTTTGCAAGATTTTGACACCACTCGCGCACACGTTGATCGCCTTCCTTCAGGTATCCATTCGATTGGTCAGCATGAATCCCAGAAACACAACAGCAATCCAATGGGAGATCCTGTGTGAAGCGCTTCGGTGTGCCCCCAGTTACGTTGCCAATGCCAGAGCGGTTAGTCTGTGCTGATGATCATTGTCGAATTCGGGAAGCTCAAGTTCTCAACATCCAAGAGCAAAAAAGATTAGGATTGAGCTGAAATAAAAAGACACATGACTGCCTTCAAGTGACAAGTGCTGCAGATGATGAGGGTCAGCATAGGCGATGATTAAGAGGGTCTGACAGATCTGACAAACCAATTGCGTGATATCGAGAAAGATGTTCGTACAAAAGTCTTCCATGATCAGCGTGCCTGGTTTGATAGACTTCCCACGCCAGTGGGGGAGAGAGGTGAAATCCATTTTTCAGCTCACATGTTCAGGCTCGTGATTCATCTATAGGCACGAGGAATTTCAAAAAGCCGAGGAAAACATTGCCCATGCTGCGTCGAAACCTCACCAAGTCTGTTGTGGCTGCTCAAGAAGTTTTCTGAAAGCCATTGAACCGTTCAGAACATTCAGCAACTTGCAGCAGATCATCATTGCCGTCCACCTGTCGCTTTGACCGGTTTGCCAGTCAAATACTTGCCTCACCATGGGACGCTTTGCTGGCCTGGCAACAACGGCATCACAAATGGGGGCTGCAAATTGAAGGTGACGTTGCGGCCCTTTGGTGCTGAAATGCGCCCTCAGTCTGAGGCATTATCGTTACAGGAAGAGGAACCAAAGGAAAGGGTGCGCTTGATGACCCGCGGTCGTATCGCTGGCAAAAAATTCCACCCGTGCCTCGCAGGAATCCATTGGTGGAAAAACTGATCAGCGCCCTGCAAAGAGGTGGAAGATTTGGCTATAGACACCATGTGGCCCATGCTTTCGTCAGCAGGGCCAGAGTCACAGGTACGCCTGCTGGCTTGGTCTTCATTGACTTGTCTGTAACCAGCGCCTGCGCCTGTGTTTCCGCATTGAAGACCTTAGGAATTTCCGATGAAGCGCTCTATGAAGTGACTACCGCTGTGGCGAACGAAGCTGCCACCAGAGGAGCGACCCAATATTGCTGAATAATAATAAGAGGCTTGCTCGCGGCTTCACTCCGCTACAGATGACACGCGCAAAACGTCCTGCAGAGAGGATTTGCTGATCTTGCCTATATGTGGAAGATGTTGTCGTCATGGCACATGGAAGGAACATTGAGGAGGTGAGAAGGATGGTGCAATCTTTTGTTGGTGCCTATAGGATGAGGCTCGTAAAGGACGCCTCCAAATGAATTTTGCAGACAAGCGCTTGGGCGCGCATATTCAACAGGGAGCCGATATTTCAGGTGACAGTCGGGACAACGCCACTTTAGGGAAGCAAGCCTGGCACTCCCTTGCCAAAGGGTTTTGTGGAAAGAAATGATTTTTTTTGAGCACCAAGTAAAAAGTTAAATGCTTGGTATGTTCCTAGCTCATGAACAATCCTCGTGTCTGGAGTTGGATCCGAGATCCCTCTTGGAGGACATGGAAGCATGCAGCTCGAGAGATGGCCATCACCATGCTCAAAGGCCACCGCACCAGCATGGGTGCGCGGCTTTGCGGCACCTACGGTGGATTTCTGGCCCTTTAGTGAGCACCAGCTGGACGCGTGGCAATGCTAACAAATGGTACATTCCAATGATCCAAAAAACCTTTGGGCATATCCGTGGGCAAATGATGTTGCGCAATCATGGATCTGCCAGCTTCTGCAAGCATCAACCCCTTGGTTTCGCATTCATTTGCCGAAGAAAGTGCCTGTCGGGGAGGAGCATCCTGTTCGTGGCTGGATTGCTCACACTGCAGTTAATGATGAATGGTGTGCAAAGGTGCAAAGTGCCGCAAGGTCGGCTTTGTAACATCTCCAACTTGCAGCCATATTGTGGCATAAGAAAGATCTGCAGAAACTGCGAAGCCATAGCTGTGTTCCTGGCAGGGTTGAAAAGGACATCCTTTACTGGAGATGCAATGAACGTGACAAGACTTTTCGAACCAAATGCGCCATTGCAGTGCATTCCACCAAGACCCGTGAATATGCCAAGAAGTCCAAGTCGACTTTGTGCTTTGTTGCCAGTGCCATGCTGAGCAAGGGCAATATTTCATTCGGACTACAGCAAGAAATGCCATGGTGTATGAAGTTTGTTTTGGTCCAGCTGAACTTGATCAAGTTGAAGAATCGAACCAAGATCTGCGGACATTCCTGGAAACTGCAAAATAACAGCTAGGCCTTCCTATGAATACGTATGGAGGTTCAGAACATGGGGGCCTAGCACGCGCAGCAGATCAAGGTCTGAGCGCAGATCAATGTCAATGCCTGGTTAGCTATAAATCTATCTACTTCTACAGTGGCTACAGACGTCATGGCTTGATTGATGCAGTTGCAGGATATGGAGAATGTGTTGCATGTTGGTGGACATCTGCCTATTATGCAGGAGCATTTTGTTTGCAGAAGGCAAGGGATTGCTTTCTGATAGGAGCAGGAGGTGGACCGCCCTGCGAGACGTTTTCAGCAGGAAGGTGTGTCAATGACGATGGGTCGGCTCCTGTAAGACTAAAGCCCGGTTCGCACATTTGGGAACGACCTGGTATTTCATTGAAGCAAAACAATGCTCGCCCTGACATTCCTGCAAGAACTCGCTTCCTTCCATCCTTCATGACCATGCTGGCTAAAGAAACGTGACTCGCCGTCTCATTGAAGCTTACCACAGGAAGCTGTGGCTAAGCTCCAATGTGTCAAAATCCCTGCCATCGATCAATGCGTCTGTAGATCAGATGCTCAAAAGCCTCCTACATTCCGTTTGATGCGATGAGGTGGTTGCAAGATGCGATGTTGACAAATGGATGGCGCTTGTCATCCACCAGGGATGCACGAAGCTCTTCCTTGTAAAGCTGGTTTGCATGTAGCGCGAGCATAAGGTGTACGCATCTAACTGAAGCCCTTGCTCAAGGCATATTTCACTTTGTTCAGCAGAGTTGAGAGGGGACAGTGAAGACAGTGGTGAATGCCCAGCAGATTTGAATAACGTGCGGACCTTTGAATATGTGGAGGACCAGCAGGACCAGCACAGTCGGCCAGATGTCCACGGCTGATTCACGTTTCACTTGCGGCATTTGTCTCACTCTGCCATGTACAATGTTCAGTTGCCGTGCAGGCATTCCACGTGGCCTTTGCCACTGTAACTGCAAAGTTGCAAAAAGGCAGTAAAAATTGGCTGATTCAGATTCCTATCACCAAACGTCCATAATTTGATGAATATCCGTCACCTAGTGCCAGGGTGCTGTTTCCCAAGGTGCCCAGTTGGCCAGTGTATGGACTGTTCCAAAACTTGAGCATCGCCTTAGTGGGTACCGAACAACGCGCTGGAGCCATGAGCGATTTGCTTTTTGAGTTCATCCCAAGACCCTTGGTGAAACATAGCGGCCTCAACGACTTATCGGTTTATAAAGCTCAAGTTCTTGGGGAATTGGGTTTAAATTTGGTAAGTCTTAGCTTAGATTTGAAGTTCACCCAGAAGATATATATTTGAGGCTCGTACGGTTATTTGACCCATGACAGAATTGTACGATGTGACGGACCAGGTTGAAAGAGTCCAAAATTGGTAATTCATACTCTAGCATTCGCACGTAGGCAACCTGCCCTCTATTGAAGAGGGAAAACTTACCATTGCAGTTTTGACACTGACATGGGAATGTTCTAAAGCTAGGGATTTTGAAGAATTCACGAATGCTGGGTAGTCCCAGCTGGAGTTCCGTCTGCTTTGGCAGTATTAGGAGCCGAGATGCCCATTTCAATTGATTTTTGCATTGTTGGGGGGGTCAACATTTTTTTTTGCTTGGCAAGGGAGGGAGAGGAGGGGTTTTGGGGTATCGATTCCTGCCTGGTCCGGTCAGTCGTGTTTGCAAGGGTTGATCCTCCATAGACCCATATCGTCATCATCATCATCATCATTTCTTCAGCATCCTCCTCCACCTCATCATCATCCTTTTCATCTTCATCGTCCTCATCATTTTCCTCTTCATCATCATTTACATCCTCATCCTCATCATCATCATCATCATCATTGTCCTCTTTTTCCTCACCATCATTTTCCTCATTATCCTTCTCATCATCGTCCTCTTCCATCCTCCTCAGGATGTTTATCCTCATCCTCCTCAGGATGTCATTCCTTCCCCCAGCTTTCTCCCACCTGTTCACTCCAGTTTCGTAGGAATTGCGGCTGCTCATCAGACTAGAGTGGATTTGAGACTACAGTGCTGGTTTTAGTTGGGGACGTTGTACAGCTGTGCCACCTCTCCAGAGCACATGAATTGTGATTTGTCAGGTGTGTGAGAAATCCGTTTGAGGTGTTTTTGGCACGACCCTGGATATCCGAATCCATGAACCGCTTGGATTTGATTTTCAGGCGCTAATGGTGGCAATCATATTGGTTGCTGTTTTTGACCTTTTTGTCTAACGTTTTAATTCCCGGCGATTTAGACGAGTAAGAGTCGGATGAACTCGGGGGGATATAGGTCACGGAACTCAAGTCGCTGTCAAGACCAAAAACTGTAAACATTAATCATTGATTTAACCAATGATCCAATACCTGTTTTTCCAACAACAATTTTCAAATCTCGTTGACAAGTATCTACCATTCCCCGCGCCAGGTGTCACGTGTGAATGCTCCCTGGGTTCGGAGTGATCTGACATCGGGGAACCGATTGCTGCTGATTGGTGCCTTGTTGCAAATCTAAGAATCTGAGCCCAACCCCACCAGTACCCACTCCGAGGGGAAAGCAACGTGATTAAGGAAGGGATGGCTGACATGAGGGAAGGGTTTTCCTGCAAAATTAATGACAAGGAGGCCTGTGATGAGTCTGATTTGTTTCCTTCCTTTTCTTTGTGTCCACATCTTCTCTTCTTTTGGGCTCTGGCTTTGATCCTAAGTTTTAATGATTTAAAAGTTCCCATGCCATCCTCAAGGGTTATCCTTTGAGAGCTGCTTGCCCTAGAAGTTTTTCAAGCGATAATGTTTTGGTTTGAACATTAGGTTGTTTAACACCACCCTCCTGAAGTTCTCCTCATTGGATGGTGTGAAAGTGATTTCCTTGCACTGCAGCGTGTTACATGCGAGAATCGCTGAGACCGTGGAAGCGTTTTTTGAACAAACCTGAACCACAACCATCAACGAACCACAAACAACCTACCCACCACCAGTTTTGCAGCAATGCCAGCAGTCCCAATGCTGTCAACCGAAAAGCATATTTTACTTCGAATGACCCCCACCATGACATTTCAAAACAGCCACGTTGACATCACCCTCGTTGTGTATCTGTCAGGTGAGGGTTGTTAGATTTTATGTCAGCCTCATCTCCTCCTCCTCTTCCTCTGCGCCGAGTGTTCCCTGCCAGAAAGAATGTCAGAAGAGATTGCTGTAGGATGTTGCCTGTCTCAAGCGCGTTTGCAACCATCTGCAACCGCAGAGGTTGAAATGCGTCGGATTACTCTCAACTGACATGAAATCTCCTGACTTGCTTTTTGACATTCTTGCTGGCATCTCTTCCAACATTCTGTCTGACATTCTTTGCATATCTCCTGACATTTTGCCTAACATGTTTTCTGGCATTCTTTCCGGCATCTCTTCTGACACTGTCTGACATTCTTTATCATTCTTTGCATATCTCCTGGCATTTTTCTGGCATATCTTCTGACAGTCTTTCTGACCTTCTTTTTGACATTCTTTCGTCATCTCTTTTGACATCTCTTCTGACATTCCTTCCGGCATTGTGCCTGGCATGTCTTCTGACATTCTTTCTGGCGTTCTATCTGACAAATCTTCGGCCTCGCGGTTGAGGTCCGGCGGGGAACACTGGCCGTGGATGGTCGCGGTTGAGGTCCGGCAAGGAACACTGGACGCAGATGGTCGCAGTAGAGGAGGATGAGGAGGAGGAAGAGGAGGACATGAATTGGCATGAAATTTAACCACCCACAGCTAATAGGTGGGAAAAAAATCATGACCCTCGTGGCAGCCACGGCGTGGTGCTTTGTGGCGCACGAGCGATCGGAGTGTAATGTGTGCATCTACTTTGGTATTCGAATGGTTTTTTGATTTGTATCCGCTTCAATTTGGGGTGGTTGAGGATTGGGGACAATCCTACTAGTGAACCTGCAGGGTTATTTCATGTGACCAGAGCGACATCTTGAGCAAGTTCGTGTTGCTGCCCCAAGGTGGTCGCTTGATCCCGAGCATACCGATGCTAGTGACCTTATCATTGGCCAGAGCCTTAGCATAACGTTGATTGCGAGGCCAGTTGGTTGGATCTGAGGTGGTGGTTTTGTTTTTGCAATGTTGTTGTGAAGGATATCTTTGTTTACCTTGAAGACTTCATAGAATAATTATTCAATTTAACAGAACAGCACATGCCAAAATGATCGAATAGGGTAACGCAGCATTCGTCAGTCGATTTGTGTTCCTAGCAAAGGCCGCCAACCTATTTGAATCTATTTGAAGTGGTTGTATCATGTAAACCAACGTGCTAACTATTTACTCAGTTCCGTGACAACTGGTGGAGAATGGTGCTTGCAAACGCGAGAACTAATCAAGGCTCAGGATTATCATGACAAGTTTGGGTGCGATGTCACCCACTTAGAGACGAATGCTTGAACTGTTTATGTTTCACCTGCAGGTTGATGTAAATTTTCGATCACGCAGCAATTTGTGCTATAAGCTTCAGGATTTTAGGTCTGTCTGACGGTCCCATGACTTCTTGTGGGACTCTTCGAGAGGGGACAAACATGCTTGGCCAGAATGCGAAGGGGCCACAGGAGGTCTTGAATGTCGAAGAGTTGATTCGGGCTACTCAGCTAAAATGTTATGGGACCATATCTCTTTTATAAGCCACACACAAAGGGACCTTTCGATTTCTAGAAGTTCCCCATGACCTTACCCACAACCTTAAGGCTCAAAAAGCAAAGTTGCAATCTTTGAGGGAGCAGTTTCTAACGATTGGTGATCAGCCTGAAAATGCCCAAGAAGAAGTTCCCATCGTTCCAGGTGTGGGGGGTTGTTGTATACCATGGCAAACAGCTTTGAATTTTTCACAATTAGATTCCATTAATTGGACCAAGTTTTCTTTGCGTAATCATGTAGCTAGGTGCTCCTGTTGTGGCTCATGGCACCGGCAAATATCCAGCTGGAACAGTTTCTCCGGCAGAACCAAATGATGTTGCAGAGGGGGGGGGACCAAATGTCGACTCACCTAATCTTCAAGATGCTCAATATCCCCAATGCACTTACCTCGAGTCCAACATTGAACAGTCCCCCGCTGCTCCAACCATGATGGACACGCCTCGGCCATCAGAGACGCCTCGTCGGCCAACAGAGAAGCTACCACGTGATGATTCACGTGATTTTCCACCTCCGGCTGTTCCAGCTGGTTCGGACAAGGATGCACTGTATTGGAAGCTCTTGACCTGCAATTAAATCAATTATCAACATGTTCCAAACATGAACCAACTGAACAACTAAGCATGTGTGTATGATGTATATATGCATCATGAATGCAATAAAATGCTTGAACTAACATGCCCAGAAACCACATGACATTAGTGTCTAGCTAAGGCTTCGTCGCCATTGTGTTTTGAAGAAAGGCGAATGTTCCAAAGCAGCTTTGGAACTTTGGAAAACTAAGGATGGCCGTACCTAGGCGGATTGATAAATCATTTTGTTTCTTACAAATACGGATACATCTTTCAGGAATCCAAACCTTCATGAGAAACAGGAACAAGTACTTTTGTTTGGGCAAAAATCGGAGAGTCAGTCAAGTTGATCAAGCCTATAATCCAAGTTCCTAGATACGTTTTCCAAAATCAAAACCTCTCAGGTGCTAAGCTGAAGGATCTCATGGTTAAGAACAACATGAACTTTGCCAATGTCGAGGTCGAGCTGAAGCGGTCCCAGAGGACCACTTATGGCCAAAAGAAGGAGGGGAAATGGTGTTCGAAACACTATCTTATGAACACTTTGGGATGGAGCAAGACTAGACCTCAGTAAAATGTTAAATCTTGGCATGTACATTCAAATTGAAATTCATTTCCTCCTTAGAAAGGGTTGAAAAAATCGTACTAAGGAAAATGGCCGACAATGCCTTTGAATTTGCGGCTAAGAACAATCTGTTGAGGCAGAACCAGGTACATGGTGAACAAGAGGCCAAATTGCTTCTGGAAGAAGGATTTTCATTGGATTTTGTTCAAGAAGAAATTGTCGAACAACATCAACATATGGAGGTTGAAGAATCATGGCATGAAACAATTGGTTCACAAGTTCTAAGACGAAACATGTTGGATAAGCAAAGTCTTAAAAACCGATTCCTGGTCAACAAAAACTTTAATGAAAATAGCTGGCCAACTCAGGATACTGACGGAAGCTTCTTGGACAATGGGCTTCCAAGCTCCAGCCGTGAACTTCTCCAGCAAGCCGATGATGATGACTTGGCCACCACGCCTGCCGATCAAGCTGCTGCTAATTCCGGATCTTTCAAGTGTCTTGGTGCACTATACGTTGACTACACGTGAGTCGAAGGAAAAGCACACGTTTAACCACGTGAGATCATACTTATACGACCTGACCTCCCCTTCCCAAGAACTTAAGGTTGGTCTTTCCGAGTACCCAAGAGAACGCTTCTGCCGTGACTGTGTTGCCGCACTTTGTAGAAGTATGTGGACGGAAGATTGACAACACTTCTTCAGTTCTGGACCGTTTTTTGGTGATCCTCAAGTTCAAAAACTTCATAGCTTGTGGACTTGTAGAAAAGTTTTAGAAGAAGGAGTATCGATTGAATCCTCTTTGCAGGAAAAACTCGACCAGCTCAACACCAATCAAGCCCGGGAGTCCCGATCCCAGCTTCAAACAAGTTTCTCATATGAACTTTCGGATTATGTGCTTCTTTTATTCATATAGTACGTAATAGTATTTGAACCGGTCGAGGCATGCAAAGCAGATTGAAATCCAGATCAACTACATGAAGAACATCTACAAAAAGCTTGAGGGAATGCAAGCTGAATGTGCTGCAACACGCACAGCTAGGTGCTTGGGTTCTTTATGGGGTACTTTGACAATCTCGAAATCTTTTTTTTGTAGAATGATGGAATTGAATTTAGATTTGTCAACCCTTGTGCTAGGCCTGAGACCCAAAAGGAAATCCTCAAACTTTGCGCTGAGTGCACCAAAACGGATGTTGCTTTGAACAACCTCGTGATCCGAGCTAGGACTACAACAACCCAATCTTGGTGGGTGGATCTTTTTTCTTTTTTGTTCGCTTAATAAATGTGTTTGGGGCCTCCCTATGCCAACGCTTCACCAGGACCTTGAAGGCAGCTGCGAAGAGTGCTCCAAAGACCAAAGCTGTGAAGCCGGCCAAGCCTGCAGCTGGATCGTCTGAAGCTCCCAAGAGAACCAGGAAGACTAAGAAAGATTAGTCATGGCACTGAAATGGGTGTCTCAAATTTACATGTAGGGTGTGGTATGTCACACGGATTTTGCTTTGGTGCTGTATGTACATTATCACCCATGCAGTTAGAGGTTGCTACTTGCAGAATGTACGTTCTATCTGTTGGCATTGGGGTCAGTAACAAACGTCTCGTCTGTTTGAATGGCACGTCAGCACTTCTTAGGACTGCTGGGTGTGTACATCACTGGACCATTTGGGGTTTCGATAATATACAAGATGTCAAGATAGTTTACAGCGAGAAAAACTTGGAGCTGACCCTGCATAGACTTGAAGACGCCGTCTCATGCAGCATTTCCAATCTATCGTGATCACTTTAA
>OMLO01005595.1_pt1 | contig 10564 bp, 11 predicted proteins | sample 1674811 | NCBI WGS metagenome assembly OMLO01 (sample SAMN06265003, study PRJEB25207) | coral metagenome | isolation source: Coral host | place: Mexico:La Bocana,Puerto Morelos, Mexico | collected 2008-11-13
GCCCCTGGTTTGCCAAAATCATCTGCTCTCCGGTTTCTGGCACCTGCCTAGCTGAACAATCAAAACCTTGCGCGAACCTTGCGCAAACCTTGCGCTGCCTTGCAGTACTACTGCATTTAGTTGGGGGCCCGCTACTAAAAGAAAATGTAAAACATGCCAACGGCACTCAAATGTCACGTTGATCCTTTTTTGCTTGCTATACCTTTTTGGAAAGTGCCCATATATTGTTGTTACACAGAAAGTCTGCAGGTCTTTCTTGCTGTCGAGTACGAGTAAACTCTAAAGTTGAGTAAAGAGCCAAACGATGCCAAAAGCACGGACTGAGTCGAGACCAGTGTCAAGATGTCAAATGTATTGAGATTACTGACTGACTTAGTACAAACTGTGACTCAGATCCAGACATTAAAAAAATGATGTCAAGTGTCAAGTGCCAAACTGTAATTTGTAACTTGCCTTACCAGCCTCACCACACCAAAACTACGGCCCAAGACCTCGCCTTGTTCTGTGTCATCATCGAAAATTGAATCAATGGCCATGTGCTCATCTTCATCATCAATTTGGAGGGCTCCGTCAAGAATGGAAGACAAGCCACCATCCTTTCCCTGCATCAGGTTCTTGTAGAAATTTGCGGGCTTGTTGGGAACAACCAAGTGCAACCTGAATTGGGTCGGTTAGGTCGAGATTGTTTGGTGGAGTGGTGGGTGGTGGAACTGGAACTTACCGAAAACTAAGACGACTCGGACTCGTCGTCGTCGTGTCGGCCTAAACCTTTTTCATATCATCGAATCCAATCGTTACTACTATCAATGTTCATCATCATGTCATCATCCACCGTTTTTATTGTTATAATTATATCTGAAAACATTATACGTTTCTGACTCAGTCTGACTACTGACTCTACAGTTTATACAACTCGTCCAAACTCGTCAAGCGGTTTCTTCTCATCCAAAATTCCCAAATCCAAAACTAAAACTATCAAAAGATATCAGAAGTTGAAGCCAACGGACTTGTCATCGCTTGCCCGGAACAAGCATTTGTAGTAAGACTCACATTGACCATGGCAGATCTCAGTCAAACAGGTACCATCGCCTCGCGCAAATAGATCCAGGTGGCTGATCAAGGCCATCAAGTACCAACGCTGCAAATGGTAGAATTCTTTTGGAGCACCTGAAATCAAGGTCGAGGGTCACATCAAGCCACCAGTCCACAAGACATCAAAATTCAAGTCACAGTCAAATCAACTGTCAAAAGCTTCAACGGGTCACTCATACGCCAGCCCGAAGTTCCGAAAATGAGACTTATTCTGAAGGACGTTTACGAGTTCACAGAAAATTGACTGACAGTTCAATTGACTGATGGCATGGCATGGCATTGTCTAAAACTGTACTTTGCACTTTGCATCAACGCACTAATGCGAAGAAGAAGCCTGCTACAAATGGTGGAAGGGCAGCTCTTCCGATTGCATGTGGTTTCTCCTGCTGAACCCAGCCATTTGCTCTTGCAGCAATAGTCAACTCAAAGAGTGTCAATGCAGACAAAGGAATGTTGTCCCTCCGTTGGAAGACGGACATTGGCTTTTCCAGAGCAATTTGAACGTTGATCAATTTCAAAGATTTCAGGCTGAGTTGCCACTCGTCATTTTTGCCAGGTATCAGTATCGCCCATCCGTGGTGCTCCAGAACCCTGACATTCTCTTCCTGTCTGGGAGACAAGTGTTGTTTGCTCACAAAACAGTCATGCCCTTGGACTGCTTTCTCATCCAAGAAGAACTGCACCAATTGAAAAAGCTCATCGTCATCGTTGTCGCCACGCAATTGAGCACGCAATGCACCTAGCACAGCCAAGGCGATAGTCAATAGTGATTGAAAAGGTGACGCGGTTGGTAACGGTTGGTCAGTAGTCAGTGGTGGTGGAGTGGTGGGTAGATAATTTTGGAACAAGTCAAAAAGCGCATCGCAGTGAAGATTGCGAAGTGAAGCTGTAATAACCCATGAGTCATAGTCATAGTCATAGAAGTACAGTAGTACAGTCATACTATACTGCTGCAGCAGCCAGCAGCATTACAATTCCAGCAATTCCAGTTCCAGTATCAATCTATCCTGACAGAGCAAGGTAAGGATCCAAATCCAATCCAATTTGAAAACTTCTTGAAATTCTCACAAACCTGTGACCTGTGACCTGCGACTGGGCCCTGGGCAGGCCTGTGTCCATAATCGCATCTGGTTGCACGGACCACTGCTTCAATCCACGAATTAGCTTTTCTGCGGTGACAGTGGTTGCACTGACCAATTCCATAACCATAATGTCCGGTGATGGCTGCCTTTGTACTTTGACAACTTCTCCATCTGCTGAAACCACGCAGTAGGGACGCAATGCGAAATCAAATCCACTGATATCGTCCGCATGCTGGAGTGGCCTTTTGAGCATGTGGGGATGTTTGTGTGGTACTCGGAAAATGATCAAGTCGGAGCCGGGGTCAGCGTCTGTGTTCGTCACGATGGGTTTTTGAAGAGCCGTTGGGATGTTTGAATGCTGATTTTCAGAGGCCAGAAATATGTCGTCTTCTGAAACATTTGTCCACACTCTGGTAACTGTGGTAGTGGTAGACACACTCGCTTTCGTTTTCCTCTTTGTTGCAGATTCCCGAGGAAGTGCTTTTGGCACGAGAGCCTGCAATGTTGACATCGAATCATCAAGCAATCAAGCCTAATCAAGCCGAGCCCAAGTCAAGCAAAACATTAAAAGCATTAAAAAACAACACCAGTCATGAATCATGAATGTCATGAATCATGAAAAGTGGAAAAAATACTAAAAAATCAAACATTCAATTTCAATTCAAAATACCAACAAACAGGTTCCAGTTCAAGATTCAATACCCCTCATGACTGCATGTAATGTATTTTGGAGAACAAGCCAAGCCACAGCCATGCTGGCGTCCACACTACTGTTCCTCGGAACAGAATATGAGCCTTGCAAAGCTGTAGCAATTTCCGTCCCAGGAATACGATCAAAGAGGGCCACAGGCAAGGAGTAGAAGCACCCAGAATCGCACACTTTCCTGAAATGATCCAATAGCAACAATTTAAATGCTGAAGTGTTCTTCCGGCGTTCCAACGCCAGCTGTTGCCTGACAAAGTGCAGCACGGAAGGTTTTCATCCCAGTCTTACAGTCTTAGTAAGTCGGAAGTCTTATTGACATTTCATTTCGAAATATTTACTAAGTTTACTAGCAAATACCAAACCAACTGCTCACGTCATTTCATCATATGTTTCTTCGCTGTGAAACAGTAAAACAGTTCAGTTTCAGTTTCAATGTTCAAAGTTTGTTGAATTGGGGTTAAGTCCTAAGTTCAAGGTTTTTCGATAAGCAGAAGGCAGCGGAGGCAAACCAAGCCAAGGCCAAGGTGCTTGTTAAGACGCAATTTCTCTGCATCACTAAAGGGAAGAACCTGATGGACTGTGGTACCACGTGAGAACTTGAAAGCACTGTGGTACAGCAAGTTGACCAAGTCGGCCTGGTGAAGGGGTGCGATTCCAGGAATGCATGTGTCTCCCCCGACCAACCTTGCAACCTCTTTGGCCAAATCACGGAACGATGACAGATCACTATGTTTGTTCGCCAGCTCAACCACGGTCGCAGGGTCATCGAAGATTCGGTAGAAGGTTGGTATCCGGGATTCTGTGGATAGATATGCCTTCGATGCATTCGGCGCGCGTTGCTGGATCTGATGTACACCACGGTGCAAACCCTGCAAGGGAACCAGAACCGCCATATGAAATTACATGTGTTTGTTTGCTAAATGATGTTTGACTATGACTATGACTGATGACAATGACAAGTAACCTTTAATTTAATGCTCTTTGTTTTTTCTCTCAGAATTCCGTCTCAATGGTCAAAACAAAGTCAACGTTCCAAACCTTTGAATTTGATGATGTATGTGATGCGCAACAAATCACAAGTGACTGTCGCAAGTCACTGGTCCACTTTCCCACAATCATAATCATGAGGCCTCGGTGGGCTGTTCTGTAGTCTTGATGCATTTTAATCCACCCACATATGTTGCAAAGGGTCCAAGGGTGTCGCGACTAGCACCAGGGTGGAAGGGTGGATCGGTGAATCAAATCAAAAACAAAAGCGGACAGTGATGGAGCTGTGACATGCTGACATGCTAGGATTGTGACCGATATCGTCACATCATCATCATCTCATCAAAGATCATCAAAGTAAAAAAAACTCTTGCCGGGCCAGGGCCACATGACTCCTGTCATGTCATGTTATGTCATCCAAGCCACTCATCCAAATAGGGTCGGAGTGCCACATCATTTGGGTCATCTCCTTGGAAATTAACATCCAAGAATCGTTGGCTTTGGCGATGACTTCGCCCAAAGATTGCAATTGGAGATGGATCGCTGCAATTAAACTTTGCAATGGCCTGTCTGCCAGCTGTTCGGGCAAGCTCTTCATCATCTGCTGCGAGACCACATAGGATCCATGGCAAGGAGTTCCAGCAAGAAGTCTTCACCTGTTTGGTGGGCTGCAGTTGAATTGGAGAGTCACTCACAGACCTTCAAAGACCTGATCCTAGTAAGTCAGCCCGTAAGCCAGCATCATCAACAAGGTGATGGACTGATGGACACTCATGACAAATTACTGATGACTGGACACGTGACACATCACATCAAATTTCCCGGTTCTCCCGACCTTCATCTCTGTTAGAATGATGTCAATTGCCAAAGACCATTCTGAAACCAACTGGATTTGTTTGGGCCCCGGATCCATGCTGGATGCCAATGCCACCAACTCACTTCCACATAACGTTGCTACCTGCATGTGTTTCATGAAGAGGACAGTGAGTAAGTAAGGGCAGTAAAAGTAGAGGTAATCTTTTGGGTTCTGTCGGTTCTGTCAAATTTCGTCGACTTGAACCACTCCACTGTCATCACTGTCCAGTCTTGAAACAAGGAGAAGCTAACAGTCACACAGACCGCAAGAAGTCAAGAAGTCATTCCTTTGTTGGTTCTTGTCATGTGGTCCTGTCTTGTTCAATATCCCGAATCCCGTCCACATTTGATCGCTGCCCCGTACCTCACCTCTCCACAGAAACTCGTGAACACACCGCAAGCAAAGTCAGGGCTTCTGCGACCACGCATGCAACAATTCAGCAAGCTTGTTGGTGTTGGTGTTACCAGTCTGGAGCGTGATTGCTGACCAGTGGAACTTCTAATTTTTGAGTCAAGAGCCCTACGACGCTTTACCCCTTTGAGTCGCATTTCTTCGTCCTGACACTTGTCATCATGGCAAGCACAGCCACTGGTCCACCCGCTTAAAGACTCACAGGCTCCAATCACGATGATGATAAACTCCTGAATGTGTGACTGGACCAACCGAAGGCATCCAGGATGTAAGTTCAATGTGTTCAAGTGCTCAGTTTAAGTTGAATTCTAAATTTACAGTTCAAAGTTGCTGAGCTGCTTTGTCACAACGAATTCAACTTGTCCAGTCAGAGTCCAGTCAAGTCAGTCCGCAGTCCAGTTCAAATTTAAATCATCTAGAGTCTAGAGCCACTATGCCACTATATGCTCACAAATGTTTGACTGACTGGTCGACTGGTTGAGCTAGAAGCCATTGTGTTCAACTAGGATGTGTTGCCTAGAACCACCATAGAATAAGAGGCAACATGTACAGTAATGAAAACCCAGGATCCAAATAAGCCCAAAAGAATTTGTCGTGCACAGCTTTGTCAAAAAGGCACAAAGCATCTGTCTTGTTACCAGCCCCTGGCCCTGGTACTTGCTCATCTGGATTTGCGGCAGCGCTTGCCATGTACTTGTCCATGTCCCAGCACAATTGCAATGGCCCCTTCCGACGTTTGACAGCCTTTGCGCAGGTAATAAGAGATGTCCAACGCCAAAGAATCAAACCAGATGTCTCGAACGATTTGAACATATCTGCAAACTCTGTGCCCTTGAAGCACTTGTCCCGTAATCTATCCCTGTAGTGTGGCTGATGCAGCACGTCCTTATGTCTGAGGCGGGTGGGGGCAGGGCCAGCCGCCAGCCTAGAGTAACTAAGAGTATGTAATGAAATGATTGCATATCGTTGCATTGCCAAATTATTCAAACTAACTATGAACTTGTACTTCAACGTATGAACAATAGGACAGTGAATAAGAGACATGAACCAAAAGGCGTGGCTTAATTTTGAACACACATTTTTTCTCTGCTCTGAAATTGAAACTCATGAAACAAAATCAACAGTGACAAAAGACTCCGGTTTTGGTCAAAGTCAAGTCAAAGTCAAGTCAGATATTTTGTGAATGCGTTGGTATTTCAACCGATCACCACTATTAACTTCAAAAACAAAGCATCAACAGTGGCTTTCAGGCTAGATTGAAAGTCGCTGAAGCATTTCAACTTTTGCAGGACATCGTTGATCACATTGTCGATCATATGTTTTGGCCCTGGCACCAGAATACAATTTTTGAGGCAGAATGTCATACCAGTGTTGGGCACGGCACCACCATCGAATGCCAACATACCTGAGCAATTTGGAAGTTTCAGGCTTGAGCCTTGAGCATCTTGATTTCCATATCATGTGAGGCTCTGAGTCTGAGTGCATTAAAAAAATTATCAAAATATGACCTGTACTATTGATCAACAGACTTTCAGTCTACTGATTTGATTCTTTCTGATTTCTGACGGGTACGAGTCGAGTGAGTTAGAGTCCAAACAAACAGTACTAGGACTAGTCGTACTGGTAGATAGTAGAATAGTAGAATAGTAGACTAGTAGACAGTAGTACTAGTAGTAGAAGTAGTAGTATAAGTAGTAGTATAAGTAGTAGCAGTAGTAGTAGCAGTAGATAGCAGTGGTCAGTAGTCTAGAAGAAAAAGCAGTTTGATTTGATTGTATGCATTTGCATCAAATGTCAAATGTAAATGTATAGTATGTATGTAGTATGTAGTAGTATGTAGTATGTATTAGAATGTATAGCTTTATTAGCAAGTAAAGAAAATTTAGTAGCTAAGCACAAGAGACTCGAGACTTGACGAGTCGATAGTAGTCGATAGTATATAAGTATTCACTAATATGTTGTGTGCAACCATGTGGCCCTGACTGCTGGACACAGCTTCCTGGATCATTTTGTCAATGCTGACTGGTGGAACCTGAGCACTCTCAGAAATCCAAAGTATCAGAAAGAATCATGTCCCGGCCCCGGCCGGGCAGTCCCAAGACTTAAACCCAACACTGACTGAAATCATGTATAACTGATAATTTGATCACAAAACTCGAAACATATGCGTTTCTTCGGATGTGTGGTGTGTGATGATTGTGATGTGTGCCACATTGGTGACCAGGTGCAGTAGTGCTGCTCAACTATGCTTCGTGACTGGCATCCAGTGATTGATTGAAAAGCACTGGTTGTTTGCAAACTGGGCCCCACAAAACCATGACTATGCTGGCGCCAAGTACCCGTTGCCCGTGGTGACACTGGCGACTGGCACTGGGACTGGCACCAACAATAAATCAGGAACTGGGAGCTATCATGTTTGCTGACAACCTGTAGCAATTCACCACTGGCACAACACAACTGCAATCAGTATTTGGAAAGCACTGGCTGCTTGCGACAGTGAGCCCCAACGCCAACACTACAATGGTATCCAGTGTCGGCTCTGACACTGGCACCCAAATAGTTTGGTACTGGGACGGGGCTCCACATGAGCTAGCTACCAGTAGCAGTTCCGACACTGGCTGCATGTTGGTCGTTTGCCAATGCCAAACACCAACCCTCAATTTAAAAACCGGACCGGCCCTACCCTGGCCCTGCCCTGCCCTGCCTCGAGAAATTTGGCTTCAGTACCGTAGTCACTTACGAAGCCAATCACACTCAAACCATAGCGCTGCATGTTGCGAAGCCCAATGTCCAATTTCACTGACTCAGCAACTGCTTCAAACTTTCCAGCCAAAGACGCATTGCCTGCTCCCACAACGGCAACAGGAAGATTTGTTGAATGAAGGTGCTTGCCCATATTCCACAAATCGATATCGAAGGCGTCATCAAAAAACATCGGGGCTTGGGGCTTGTCGACACTATCTTCAAGAGTCAGTTGGTAGTCATGCCCATGTTGCAATGATGCGTCTGTGCTGAGGAACACAAACTTGGGTCTCTCTACGTCATTCCATGTCTCTTGTCGAATACGCATGAGCATCACCTTAGCCCACAGACTAGGTCTGACTCGGTCAGGCGACACTTCTTGACAATATTGATTTGACTAGATTGAATTATATGTCATATACTAATATACTACTCACATAATACTTACTACATGTAAATTTCTTTTCTTGTATGGTCTCCAGGGACTATTTAACTCCAGTGATCCGATGTCCGATGTTCTATGCTTTGACATGGCCTATAGAATATAGTAGTTCTCGTTCATCAGAAAGCCTAGCCTAGGCACGTCAAGTTTTAATCTTGTGCGTGAAATTGTAGGGTCTGATGGCACTCTCCTTTCACCAGTCCGAAGTTGGTCCTTCACCAGCTGTGCAGCCTCTGGCCCTAGAAGTAGAGAGGCGGAGCGGACGAGAGACTCTGGCAAATATGCCTCATGACATTGTCAATGTGCATTCTGGCATTGGGTATGCAAGCGAACAAAAGGTAACGCGCGACTCACACTCACGCCAACTGAATACTGCTCTGTTACTTACTTCACTAATTAATCTAATTAGCATTGCCTTGCCTTGCCTTTGCCGTTTTCTTCTGACTTTCTGACTTTGGGGCCTTACCTCTCTCCCAACATCACCAAAGGCACCGTATGTCGAAGCAGTCGTGATGCCAGCAAAGTCTCAAGAAGAGAGTGCAAGTCAAAAGGCGATCTGTGCTTCACCTGCGTGTGGTGTGTCAACAAGCCAGGACAAAAGCATGACTGTGACTGTCATTATCAAATTTGGACCTATTTGAATTTGGACCATCCACCTTCTTACCCAGATCAGATCTACTCAGACTTCTAACCCTCACTCTGACCCTGTGCCCTGCCTGAACAGCATCATCATCACCATCAGGTTGCCTTCTGCGCCTTCCACCTCGTCGTCGGCCCTGTACTCCCACAGCAGCACATGGGCGATCCAGCAAACTTTGGATGGATGACAACGCTAAATCAGCCTGACTTTCTTTCAAATGCCCCAATCCACGCGTTGCAGCGCGCAAACATGCCAGTGCATTTTGCACATCCATTTCGAAGCGCACACCAGCACAAGCACACTTTGATCATGGCATTGATATCATCAACATTTGGAACCCTGTATGTTTTTTTGGTGTTTTGTGTGTTCAAGCACTATTTTAAAAGGATTAAGTGATTGGGACAAATTGGCACCAGGTCTTGACGGTCAAGTATCAGGATTTTGATGATTTTGCTTGATCCCCAAGTGGGAACAACTGTGATTTGACTGTTGTTTCATGATGATCTAGCATATTCAAACCATAGAGTGGATTGCTCATGGTTTGCTTTCAAACACACCTCTGGAGCCTCTCTCTATAGTAAGGAGACGGGCGATGTTTTGAAACAAATGGAACCACTACTTCCATGTTTTTTTGGGTTTTTCACCACTTTTCGTGACAATGAACACGGCTGCCTCCCGAAAACCCTCAAAACGCTTGTTGCTGTGAGACGCGCCCCCCGTGAAAGTTAATAGATTCCACCAACCAAATCAGCAAATTTTCGAGTGCTGGTTGTCACTGGACGTCCCAACTTCCACCCCAAGCTGCAAGAATTAAAATTCGTCGACTATTCTCGCCAAAGTTCAGACAACACCAGTATTGCACGTCAAAATCATGTATCCAGTTTTTCACCACCAAAACACAGTTTGGAACTGGCTATTCAGCCCTGGAAACCTTGCAAAAATGTTGTTTTTGTTTCCAAGTGTCGATGACGTAAGTTGTGCAAGCCCAGTTTTTCCGTGACCTCTGCGGCCGTCATGGCATTGGGCAAGTCCTCAGGTTTTTACCGAGTCGGGTCAAAGGTATGGCATGAAATTAGCTGTTGAAACAGACAAACAACCTGTAACCTTAATGTTTCACATCATTCATCATACACATGTCAAGAGTCCACTAAAAATCAGAAATGATCGATTTAGGTTGGGTCCTGCTTGTTGGCAAAAACCAAGAGTACGGCGTCGCGCATCTCATCCTCGTTCAACATCTTCGTCAGCTCCTCACGTGCATCTTCAACGCCTTAGGCTCGAGCAATGATGGTTCAGGGAAGGTTCTTTCGGAATGTAACAACGAACTATAGACATCCTAGAATGGATGCAGAATAAAACCCAACCTTCAATTTTGGATCATTCTTCCCCACGTTCACCTGTGAGGGGGTCCTATTCCTCTTTTAAAAAAAGAAGGGATGGTTGTGCTGGATGTCTCGGCCGGATGATTTGCCAAAGGTTTGCGGGATTCATTTCCGAAATCATTTGTGATGCCTCCTCTGGATCAATTTGCATTGGGTCTGCTACTCCTCTTTTCTGTTGTCTCCTGGATGATTGTCGCATCATTTTCCCGAGGTGTGAGCTTCCA
>OMLO01005596.1_pt1 | contig 10562 bp, 6 predicted proteins | sample 1674811 | NCBI WGS metagenome assembly OMLO01 (sample SAMN06265003, study PRJEB25207) | coral metagenome | isolation source: Coral host | place: Mexico:La Bocana,Puerto Morelos, Mexico | collected 2008-11-13
CGTCCATGTACAGATTGGATGGATAGATGTACAGCTGGGGTTTGGGCTCAGTTCTCCAGGTTCCCCCTGAGAGCACCCAACAAAAGCTGGTCGTTGATGCTGAGAGTGCAAAGAGTGCAAACACTAACTTTGAAGGTATAACGGTATAAGTGATTTGCAACAGGGCATTGCAAGCAGCCAGCTAATCTCCTTCTATATCCTCACATTTCTGCTTGGAAATGGTCGAATGATAACACGCCCGCAATTGCGCCTCACGGAATGGCTGGGAAGGTCCTGGAGTCTAGAGCGAATATCACGAGCTATGGCCCAATGGCCATGGCATTGTACTATGGCATGCTACGACATCGCAGTATTTGACAGCAATATTTTCTATCCACAGCCACCCACTCGCTTGTCACTTATCCACTTCATTCCACTTCTTGATCATAAAAGCAATGCTGTAGAACTGAACTGCACAATCTCCCATGTGAAGCATGCACATTGAACATCATTGAACCATTTCAAGCTTTCAAGCTGGCTCCTGCAACGCGGGCATGGCAAAACCCTTGAATGGCACCCTGATAGACACGCACTTGGCCTGGGTCCGAATGAAGTCGTCGCCAGTGAACTTCAAATGTCTTGAAAGCGAAACAAACCAAGCACCAGAGCTTCAGAACTTGAGGTCAGAGCTTCCCTCAGGGAAACAACGACGCAGCAGCGATGCCTGAGTGGACAAAAGTCAATGGAAGTCCAAAAGTCATATGCACAATGGAAAAAATGGAGGGGAAAAAATGAAAAAAAAAAAAAATATCTGAGTTGGGCCTGAACTAACAAGGGAGCCTCTCCTTCACATTGTACCTGCAGCTCAGGCCCAAATCATGCAATCACTGGGTTTGTAAGGAAACCTCCGGAAAGATCATGAACCATGGAAAGTTGCAAAAAGGTAGGGACAAAAGTTGCGAACACAGCTTCTTGCAGCCGTTTGTAGGGATTTGTCCTGTGAGTTGGCACTCTGCCTTGTATTGACGCAAAGGAGTGCTGCCCGCCTGACAGTCACTTTGCGGCCCTCGTGTGGAATCTTCAAAGTGTACATGCGGTACAGTACGGTACATGCGAAGCTGCTAAGCACAGTCCCTGTCCTCCATGGAAAGCACTTGCGCTTCAATCCAGCGTTCTTCACTGATGGACCTTAGGACAGTGAGACAACTCATATCCAGATGGGCTCACGAGGCTCACAGGTTCCTTTATGTTCCCTTATGTTCCTTTCTTCTGATGCTTGCGTCATTTCTGAACTATGCAGAACTACGACTATATCATAAAGTGCCAAATTTAGTGTCAATGCTCCAAACACATGTGGTTGCAATTGAGGAGTCAGGAATATACTTTTTGCTCAGTGTCAACGTTCCAACATTGCAGGCCCACCCAAAAGATGCAGGCATCCCAGCCCTCATAAGAAATCAGTGAGCATGCTGCTGAAATCGCACTTTGGTTTTTCCACAAACTGCCAAGGTGCTGAGGTTGTACCCCAAAGTTGAATTGCCTGACACACTCGCTTTCAGACCAGCAAGACTAAGCTGGAAAGATAGCAGTGTGGAACTGCTTGAACAAAGCACCCCCAGCCACCTTGTGAACATTCATCCTCCACCAGGTCCAACTGCCAACAACATTGAATAGGCAGAAGAATTGGTGGAAGCCTCATCATCCGAAACTTCAATGGCATCGACCACCTGAAAGGAGCCATGGGAGACTGCTGACTTCGGCTGAGAACTCGCGGGATCAGAAATTGCTGAAGTTTCACTGATTGCACTCAGCTCATCTGCCGGAACTTCTGCAGCACTCAAAGATGCCAGTTCACCATCCAAAATAGCCAAAAAGCACTGTCCGTGACGCCGTGCAAAGTTGCCACGGAGAAAGCTAAGCACTAAAAACATCCATGGTAACACCAAAACGAAAAGAAAAAGGCACCATTCATTGACTGCCCCCAACCCCCGTGAGGTCTCTTCAAACCATGAAGTCAGTCCAAGGATCACCTGACGAAGCCATGCTCTCAAGCGAGCACGAAGCAAAGGCCAAGACACAGCCACTTCCAGCTCCAATGCAGGTTGTTGTCGACTTGGGGACTGTTGCGGAAGATCCAAAAGTGTCATTCGCAGGGAACGAAGAATTTGTGGGCGTTCCGTCTGCACATCCATGCGCAGATTCTCCCACAAAGGATTTGACCAAGCCAGTGAGTAGCGTAGGGAAATCATCTCAAAAGTGACCTGAACTCGTCCATCGGGCAAAAGTTGCCCCCAAACCGAGATTGAGTCAAAACTGGACCCAAGCTCAACCACCTCTGTGCCAGTTTTGGTCGTAGGCATCCCCAAGGAAATAGAATCTAAAGTAGCCAAGAGCAAATCACGAACTGCACTTGAAAGACATGGCACCATAGTGGCTGAATAAGGTTGTTTGAACCACTCCTCCAAAACTTCTTTGCCATCAAGTGTGAGCAGTGCAGTGCATCTCTGAGCCTGGAGCTCCAGGACATCCACTCCTCTCCAAGCATTTGCCGCTGCCGTCAATCCATTGGTGGCCAACTGAGCCAAAAGGCCCTGCGAGCCACCCAAAGCTCCCACCATCACCAGCAGAAAGCAGCAGGAGGGTCCACACCAGAAATGCTTCAGCCACCATGTAGGCTTCAAACTAATCCATTTCTTTGGTTTGAGGACGCCGCCGAATGAGCTGGCCGCGGCCCTTGCCTTTGGTAAAGGCGGAGGTCTGTCCATAGGTTTTGCCGGACCCTTTGCTGGCCCTCCTCCCCAGATTTCTTCCCACTTCTCTGTCCTCCATTGTCGTTTCTGATGCGTGGACAAGTGTTCCGGCGGATCTGGAATCATGTCTCTCACCAACTTGGAGCGGAAGTCCGGTTTGAGGTCCACTGACGCTGTCCTGGACCGAGCTGACATGTTGCTGGGGCAAATCAAAATAAAGATGCGAACGGCTCTTCACCCAAAGGACTGTGTCATCCAACGCCTTTGAACCAACTTGGGCCCTGATGTGAGCTGCAGCCACCACATCTACATATGTTTGAAAACTTGCTTCACACATCCATCTGCCTGCAGCTTGAGTATCTTTAACTGGTGTTCCTGATATCACCTGACTGGTTGCGAACCCTGCTCTTGGACTGTGTGCTGTGAACCCCAACTGTAGCTGATAGTGCTGCTCACACTGCTTGAAGCTAGAGTTGTAAATGCTATAGCTGAAGGGAAAAAGACGAGCCCCGACCACCGACTCAGCATGAAATTTTCGCAGCAAAGCAGAAGCCAGCGGGTTCTTGACAGGGGACAGCAAGACAAACTGCTCTCTCTTAACTTTCGTGGATACCACTGCCCCCAGTCTAATAGTAATCGGCTGTTTGCAATCAGGAGACACATAGATGTGATCTTGCTGCAAAGCCAAAAGCTCTGAAGGTCGTAGTCCAGTACATTGTTGCAGTATCATCGCTGCCCCCAACTTGAGCTTTCCCTTAGAAGCCATATATGCACCAAAGAGCAGAGCCAATTCTGTGGTAAGCGGAACCGTGTGTTTGGTGGGTTCTGCATTTGCTCGGCCTTTTAAGGCCTCACGACACACCACAAGATTGCCTTTCAGGTTCGGCAGGAAGAACTCCAAAGCTGCCACTAACGTGATGTGCTGTGACTTTGTCAGGTCCATCTCGGTTCTGAATTCCATTACCAGGAGGTCAATATCCTCACATGAAAACGTCGACCAATCTGGCAGTCTGTGCAAATACATAGTGAAACTATCAAGGGACTTCTCATATTTCTTTAACGTGTCACTTCCCACCCTCTGCTTCAAATCAGGGTGCAGCCGCTTCACACAGTTGCACAACGAAGCCAGGGAGAATTTCATTGGATACGTGATAGATCATCTGCGGGTTGCTTGGCCGACTCCGTCCAAGGCAGAAAAAGTCTCAGACGTGCCGCAATACACACTCCAGCTTTCTGACGTAGCACCCGGTTCAATGCAAAGGCTGGTGATCTGCCCTTTGCCATCGCACATGCCGTAGGATAGTTGTCCTGCAAAGAAAAATAGGACTGTCCATGCAACCCAGGCCAGGTCGCGATCCTCTGCATCAACTTCAGCACCGTGCGTGACTCACCAATCGTGATATGGTCACCATACCTCCACCTCCCCCAACAAACAGGCCTCCACCGATCCTTCTCAAAAAACTCCGTCGGAAGAAGTGAGAAGGGAACTGTAGGGACCAGCGCTCTGTCAGGATATTTGGTGCCACCAGTGCCATCCAAGCGAGCTATTGTTTTGCCCGACATCTCACCTTGTTTGAGCAATGCTTTGATCTCACCACTCTTGACCTCTGTCATAGCAATGCCAAAACCTCCATGGTCCAAACTGTTCTCACCCATGGCGTCAGTTGCAAACAGCCATCTGCTGATTGGGCTTCCCACATGGCAAAACATCTGAGACATGAGATTGGCCATCGCTTTGACTTCACTTCTGGCTGTCTCCCACCACGGCACCACCATCCCATCGAACTCATCCATGAAATGGAAGACTGCATGTGGAACACTTAGTAGCTCTCGCTTCAGCAAACTGCCAAAGATCCACATGCCCACCAAAGACCTCAAAGAATCTACTGCCACTTTCCTTTGACCTGCCAAACCACGCAAAGCAATCTGCAACATTGCCGCTTTCTTCAATGGCAGGCGAAATTGCGCCGGCTTCGACACCACCTCATAGCCAACCACCTTTTCCAGCTCTCCCACTCGTGCTTGTTGCGAAACTTGAAAGCCCACTGCCTCCAAACCACGCACTGCTTGATCGAGTAGGACGTTGCTATGCAGTTGCTCCGTCTTGGCATCTGAAATGAAAACCGTGTCATCCACATGAACATAGGTGGCTGACTGCCTCTCATCGATCAAAAGGTTTTGGCATCTTGCAGTTGCTTCATTCAGCATCACCACACCTTGTTTGCCAGCATTTGACCATACCGACCAGGAAGTGATGCGTGGTGCTGAGACGTCACCTGAGCTCCTCAAAGCTCCTGTGGGTCCACTGTTGTTGACAGCCATCTTCTTAATAGTCAAGAAGATCATCTTCGCCATATGCCAGCAAAGCTTGGAAGGGTAGGTTTGCAAACGCCTTGTGTAGAACGAACCATCTGGAGCTCTACCAATGGATTTGCCATGTTGATGCATAGCTGAAATGCCAGGACACCGTCGATTGTTGATCTCCTCCATTCCTTCCAAGTTGCCTGAGAAAGTTGTGGCTTTCGGTGCAATACCCCCAAAAGGGCACTGATCAAAGTGAATCCTCTTAGCACCAATTCTAGTCTCCATCTCAATCAAGTCCGGTATCAGCCACATTGAAGGATAGGGAGGACAGCCAGGATCTGACGGATGCTCCATTAGATAGCCACCGCCCCGCGCGCTAACTCCTTCAGCCAAAGCCCAGAAGTTAACCCACAGGTCGTTGGCCTCTGCAACACGTTCACGTTCAAAAGTTCTCAGATCTGGCCTTCCCCACAAAGCCCAACGAAATCTCAAAGGTCTAGGGCCACCTCCACCTGGCATCTTGACGTGCCTTGATCTGGCTACCGTGCTGCATGGAGGACCACCCAGCCAAAAGTCAATCAGGCCTTCCTCCGCCAACTGCATGAGGTTGTGAAAGGTGGAGGGATTTCTGAAATCCCACAATGGGTCTTCTGCCAAGTCAACTGACAGCATCAACAATTCCAGGCCTTGCTGCTTCATCATCTGCTCGAGGTGTTCTTGGATGTCACCTGTGCGTCTCTCTCCAGCAAACATATGTATCACCACATAGACACGCTTTGAAAGTTGCTTTGTTCTCCTAACTGCTTCACACCACCCTTCAACGGTAAAACCGCTGCCTCCGGTCTGTCCGAGCCTGCGTGATTGTTGTCGCAGTTCCCAATCTTCATCTGCCAGTTCAGGTTCCACCTGAAGGCTGTTTTCCAAACCAGGAGCCGCTGCAATGCATTCATCATCTGTTGTCTTGTCGTTTTCGTTCTCTGCAGAAGTCTGATTCAGAATTCGAGCTGCATAGCCAAACAACGTCTTGCCAACATGATGAAGATTTATTCGCATCAAGATGTAGACACTGTGAGAGCCACCCATTGCTAGCCGGAGATATCTAGGTGCCACAAAAATTGCTTCAGGATCTTGAATGAGGTCTTGCAAACTGTTCGGTAAAAGTTTCCACGCCTGTGATGCTCTGACTGGAGGACCTGCTTGCCAGTAGCTCATCCATGTTGGGATCTGCACATAGGTGAATGCAGAATCCTCATCACAAGCCGCCACTGCCATGTGGTCACTGTTGACAAAACATCTGTTGAGCGAAGATCCACCACCCATACCAAGATGAGCCCGTTGAGTGGGGTCACCAAACATGTAGTTTGCCGCCACCTGCATGACCAGTTTGCGTTGATCTACCCCATTTTTCTTCAGCACCACCGAAACACCAGCTATTGCACGAATGTTGCTCATAGTGTCCCATTCCCAAAGGTGCTTGACATCTTCTCTGCCCAAGTACTTCAAGTACTCATCCAGTGATCCGCCCACAAAGCCATAGTGTTCTTCGATTTCACGGAAAATGGCTTCACTCTTACCTTCTCTGCAGACCACGTGTTCCTCCTTGGAGTAGTACAAGGCGTCTTCCGCGGGCAGTGCAGACAACATGTCAATTACCTGCTCACCTTTGGGCTCAACCATTCTATCTGCTATCATAGGGACCTGTTTCACGCGTTGGGCTTTTACATAACCATCAGCATCAGGAGGTGACTTAAGAAGCGCAGCTGTTGCATCTCGGACGCCTGTCAAGCCTAAGCTCCGGCGTGCCCTAGCGAGGTCCACCACTCTCAATCTCAAATGATGGATTGCTAGAGACCTAGCAGCTGTAGCCTTCATCCGACATCCAGCATCAGCCAAAGGTGAAGTCAGCCGGGACACATGTCCCTCTCCCAGAGCATTAACTGTGTTGATCACACTCTTCAACATTCTTCCCACCTGCAATCGCCGTTTCTGACGTTCTCTAAGCCGGCAGGACTTCAGTCTCCTCCACATGACTGGCTCTGGCACTGGCAGTGGAAGTAGCGGCCATAGATTCTGACCATCGACGAATTCATCCACCGAAGGCACCACACCTGACTCCGGCGGCAAAGTCCACTGTTGCAAAAAGGAAACCTGACCCCGTGGACTCGAGTCAGGCTTCACATCACTCGATCATCCTTGGGTGTTGGAGCTGGCAGCTCCCCCACCCCCACCACCTTTCTTGCCACGACCTCCTCCTTTTTTGCCACGGCCACCATCTCCCTTTCGTTGCCGTACTTCACCTCCACCATAGCCCTCGAACTTGCTGGCCTTGGCTCCTCTCTCCTGACGTTGAAATTCGGTTTTGGAATGAAGGTTTGCATCATCAAGCAACCACTTCGGAGCAATGTCGGTGTTGGATCCCGGGGCACGAATGCCCAGAATGCGGTTTGCCCCTGCCTTATCCCGAGTTCTTCTCAAGTAGATGAAAGCTCCAAGCCGCCGTAGGTGAATTTCAAGGGCATCTGATGTTGCAAGTTTGGCCATGAGCATTCCCTCGGTCTTGCACTCCGCCAACTCGAAGTCGATGATGGTGGCAGTCATGAAGAGGTCTTGGTACTGCGGTGAGGATTTCTGCTCAAGTGACGGGTGCTGTTCATTGACCCATTGTCTGACAGAATTGACACCCTCTGACCTGATGTTCCTATAAATCTCAGGTCCAGCACGTTGCAAATCTGCTGGTAGCTTCAAGTGCCAAGCCATCTGCTCCGGGTCAGTCACCATCTCACTATCAATCACTCTCAAGACACTGCCGCCTGTTCCATGTGGAGGCCCACCCAAAGTCTCTAACTGGCCAAGTTGTTTCTTCAGCTCATCTGTTCTTGGGGGACTTTGGGTGTTCGGTCCAAAATAGCCATGACTGACCAAAGTGGTTTTCACAGCTGCCTCCAAGCCGTAGAGATCGTTTTCGTTCTTGACTGCTTGCCAGAAAAGCTGCCCCCATGATGGTATAGTGGTCGACAATGCATGAGCTTTTTCAAGTGCAGTCTTAAGCCTTGCAGCCTGAGCCTGCACCCTTGATTCAGAGGCTCCCTGAGTGAATGGAGCGTAAACTTCGTTCTGCTGCTCAGGTCCTTGCGGTTGCAGTGTGTCCGCAGAACTCGCCTGAGCTCGTTGTTGCTTCGTCATACTGCATGCTGACATCGGACCCAACTTGAGGCCTGATGCCAAACGGACCATGAACTTTCCCTCTTGCACCTCGACCACCACGCCAGTCTGCCCATGCAAAGCGCTAGCCTCACCAGTCATAGCGAAGCCAACTTCATCGCCAACTGCAAAAGCGAGCTCTGCTACAGGTGTCGTAGTTGCAGGAGGCACATGCTCATTACCTGGTAGAGTCGGAGCCAACGGTGGTGGAGTCTGGAAACCCATGTTGGAAACATTTGCATCTGCTAAATTCTGAGAAGAACCAGCTGTGTTGCGAACCCCAGAAGAAAAGGTTGGTTGTAACACTCGTCCAGTATCATGGGAAAATCGACTAGCCGGGGCAGTGGTATAGCGCCAAAACAAACCAGTTATAGCAGCCACTAAAGCACCAGCTCCCGACAACATCAGATAAAATCTCAGCCGACCAGACTCGACATATTGCTCGACCCCAAACAATCCCAGACTCAAGAGCATGAGGAACCAAGGAAACATTTCCCGCATCACACCACTCTGCTCGTTTCGCACCTGCGTTTCATCGGAATTCACTGTGAAACTTCCCTGACCAAAAGCTCTGCTCAAAGCCTCATTCCACGCCTCTTCAGACGCAGTTACCAATGGAAAAGAGTCTGCCCCACTAGTGCGACTAACTGCTGCTGTATAAATGTTCCAAGCTAATTCACACTTAGACAGAATTGGGAGGCTTTGAATATCATCTTGTTGCTGCATCCACTGGACCAACGGTTGAATGGCCCTGATCAGTCCTAACTGCTGGGTTGTGAAATCGGTCCCTGCAGCTGACTCTCTGATTCTACTTCTAAGCAGCAACAAAACTTCCGAAAGACTGCTCATGTCCCTCACTTCACTAAGTCCAGCATGAGCAAATGCCAGAGCCACATCCGATAAGGATTGCTGCGATAAACGAAGCATGGCCAAGCAAACCCGAAACGAACTAAGGGAAATGACACTCCATATTTGATCCCCTGAATTGCTACGCAGTCAATGAATGACTATTGCAGCATGCACAAACTATCACTAAGGTCACACTCAAAAACTTTCAGCCTACGGCAAATCTCATTTAAGATACGGATGTTCCTTTGGTATATTAGATAAGTGGAGGGTGCCCACATGCTCCTGCTCAATGCGATCACACAATTCCACCACTTGATCTGTGCCTGAACACTCGTGCCATAGCTCCATCCTGCGATTGCGCTAAAAAACTTGTCTGGAAAAACATTCAAAGGGGAAATGTTGGGTACCCTTGGCAGGGTACTGTACAACCGTTGTATAATCCATATATTGGTGGTATATGTTGGTATATATGTCCGGTACTCTCCCAAGGGTACCCAACTTTTCCATTTGAAACATATTTCACATGTATGTCAAAAGTGTATGAATGACATACTGACATTTGTACTATGATGTTCATACGTGTAGATGTGTAATATATGTATACACAACAAATGATTATGCATCTCATAAAAATATGTAACTATGTATACGTATATATATATATATTTACAGCTGTATATAATATGTTATGCTGCTTCCATGTTTTGTTTGGAAAAAGATTGAGCCCTCCCAAATTGTTCATAGGACCTTCCCAACAAAAATCTTCACATCTCACCTGCAATACATTGGCTAAAGCACTATCGGCAGCACTTTGGCTTGTGTGACCACCTCAATGCAAGGATTTGGGGAACAACACCAACACAAAAATCTTGGGGAAAATTGCAACATCGAATCTAAGCGTCGAACTGATTTTAAAAAAAAACTGATAGAAATATAGAACATGTGTATATATAGATAGTTACAGCATCATCATATTATACATATATAGTAGATATAGGGGGATGTTACAAAATAGACTCGACCACAAGATTTCACGAGCACGTTTGGCATTTATTAGAACAAAACCCACAAATGGAATTTGGTTTCCTAATCTTCAGATCCGCCCATATGTTGGGCATATCTCGTATCCCCTTTCCAACTACCAAGTAAAGAATTCTGGCGCTTTGTGTTCAGTGACCCAGAAACTTTAGAAACATGGAAAGAAGGCTACGGACCATCTCTTGGAGCATAAAAAAAATTAAAGTGGGTGACAAAATTTCCAGGAATACCCTCCTATAAACTATAACATATCCTATGTATTTGTAGAGGAAAAAATCACCGGGTCCCAGCTACCTTTAAAGAGGATATGTTTGGTCTACCCACCCAGGATGCCAGTTCACAAACGACAATTTACAATCATTCCCAACTCAAAATTGAAAAAAAAATGATGAAATAATCCTGGTGGTGACTCTTTTTTTCTGTAGTTCCAAGGGATATGTG
>OMLO01005597.1_pt1 | contig 10560 bp, 9 predicted proteins | sample 1674811 | NCBI WGS metagenome assembly OMLO01 (sample SAMN06265003, study PRJEB25207) | coral metagenome | isolation source: Coral host | place: Mexico:La Bocana,Puerto Morelos, Mexico | collected 2008-11-13
CGGAGAAAGAGAGGATTTTTTTTTCTTCTTTTTTGAGAAAGAGAGGCGAAAGAAAGTAAAACGAGATATAGTGACTTAGAATAAAATGATAACAACAAAAGAGTTAAGTGATCCCAGCATTTATTATGTACATACAAGTATAACATCACACTACTATGAATAATATGAAACAGACGTCATGCAGGATCAAACAGATTAGAAAATATGTACGTTGCGTTTTTATAAAGATTGTAAAAATTCGACTGAATTGTTTAGTTTCAGTGCAGTCTGACTGGTTATTTTTCTGTCATTGTCTCTGTTTTTATCTATATCTCCCTGCTTTATTTTGTGTTGCGTGACACCCTTTTTAAAGCGTTTAAAACTCCTTGGTGTAAACTATTATCCTATTTTTTACACTAGCTTTTAAAACGTTGACTATATACATAAAAAACAACCTCAGAATCTTCGAGATGCATGACACGCTCAGCTAAACGGCTTATAAATATTAGTTTGCGGGACAGAGTACGACAAAACAGCCTCAACATTTGTGCTTACATTTGGATTTTCAGCACTCTTGTGTACAAAACTACTTCACAGCACATACACATCGCTCATGGTGTTAGTAAAATATTCTTAGTTATAAATATGTACAAGTTACCTTGGATCAATATATTAAATATTGTATAAAAATACCTTCCGTTCTTCGTATAATATTTAGACTTTGGCCCACGTTTAATCGAAAATGTACACTGCTCTAATGACATCAACATTTCAGTCGCTGGACATTGGGATTACCGGGTTACAAATTCTGCCTTCAGAGGGTGGACCTGGACTTGCCCGGGTAACTACACATCTAAAAATTGCCAAGATTACCCCGATAGCAGAGGTTTTCTTCACAGTTCAAGGGCCAAAGAGCACAGAAAAAAACGCTCTGAGAGGTAAAGTATTTAGCGTATTGTACATCCAGTGATACAAGCATCAAATGCTAAAAACGCGCGATAAAAACAAATAATAAAGAAACCTGCCAAGTAGACAAAATAAAAATCCGTTTATAAATAGCGCGTTTATAAATAAAAGAACTTGAGGAGAAAGTGTGGTTTTGGAACATTATAGCAAGATTCCAGTGTATGCTCGCGGGCTCGTTAATATCTCTATGGCGTGCGTAAACTGTCCGGGAACTCCAGAGAGGCGTTGGGTCACGTGATGTGCGTCACTTCAGTGTAGATCAACATTTGCACTTGCGTTGTAAAGCGTATTTCAGGGATCTTTGTCAGCTGACGGCCTTGAACCGGAAGAACACAGGGGTATTAGCTTAAGAGACTAGTAAAGGGAAGTTAGCAACGGCCCAACTCAAAGAGGTTGTGCAGAGGGGAACAGTTTAAAAGCGGTGTAGAGCCACGGCGACGGTGATAAAATTTAGTTAAAAAACAGTAAAAACAGTAAAGAACCTTGGCAACTTAAAGTTGCCATAATAAAAGAGGAATAAAAGCCACCAACTGTGGCGATAAAAAAACGTTCCCGTACAACTAGCGCTTATTAACACTCTCTGAGAGCTGGGCCAGTCACTGGCGGCGGCGTCAAGACAGCGCCTACAAGCACTCGCCGCAAAGAAAGAACCGAAGGTTCTAAAAGTGTTTGTCTGACGAATTAAAAACTTCGCTATACACAAAGAATAAAATTCTTTATATAAAGTGCTTCTTAAACAGAACTGAACAGGGGTGGATAAAAGCGCTAAAAAGCACTCCCCTGCTGATGGAGTCCATGTTTGAGAAAGTTTAGGAGCTGTGTGAATTGCTCTATTAAAAAAGTGACAAACACAAACAGAAGCATAAAGGGTAAAAAAAAACAGCGCTTAACAGCACTCCCTCTCAAAAAATGTTAACCCTTGTACCACTGACAGACCTCCACTGGCACCATTTGGGCATGTTTGTTACTCCTTTCCCGTCCGTAACAACAAGCTACACACTCAAAAGCGAAATCGTGATGCCAGTCGAGCTTAACAGCTATGCATTGATTGTTTCAAAATAACTTTCCACTGTGGCATACTGCAAGCTTGTGTTCTCTTTTCATCCATTCGTGACCAGAAAGTAGTTCTTCGACTTCGACGATAGTTATAGTTTAGTAAATGGAGAGATTTAGAACCCCTTCTAGGTCTCCGCACTACACTTTCTCATAATACACTAATACACTAGGAAAAACGTCTTTAGAAAGCAATATTATTCATTGAATTTTAGCGATTTCTGTTCTGTATGTTAGTCTCACCTGCAAAGAAGTCATTTGCTGCTGTTGTTGAGCAAGCGCCTGATTCATTTCTCTGTACTGCTCAGTCGTCCGACGAAGATCATCTCTTAACTGACTCATCTGTAGAAACAAGCCAATAACAGACGTTACTAATATCGCTTTGGTTTCTCTGTAGCTTGAACTTTACGAGTTTTCCTTCGATTGGTTCAGCTTGTATATGTGACTGGCTAGGTGTGGTTCACTCCCAGTAATCAAACAAGAACTGCTGGGGAAAGCTACGTAGCGCTGTTTTAGGCGATAGAAATTCTAGTGAGCTGGCGTGACGGAGAACAGACAACACTCCTAGCCCTGCCTGTAGTAATAAACACAAATTCAAACATGAAACAACTTACTGCAATGATGTACTTACTTCAGTTTCGCGATCCAATCTTTGTTTGTTGAACTTTTCTGTTTCTCGATCAAGTTTGTCTTTTAATTTCTCTATGGTTCGTTTCTGTAGGGAGTGGCAGTTATGTCAGTGACATTGGATCACATATATCTACATGTCTATAAAATATAACACAAAGTAACCTGGGTAGGTCCACATCACTGCCATGCAATACACCTCACCTTTTCTTCGATACTATCTGTCAGCTCCTGTTGTTGAAGTTTGCTTTCCTCCAGCTGATTTCTAAGGAATGACAACTCGCTCTGGAAAAAAGAAAAATAGTAAGAGAAGAATTCTCGTCATACAACCAACTGCACGATTCACGGCTTTGCGCATGTCAAAAAGAAACGTTTTAGGTCGTTCTGCAACAACAGCAATCATTTTCACGTCAAAGCTTCACAATATAATACTTTTTTTTAAATTTTAACAGAGACAGCTACTTACATCTTTCTCACCAAGGTTCTTTTTCAATCCTTTGACGGACTCCATTAAATTGTTTACACAATCCTGAAATAAGACGAAAACAAAATAGCAATAGTTCATTTATTATCATTTAATAAAACATAAACGAGTCCTTCTAAACAATCACTTACAATGTCAGATTCATTTCGTTTATTCAAAGTTCTTATGGTGGTCTTTGCTTCATCGAGTTCTTCTGATAAAGAGTGCATTTTCTGAGCCTGTAAAAATTAAAAGCATTAAACTCGTTAATTGTCTGGAATGAAACTAAATTCACTGATCAAAGTGGCATTCGCCTCAATCTTGTACCTGTTGCTCGCATGTGGAGTTACTCTCTTGTAGTTCAGTTCTGAGGGCCACCAGTTGTTCCAGTGCTCTGACCATGTCCTGAAATACAGTCAACACAAGTTAGTACGACACTACACTGAGCAACTTTTACAGTTCAAGTCAGTACAACTTACCTGTTGTTTGTCTTGCTGAGCCAGCAGCTTGTTATTGGTCTCGGTTTGTATGTCCAATTTTTCCAAGGTTCCCTGAAAAAAAAGTCATTACTACACGTTAGGTATACCCTTTGTGCCTTGAAAAGAAGCTGACGTTGACGTTTTATTTTTTTTTTCTAAATTCTCCAGAAGGACGCCGTAGATAAGCAAACATTGTTTGTTGTATAGTACCTGGAGTTCTTGTCCCATGTCCTTTGACCTTTGTCTTTCCGCCTGCAACATGCTCTCGTATTCTTCGATTTTATGGTTCTTGAATTCAAGTTCATCTCTAAGAGTTTCCGCATCCGCCTAAAATGCAATAAACCAGCGACTTAGTCAGAATGGAGAAATGAGAAAATTACCGTCAAGTCAGGTCAAAACGCTGGGAAAACAGGTCCAGGGGGAGACCTATTTCCCCTCTTTCATCTATCGCGCCCCGAGAGCAGAGGCTAGTTTCGCTGGAAGGTTAAGGCGCCACTTCTCTCACCTGTAAGCGTTGGTTCATCTCTATTGTGCTCTCAGTTTCTGTTTGCTGGTTATAGTTCTCAAATTCAAGTCTTGTCAACTAAAGAAAAAAATGTTGAATACAAAGCTGAGTCGAGAATGATATCAACATTGACAGCATAAAAACAATCAGCATCTGAATAATATGTCAGGCAATAAGTTAACAGTACGACTGGTTTGTGCAACGCAGAAAGCTACGGACGCGTTATTTTTCTTAGTTCGAACTGAAAACAGACTCAGGCTCTTACATGTTCTCAGATTGTGGAAATCCGGCGTAGAAAACACTCAAGCATTACGTGCTCTGTTTGCCAACTCTTCGGGGAGGTGGTAAGTCATTTTCCGATTCATATTATCCAATCAAAATGCAGCAGTTGAATCAATTGTGCTCCAAAGGTTGTAACGCTAGCTGGTAACTTCCTTTACAAAAAAACCGGACTTGCACAGAAAACGATTATCCTTGAGTAAATCTGGCGCCGTTGGGTTTTTTTATATATTTTTTCAAGTATCCGGAAAACTGATTATGTTCCGGGTGGTGCTTCGATAATAAGATACCTTGCTTTCCAGAGCAGCCAGTCTCCTGGCAGACTCAATACTCTCCATGTCTCGTTCCTTCTTCAATGAATCGACTTGTCTCTCAGCAGCTTGAAGTAAGCACTTTACATCGTCAACTTCACTACGAAGAACTAAACGTGAAAAACATACACGAATAAAATGTCTGCTGTACTTCGGTCTTGCCTCTTTCTGTGCGAAAAAGGTTAAGTTAATCACAAAACACAATTCCTGTTCAACTGTTACACTTACCAGTTAGCTCTCCCCGGGCCTCTTTCAGCTTATCAGCTAGACCTAGGTTCTTCATATTCAACTCGGTCTCAGTGGCAGCGTGCTTTTCCCGTTCACTTGTAAGAACCTAAAATATAAATAAAATAAATTCTTGCGTGTCTCGAGAACAGAAATTGCTTTGGATATGGCTCGCCCAAAACAATAAAACATTCAATACATGTTTAGTATGCAGCATAAGATGTGGGGAACACTGAGCAAGTTCTCAACTGATTTACATGTAAACTGACCGTGGTGAGATGTTGGACTTGGTGATCAAGTTTGTTGACGGTTTGGTTCAATCGTATTCTTGTTGCCTCTTCTGTTTGAAGCTGTTGAAGCTGAATATTGTTCATCTCCTGAAAAATATCAACAGAACCAGTTAACCACAAGCAGGTAATTAAAACTTTGGCAAAGGAAAAGTTTTCAAGTTTGTTGCTAGCTCTCAAAAAGAAAGGCTCTGTTACACTAGACGACATTTCCTGTATACTGTCTCATAATTTTGTTGAGCGCTGCGAAAAGTAAGAAAAAATAATTCTACTTGGAGAAACGTTGTGAGAAATATCACCAAGGAATTTTTCTTGCAACTTGGGTGGCAACAAGTTGCAAGAGAAATTGTTTCGGGGAAGAGCGCTCAAATAGAAACGGCTCCCACTTAAGTTGTTGGGTTTCGTCCAATGTGGACCAACACGCCAGTATTTACTTATTCATCTGGTATGACACCAGCAACACACCTGCTGTTTTTTAAGCTCTTCCAACAGCGATTCACTGTAAAGTTCCTCATCATCCATGTCTTCCGAGTCGAAATTAAAGAATGGTTCGTCCATGTCACTGTCTGATCCAATATCATGGAAGCTATCTCTCCTAATCAGCCCGTTGGGTTGTTTTAGTTTCTCATCAGGTGTTCCGATGACAGGAGACGCCAGCTTGGATTTTCGATTGATGACTGGTGATCGTTTTGGTGTACTGGCCGCGCTACCTGGAGTGAGTCGGTTCGAAGTCAGCAACAGTTTACGAGGAGATGTAAGACTCTGAAAGGAAACAGACAGCTGTGTTGTAAAGCCCCTCATTAACCAGTAAACCCTTGAGGTTTACTTTAAACGACATCACAAGGGAATCGAAGAGTACAAGAGGTCGTCAAATGGAGCCCACGCTAATTCGTGCTAGCATCCTACCTCCTGGACGCTATTCTGAAAGGATTATTCTGATTTCAATTCAAATCAATTTTGCAAGAAAAAAAAAGGGGACTGTTCGAAGTCTAAAGGAATCCCGCAGTAAGTAACGACGTCTGTCTACCCCTTATGGTTTGAATCAGGCGTTCTCAAACTGATAACTCAACGAGCAGACTAACGAGGAGCCTGTACAGCAATAATCGCCTTTAGTTACCAAGCCATGAGTGCTGATGTGCAACACTTTCTTACCTTGATCGTTTGCATGTGGATGTCATTTAGTGTCGTCCTTTCTACTGCTGTCTTCAGTTGATGCGCTTCAAGTGCTCTCTAATAAAATTCCACAAAAACGTTTACAGAGTATATTTTACTGAAAAACAAAGAAAAGTTTTCAAACGCAAATACCACTGCTCAAATAAAAACAAATTGTTGGATACGACTTCTTCCTTAACTGTTACTGAGTTTTAATTGAGACACTTGTCACATGAACAGTAGCTCTGCCCAGCTCTGGTCATTACCTCTAGTTCAGCGTTGGCTTTTCTAAGCGATAACACATCAGCGTCTAAATCGATGCATTTCTTTCTAAAACTCTCCTCCTGTCCCACGAGTTTCTCCTTCATCTGCTGCAAGCTTTCACGAGTCTCTGTCAGCTCCTCGCGATTCTTGGGAGAGTATAGAAAAACAATTAACCCAAGCATGATTCTCAAGTGAGTAACATCAGTGCCAATGAATATATGAAAGAGTAAGCACTTGTACATACACATATATACAGGTATATAGTGTAATCCTGAGGCACACAATATAAAATTATGTTTATTAGTGAACTGGACTCACTACGCTCAGGTATGTGCACTTTGCGTAGTGAGTCCAGTTCACTAACAAACATAATTTTATATATAAAACAACTTTAAAATATCTGTTTTCAGGTGTCAAAAATGCAAATATTTTGAACTTTAATTTTGTCAGCTGAAGGATGAATGGCGTTAATGATCCACGGCTTTACTTATCGCAAGTTTATCAAAAATTACCAAAGGAGAAAGAGTAAATCGTTTTAAGTTGAAAAGTTTCTTCATCCAAATTTACCATTGCTATTAAGGCGGAGCATTCAAACATAAGAAATCTCTAAGAAATATTGATGTTACGATGTAACGCCACTTTTCTGCTCAATTTGCTTTCTGCTTTTACACTGAGGAAATATTAGGCTTGCGATAGTTTCCTTTTGGTGCACAACTTGTGTTTTCATGATTGCACTACCTGTAAATCAATAATTTGTCCTTGCGTTGAAACCCGGCCACTTCTGCAACAAAGCTTACCTAACAAACTCGTTAACATCTCTTTCAGTAAATTCGAGAATCGCGAGCTGGATACGAAAAGAATCATAGGATTAATCGCTGCACTTAAAGATGGAAAAACGTAGTAGAACAGACCTAAGAATAACTTACATGCATCTTTAGCAAAGAGCGAAGGCAAGACTACTAAAAGCACTATATAAACACACAGTGGAGTCCAACAGAGGAAAAAGGCAGCGACAATTGAGATGAAGACTTTCATGACAATTTGGTTTTGTTGTCTATTTTGAATTCTTATACTGTTTTGACGATTTTGATCCATTGGTCTTCTTTGTTTTAGACATTTCATGATTTTTGAATAAAGCACAGTTATCAAAATAAATGGTATGAAGTAAAATACTAAAAACCCCACAGTATAGAATGTGGAGAGCTCCATCGTGCTCCACGAGGAGGAAAATTTGCAAAATGTTTGACGACCTTCCTGCACGATCTCTGCAAACCAGGCGAACGGAAACAGAGTCGAAAGTGGAAAGATCCATGAGAATAGCAGTAAAACAGCTCTAGGGCGTCTTGTTATCCTTATAGACTGGAAGGGAAGTACAATGGCGATAAATCTGTCCACGACGATCAGTTCAAGGCTAAGAATTGACACAGCCTGCGATACAGCTCTGGAATACAATCCCAGCTTGCACAGAATCAAAGCCATCGGATCGCGGATCACATATTTCCTTGAGAGCATCCCGTCCATGACGTAGACTGGCCAGTTGGTTAAAGTGGAGAGTAGATCCGAAACTGCCATATTGACGATGAAGTAGTTTGTGCTGGTTCTGATAGTGGTGTTTATCAGAAAAATTGCCGTCACTAAAATGTTCCCAACAAATGCTGAAACACTAACGAAGGAAATAACTGATGTGAGCAAAGTGGAAACGACATTAGAACACGTTGACTGAGCCTCAAAATCAACAATGCTGGAGTTGTTCATCTTTCCTTAACTTTGTAACTGACAACAGCCCACATTACCTTCACCATCTTGTATGTTCATCGGAAGATATAAAGCATATTCACCTGCCAGTCAGCATCAATTTAATGTAAACTCCAACAGTCCTATGAATAACTTGGAACCATCAATTTGGCGTAAGTCTCAAGTCATAGGCAAAACATTAATAATCCAAAGGTAGCTAAACTTCACTAAAATTAAAATAAGGAAAAAAAAGTATATCAGTGTCCAGTACGGGAAGTGTCGCGATAAAGAAAATAAACTCTCTAATGTTGGTTTATAAACGCAAAACGCTTTGAACAATTATAATTTTAAATTAGTCCATCAAAGCAACATCAAAAAGTTAAGTTTCGTCGCAGCATTAAACTCTTAAATCAGCAGGTAGTGTGAAACATTAACCGGCAAGGAAAAGAGTTTTTCATGAGAAGCGAAGCTAATTTGCTCGACATTATGTTTGCTAAAAATCTTCCTGTTTTGGCAAATGTTTGAAATCAATCTTCAATACGCGACAGCAATTTGCTCGCTTTAGGGACGAGAAATTGACGTCCATTCAAATTTCGTGGACTCCAGCGGTGTTTTAAATTATAAATGTAAATTAATACAAATGAGTGGTAGGTGAAAAACAAAACTGCAGCAGTTGTATTATTCCTTTTCGGATGAAAATGAGTACGTTACTGGCTACAATGAAATTTATAATCCACAAGATAATCCTGAAGATCGCAATGCCTTGCATTCGATGAAAACAACAAACAACTCATATATGAAATTTTACCTGATTATTTACATAATGCCTGCCAAAGTTTAGGCAGCGGGGAATTTGTTTACCCGACTGAGCATTCAACAAAGCACGAGCAAATGGAACAGCTCTTTGGATCTCCAGGGGCAGACTTCAATTCCCAGGAACCCTTTCTGTTATCTCCTTTCTCAGCTTGAGAGGCACCTTCAGTTATGGGCCATAATTCCAGGACACCCTACATGAGTTTTGGAGGTCGCCATCTGCTGGCCATGCCTTCGAAAAAATTTTTATTCGTATTCCAAAACTAATGATATCACAAACGACTCTTTAGGTTTCTTGCGAGGCATCTTTTGAAAAGGCTTTTTACATGTTTTGGTTTCTATCTGACATTTCGATGCGTCAATTGTTGCTCTCCATCATTAACAGCCACCTGCTCCCGTAGCAGCCGCCGCCTGATATATGGATGTGATGCCTCTAAATTTTCAATTAGCCAACAGCATTCAGAACGCGGGAGAAACGGTGTCACTCAGACGCCAACTTTCTGTCAACGAGAAAGGCGTTGATGTCAGGTCACTTTCGTGGGAAACCTCACCGAGTATTACTGAAAAGATTGACATTGCAGGAATAAGAACTACTTGTCACAAAGTAAGGATGACTTTAAACAAATTGGCTATCCTGGAGATTAAATAAAACAAAACGGATGCTTAAAGGAGCTCAGGCAAGGTATTTTGGCGGTTATTTTGGTCATATACAAAATTAACTCAAAATTAAAGGAAACCTGAAAATAAGAGTTTACGCGCCACCAGGCACAAAACCCTAAATGGATAAAAACTAAACCATATCTTTATAAGGATGGTTAAGAATGGAGAAGCTTTAGTTGAGAGACATAATATTTAGTTGTTAATTGTTTTATGTTAGTTATTAGCTATTGAAGCATGGCTGATAAATACGTGGAAAGCTTAACGGGACAACGACATGATAGAGTCCAAACTAAAGGCCAACCTGTTTCGGGTTGGTTCTGGTCAGCAAGGTGTAGCTGCAAAGAGTAAAGGAACTGGCTGGTTAATCGATCGTCGATTCACAAGGTAATGACCACAGATGAAACTCAGACCTAAATATTTGCGAATTGCCCAACGCCATTTGCATGTGACTCTGTGATTAAAGTTGAATTCGTCAACATGACTCATGTTGACTAATTCACCTTTCAGAGCTTAAAATTCACCATCTTTATTCACTTATCCGGCTACTCATGATGTTGATTCTAACAGTGTGCAGTAGTTCTCGTAGCTCCGTGTACAGAGCGCCTAACTGTTGTTTGGGAGGTCATTGATTTGATTCCTGTCGGGGACTCAGACGTTTCCTTTGTCCTCCGCTTGTGTCATGTTGTTACACCCCTCTGTAACAGACCCAGTGGAATCTTTATCCTCGCCGGGTTTTCGGGAAAAAATCACTGGGTTGGCCAAA
>OMLO01005598.1_pt1 | contig 10558 bp, 12 predicted proteins | sample 1674811 | NCBI WGS metagenome assembly OMLO01 (sample SAMN06265003, study PRJEB25207) | coral metagenome | isolation source: Coral host | place: Mexico:La Bocana,Puerto Morelos, Mexico | collected 2008-11-13
TTTTATTTCTGAGGAATCACCTTAAAATGTGAAGGTTGCATAGAAGAGAAAGAAATGGTATTGCATTTTTTAAAATCTCTTTTTTTTTCTTTTAATGCCTAGATAAAACCTGTTGTTCAGGAAGTTTTTCCATTCTCCAAGACTAATGAAGCTTATGCTAAACTTGAGAGTGGTCATGCAAGAGGCAAAGTAGTGATTAGCATGGATTGCAAAGAATCTGCTGAAAAAGAACATTCAGTTTGACATATCTGGACATAGGAGATACATCTTGTTTTTCCCATCATGAATATGCTAGTTAGTCAACAGACAAGTACCCACGATAAAACCTACATGATCATCCACCCTGACTCGAGGGAAGGTCACATAAAGATGATCATAAGTACAGACCATTCTGAAGCTTAGTTGTTGTTTCATGGTCACTGAGAAGAAAAATGATTTTCATTGGTGCTTTTATGCCGAAGCCATGTTAAAAATAGTTATCTTTGACAAATGCCAACACAGGAATTGAGATAAGTAAAGAAAAACTGTCAATTGTGAAGTGGTATTTTTCAATAAAGATAGCTCGACATGTGATATCCGTCTGTGATTGTAGCCTGCGTATCAAATATTCCCATATAAAAGAGCATTTTCCATATTCAGGGTGCATGTAAATTGGAGCTCAAGCCCCTTGACTGCAAAACAGTTGTATTTTTTGTGAATGTGGAAGGTTCACTGGCGATATAGGAAAGAAAAAAACGACTGTTTTGTAGTCAATAGAGGCCCCTGGTTCATTGAATTTTTTTTTTGCTCCCACTCCAGAATGCATAGAAGGCTCTATAAAGGTTTGTGTGATTGTGGTGTTTTGTGATAGTTGTTGCAGTTATTGTGATCATAACTTTGGAAAGATGGTGTCCACTTGCACATAAGCAACATAACATCAATAAGTAACGCCTTTTGTAAAGAAATTTCCCTAACATAAAAGTGCTAGTTATTAACATTCTTGAGGCCTCTTGAGTATTTTAATCGCATGCAACTTCTTATCACAAATCAAATAAAAGATACAGCAAATCTGCCAAAGGTATATTTTTATTATCCACACTCGAGGAGATAAGTACCGAAATTTACAGGAACAAGGCAAACCTCATTTGACAACCCAACCATGTTGTTTATATAACAAGAGTAACTGTTTACAAAGTGCAAGCAGTGATTGAAAACATGTTTGCTTACTTCCTGTGTTATCTACATGTTCATCCACACTTACATGTCGTGAATTATAATCTGGTCAAACCTTGGCCAAATGGAGCCGCGAATTGCACTTGCGAGAGACTTGCCCTGGGGTGGCTGAATGGATTTGCAAATTTCCTTGCAAGTCGCAAAAAAAAAAAATTCATATCTGTATTTCACTGCCTAAAAAGTTGCTATAACAACTAATTAATGTATGTCACTCAACTTGCACTGACTTGGGTTGGGTGGCAAAATGTTGAAAAACTTGTGTTGACCTACAGTTCAATTTGATCTCAACCAAAGTGAGCAGAAGTCATCACTAGTACTGATGATCCAAGTTTAATTCAACTTGCGTCTACTTGCGAGTCCATCTGACCTGGGCTTTACATGTAATCTATTTTAATTTACATGGCTAAAACACACTCTCTCTCCAGAAGTTAGAGGTCTTTGCTACCACATCCATTGTACTTTGTTGTCATCATTTAGTTTTATTCTGCCACTAGCCAAAAGCTCCATGGCTCGTGGATAAGCTCTGTGTTCAGCACATTTCACTCGCTCTTGAAGTGTCTCGACTGTGTCTCCCTGTAATACAGGAACTGCTTCTTGAGTCACTATTGCTCCAGCATCAACCTCTTCCTGCCAAATGAATAACTACTGATCAATGGCAAAATTATCATTGCATTATTGCGAAACAAACTAGTGATGAAAATCAGAGTTTCTTTGGACATAATCTAAAACTTTTGTCAAATTAATTTTAGTTGAAATGCACACAAATACCCATTGAATTATGACAACAAATTATGTCAAGGATTGTAGATGAAACTTTTAGATTTAATTAAGGTGGACTGGGTGTCAATGTCCCTTCTAACCTGACGACATACCTCAACAAAATGGACAGTACAGCCTGATATACAAACACCAGCCTCCAGCACAAGTTTGTGGGCATGCATGCCTTTAAAGGAAGGGAGTAATGAAGGGTGAACATTTAGTAGTCGGCCATGCCACTTGCGGACAAATTCTGCTGTTACGATTCTCATAAATCCTGCCAAACAAACCAATTCCACGCCAGCCTCCTCCAATGCCCCATGTACAGCCATATCAAACTCCAAACGGCTCTTGAATTCCTTGTGCTTAATTACCTGAAAAAATCATTAGTTATTTTTGACTGTTTAGTTTGAAGACTGATTGACAATCAGCCAAAAGTGTCATTAAAACTCTGTTGCAGACCATAAGTGAATTTAATTAGCACTAGTCAGTGGAAGAAAGTAACAATAAAAGGCTAAGCAGTCTTTTAAGGGGGTCCTTCTTAACTACCAACTGGTTATGAATTTGTTGCTAAAGAAGGTTTCTAACCATCATAAGAAGTCAGACTACCCAAAAATAAGCTTTTGGCACAGGTTTGTTCCATTGAGGAGTCCTGCTGAACTCTAAAATCATGGCCTTATATGAGCAGTTACATAACCAGAATAAAAAAAGTAGTTTTAATTAAATCAGTTTTAATAAGACTCTCCATGTCCTCAACGCCACTTATGGATTTATGAAACTCGGGTAGACAAAGGGACAAATGGAAATCAAACAACAAAAGTAAATCCTGCAACTCATTGCACATGCAGTCGTGTATTTTTATCACAATAGATCATACATACAAGGAATACATACTGCAAAGTACTGATAATACTCTGAAGACACTTACTTTAGTTGGTATACCTGCTGTCTCGGCCCGTGACAAGCCCTGGACTCCAGGTACGTTTGAAATGACCAGTACAATCTTGGCACTGCTGTCTTGCCGTAAGCTTTGATCAATCAATGCTTGTAGGTTCGTTCCTGACCCCGAGATAAGAACACCCACTTTCATTTCTTTGTCTTTGTGTTTTTGACCTGTTTTTCCATTACTTAACTTTGGCCTCTTAGCAAGTCCATTGACTGTCTTTGCATTGTTTTGATGTTTGATTTCTGCCTTTGCCGCAGATTTGCAGAGCTCATCTTCAAGATTCCTTACAACCACTCTACTACTGTTTTCCGTTGTGCAGTCAGTAACTTTTCCTATAATCCAAGCTTGCTCTTCAGACGTTTTGAAATGCTCCATTACTGAGTCAGCGATGTCTTTTGCTACAATGAGGACTGCTCCAATACCACAGTTAAATGTCCTGGCCATTTCATGTGTTGGAACATTTCCTTGTCCAAATATCCAGCCAAATACTGAAGGCATACTCCACAAACTAGCATCCAGTGACACGCCCACACCATCAGGGAGGGCACGAGGAATGTTCTCAATCAAACCACCTCCTTAAAGAAAAAACAAATGGTCACACAATTATCTGGTGCAAACCTCTGAAAATATAATCATAGTATCAGAGATACAATGTTCCTGTCATTGTCAAAATTTTCCTACTGATTACAGTAAGTAATTGAGATACTAGCCTATCCTTATTAATAATTATTTTAAAGATTTACCTGTTGCTTGACCAATCACAAACCAAGTTAGTCTGGGAGATGTGTGCATTGTTATAAAACTCACCAAAACAAGGCTGGGCTCCAGAAGTGCTTGGGTGCAACAAGCAACTAACTTATCCCTTTAGGTTACTAGAGAATTTTACTCTTTTCCTATACAGTAGCGGACACTCTTGGGACATGAAATAAGCGTCCATAGCTAAAGCTTGCCTCTTACGAGAATGGAGATGTAGGGGATAGATGGCCTCTACAGGAAGCTCGCCCAGCTAAAAATAAATACAGTACCGTATTGGAAATACAAATTAAAAAAAAATGACATTTTGTTTTATTGTGCCCTATACAATACTGTTCAACCCTATGACAAAATGACAATAACTGAACAGTATTGCAGTGTATACTGCAGTACTAGGACTTTCCCTTGGTGATTTTTATATGGGGATACTCAAATGTCTCTGCCTTGGCTAAAATCGAAACTTGACTGCCTTGGCTACAGTGTTGTGCTGACAACATTGTAAATCCAGTCGCAAGTGCATATGCATGTAAATGGTGTTTCAAAATGTAACTGGATGTGGATAATGACAAAACAAACACTAAAATATGGTACTGTAATTACTGTAAAATAATTGTGATGAACGGCGATGTGAATTTGATTGATAAAAACAAGATAGAGAAGTTGTTAATAGGATTTTCTTTTGGCTGTCGACTTGCTTAAAAACAAAGGAAAGGTCGAAGTCTTAATTTCTGAAAGTGTCTGCGGCCGCTTACATGAATGTCCACTTACGAGAATGTAAAAATACAGAGTTTGTATGGGAATTTACTTAAAAAGCTACTTTTTCATCTCTTCATCAAAGTCAAAAGTGGAAAATGTGTTTATTGGGCATGCAATAATTTAAACTGATACAAGAGAACTAAAATCTGTGTGAGTAGCCTGCAGTGCAGCCATTTTCCATGTGTTCACGAATGAAGCGTGATCGAGCAGATTCACCACCAAGATGTGCTCACTGTTCAAAATCTGACTGCATTGCAGGCTACTGAACCAAAGAAAACAAACCTGTGATATGAGCAAAGGCTTTCACCTTTCCATCTCGCATGAGAGGAAGGACAGAACGACAGTAAATCCTGGTTGGCACAAGAAGAACTTCTCCTAGTTTGGTAACAGACTGTAGCCCTTCAGTAGTGCTAAATGGACTAGGGGAACTGTAACTTAAGTCAGATTTGTCGATGATTTGCCGCACCAAACTGAACCCATTGCTGTGAATGCCAGAGGAAGCTAAACCAATGACAACATCATCTACAGTGATACTCTGCAATTGGGGAAGAACTCTGACTCGCTCAACAGCACCTACAGCAAATCCAGCAATGTCGTATTCCCCAGCCGAGTACATGCCTGGCATTTCTGCTGTTTCGCCTATGATAAAAGCAACATACCAGGAATTAAGAAAGAAGTAAAAACTGATGTAGGTGACATGAATACAGTTGCTCAAGGCCTCAATCAAATCGTCCATTAAATCATCCAAGAAGCCACTGAAGGACAACTTCAAAAGCTCTAATTTGAAGATTTAGTTGTTTTCTTGAACTAAATATCAATTCTCCCAGTCCTGCTCTTTTGATTTATTTTCTTGCCACAATCTCTAAGTTGCTCAATGGTTAGGGATGATTGTTTAATATGGCATACATGACAAGTAACAAAAGACAATGTGCATCATTACTTTTACAAGTTAAACATTTTTCAGATTATTAGCCGTGAATGAATTTCTTTACCTCCCAAAAGAGCGCACCCAGCTTGTGAACAACCATGTGCTATGCCACGAATAACTTCCTTGGCAACACCCACATCCAGCCTGCCAGCAGCAAAGTAGTCTAGAAAGAAGAGGGGCTCGGCACCATGAGCAAGTATGTCATTCACACACATCGCAACCAGATCAATACCCACTGAACTGTGCATGCCAACAGCCTGTGCAATCTGCAATCAATACAAAACAGATCTTTGACAAAAGAAAAAGAGGAGTGCCAGTTTTATGGTGTACAAACTGACTCTGGTTTGGACTTTGTTGATATAATCAGCGTTGGAGGAAACTCAAGGTTTTATAAGGGATTCCAAGGACTTTTTAACTCTTACTACTAAAATTTAAGGACTTTTTAAGTAGTTTTGAGAGATTTTGTGATATTTCAAGACATTTCTAAGGTTAGATGGATGGAGTTAGAAGAGTTTTAAATAACTCTAAATACACATGTCAGTGGCCAATTCCTTCTATGAGATATACCTGTAGGGATTCATGGTGTTTTATTCACCATCTTGGACTGGATGTTTATTTTGATGAATGTAACTACAATGATTTCTTGCAGGCTTGCCTCTTGGAGGGACTACGCCATTACATGTGAACAGCAAATTTACTAACAATGTCTAACCTTAAGTTTTGTTCCAACCCCATCTGTACCACTGACAAGCAAAGGGTCTGTGAATCCAGCAGCCTTGAGATCAAATAAGCCTCCAAACCCACCAAGATCAGCTGTACAACCTTTGCGAGCTGTAGACGCAGCCAATGGCTTGATAGCATTTACAAGCAGGTTTCCAGCATTAATATCCACTCCAGCATCAGAATATGTCGAGCCTTTGGGTCTATATAATCAACAAATAAAACTAACTTCGGTTTATTAAACATAGGCATGCAATGTACAAGTTTTATAAGTGCACCATGAAATCGACAGAGTTTGGGAGGTTTCCAAGTCACATGACTATTCCCAATGCCCGAGAGCCTTGTTGGTGACAAAAAGTCAGTTACAGAAAAATGTTTGTTACTTTATGAGTGATGTAAATTCACCGCTTTGGACCACGCAAGCTTCCTGTTTCAAAGCGCAAGAACCACTGTGTCCCTTCGAAGTCTAATCTTATTAATTCATGGTTAAACTTGCCACAATGAAGTTGCCAAGAATATTTAAAGAGTTTACTTGTGACAAATCCCACATCTGGAGCTACGTCCAGTTCTTGATTTACTTACTTAGCGCTCAATTTTTAAGTTTCTGGACATGCCGCTAAATTGGCTTCTTGTTTGTGTATTCTGACCATAAGTATTGCTTTGAGAACAGTGCTATTAATTGAATGGTTTGGACTTTTTTTTTCCTGAACGGCATGTATCACGTCAATTACATCAATGGGAACCCAGTGAATACCATCACAGATGAAAGTCCCCTCACCACTCCAGTAGGATTTCACATTCGTGGCACTGGTTGTCATACAAATCATACCTGCAAGCTCTAGATGCAATGTCACTTCTGTACTGGATTCCATCAAAGCAAATCTTCCTCATACTATCATAAGCTGTTTTCTGAGCATCAGTAATTCCTTGAGCAAGACCAACAATTGCCATTACTCTTCCCCCTGAAGTAACTACTTCTTCTTCTTTACCCTCAATAGCTTTTACAGCAGTGCCAGCGTGAAACACAACTACACTATCTGCATCCTTTGAAAAGTAAAAGTAAGGAAGTAATTTAATTTGATAAATCCATTGACTGTGCACCCTCTTCCAGGAGTTTCAGCAGGAGGGTGAGTGGTTTTCAACAGGCAGGCAAAATCAATCTCAAAGCCAGTCAATATGCCCAGTGCCAGGCCTGTAATAATAATTAAAATTAATAATAATAATTAATAATAATAATAATAATAATAATAATAATAATAATAATAAAAACATATTTATGCAGGATGACCATTTCAGTTATAAAAACTGCTATCAACATGGGTCCTGCGTCAACATGGGTCCTGTGAAGTGAGTAATGAAACCCCTGTTGTTGTGATCAGTAAACTACATGTATATAATTAAATATGTTTAGCCATTGATTCTGAACAAAACAAAACAAGAATGAACCACAAAAATACACAATAAATTTAATCTACTTTCCGAATTTTTTGATTTTTTAAGCCTGATAAAGTTTAAAAGCTTAAAAGAAAAGCACACCTCCAAGTCTTTCAATCCATGAATGACACACCCTTTCTTCACAGAACCAGGGTAGCCAGCACTTGCAGCGACAACACCCACAGCATACCTATCTGTATGCCACAAGGGTAAGGACAGGCTGAGGTCACCATTCACACACTCCATTAAGGTTGCGTAGAGATCGCTCTTTAGAAGTGGCATGATTACTTGTGTCTCTAAACAAAAAGCCGTCCATTAAAAAGTTATTAATTCAGATGACAGCTAGCACCAATTTATGAGATTTATTTGACTGTCACTACAATTTGCAGATATAATAATATACCGGTATATAAAATACATATAATTATTGAAGTGAATTTCTGTTTTGAATTTGGCTGGTTTTCAAATACCTATTACATTAGTATTTGTCAATTAAATTAAATCCTGACTATCTCTTTGGGTTTCTACCGAGTCTACGCAGAACTTTGTTTGCATACTAATACATACTCTGCAATCTGATCAATGGACTGACAAACTCAGGAAAAGTTTGGATAACTCAAAAAAGCTGGCAGTAGAAATCCTTACCTGCAAGTTACGAGGTTAGTAACTATGTTTATTCAACAGTTTACACAGGTGAAACAGTATGGCTTTTCATGATAAAACGAATCAGCCTTACTCTTACCTGGATCACCAAACCGGCAATTAAACTCTAAAACCCTGGGTCCATCAGTTGTTAACATTATTCCTGCAAATAGGACCCCTACAAAATCGCAACCTTCTTCATGCAAACCATCGACTGTTTTTTGTAGAACATCTCTAGAAATTTCTTCCTTGAGCTTCATGGAAATCTAATTCATGGATAGAAAGAAAATACATTGAAATGAATTTTTTTCACCAAGTTATAAATTTAATATTTACTTTTAGTTTACAACAAACTGCAGTTCATGTGCACTTACTTTGTCTACACTATCAGTTGAGTGTTCTCCATATTATTCTAAAAGTCCTAGTAACGACTATTTCTCTTAATTTAACTCAAGAATTTGACCAAGGAGGTGAGACATTGGCAGAAATGATATACCTAAGTTTTAAATTAAGATGTCAAAATTAATCGTCCAGTTAAACAAACTTACACATACTGCATAAAGAACAATGGCAAGAGGCTTTACATCATTTTACAGGTGAGTCAGAGCAAAACATAACCACTATTAAGCATTTCTCACTAGAATCTATACGTAAAGACAGCGTGACATCCTTGTGTTGTTCGCGTGCAATGCACTTTGGTAAATAGTGGGGCAGTGCACTCTAATTAAATACAATGCATTCTGGTAAAAAATGATGAACTCGAGAATCTGCACTACCTTCTGTATATTCTTAAATTCTAATTATGTTGCTGCTCGCTCACTTCGCTCGCTACTCAGCAATAACGACATTTAAACAACTGCAAAAGGCATACTACTTGACTATTTGTGGTACATTTTAGATCTTGGCATTTGCAGTTAAGGCGATCAAGATACGACATAAGCTGAAATAAGTACCAGTACTTAAAATGCCACTAACAAGAGCTTACAGAAAAGAAGATTATTTACACACTTACCTGGGGACAAGGGGCATATGCACCCATCCCTCCTGTGTTGGGACCCTGATCATTGTCTAACAAACGCTTGTGATCTTGGGCAGGAGGCATGACTGCTACTGTCTTACCATCAGTAAAACAAAGCACCTGAAATAGAGAGATAACAGCAATGATAAACTCCCACAGCAATTTTATAGTACTGGGCCACTTATTGATATACCTCTCATTGCTTCTCAGAATGAAGCATAAAGAAACAAAAGGAACCATTCACATTGTTATGGTTGTATACATGTTGTGTGATGCGTAATACAGCTGCCATATAAGGAACCTTTGATATTCGTAAGACCATGTGCATTGGGAGTCAGGGAGGTATATCAAGAGGGCGCAAACGGCCTAAAAAAAAAAAGAGTACAAAGATTTTAGTTATTCTGTCAGTTGTTCAGTCTTTGATTCCCTGCCACACCCACAGGGAGCTACAATAGTCAAGACATGCAAATTAGTGGCTCAGTATTCTACAATCTAGACAAACTTCCTTGCAAAAATTCAATCCCACAGAGTCTCCTTACAGGTTTCCACACATACTATAACTTACAACACAAAAGTGTTAATAATTCAAAATAAATCAATTAAATACTTACAGAAACCTCTTCTCCTTCTAATTTTTCTTCAACTACTATCGTTGATCCTGCCTCTCCAAAAATCTTGTCCTAAGACACAATCATATAAATTACTGTACATAATTTTATTTACATGTACTGCTTAAGTTCTCATTCCAAAAAATTACTGCATCTTTCAACAACACACACATTTGTAAGTTCAAAACCTAATTAATTGGTTGTGACTAGCATGGCTACCTTAAAATCAGGTTGGACACATCATGTTTATTACACAACAAAGTTTGCTAAGAGTATTCCAGATAGGTTGTACAGGTCAAAATTAAATTCAGGTAAAAATTAAATTCCTTTGTCTCTTAACCCTACTTATTCATTGATTATGAATAATTAGGGCTAGAAGACAAAGGAAGTTGAGAATCAAACCAGGTTAAAATAATTTTGACCTGAATTTAATTTTGACCTGTAAGATCGATGTAAGAGATACTCTAAATAAGGTTGTCATCTTCACTTGAAATACACGAGTCATAAGATACGACAGACAATAGAGGAAAACAGATTTGTTGTGTAATAAACATAATGTGTCCAACCCAATTTTAAGGTCTCCATTCTAGTCACCCTAATTAATTTTTCACTGTCATCATGACAATCAACAAACCTTGAAAAACAAAACTGATCAAAATTTAGTAAATTTTTAAACACATTAAAATGAGCATCTTTTCAAAATTATGGGGGAGTATGCATGACATGACACACATGAAATATGGTCAAGTTTAGCGTACTCTGTACATGACCACCCCCCCCCCCCC
>OMLO01005599.1_pt1 | contig 10552 bp, 7 predicted proteins | sample 1674811 | NCBI WGS metagenome assembly OMLO01 (sample SAMN06265003, study PRJEB25207) | coral metagenome | isolation source: Coral host | place: Mexico:La Bocana,Puerto Morelos, Mexico | collected 2008-11-13
CTCCCGCAAGGATTAATGAAATATGGTATATGTCTGTTAATTATGCCATATAAAAAGTTCTTCATTGATCAAACTTTCCTTTTTTGCGTGTTTAACCTGCGTATTTATGTTTACAGACAACAAAGAATTTCTCCAATATTCAGCCATCTTGACCGATCGAACTTGGTGAAAAACTGAAAGTACACTGCATGGATCACTTGGTATTACCAGCCCTCGGAGAGATCTACTTGCGTCTGAAATTGATTTACAACTCCTATAACTTTTGAAACGTTTTTCCTTAAACCGTTAGAAGAACGCACAATGTGTTGTTTAAGAAAATCAAAAACTAAAAAAGGTATATCATGATGATTAATTTACTTGGAGAGTTCGTTTACAATTCAGTCTTGATACTTTCTGTGAGTTCATCGATGTTTGTTGATATAAGTAATTTATGAAAGACCTCGGTAATGTATTCATTTGCAGCCGCAGTGAAGGGCTTATTAATGACCTCCTTTGAATCGAAAATTTTTTTGTTTTCTCTTAACCCCCCCCCCCCCCCCGCCCCATGAAGCTTTTGCAAAGTTTTGAAACGACGATTTACTCCAACGAGCTGAACCTTTCAGCAGCTGTTCCCTCGTTCTGTGCGGAAATTTTGATATGTTAATTGTCTGTCCATCATTTTTTACGTTGCCATGGCACTTACATGTCGGTCTGCCCAAAAATCAACTGTAGTTTTTTTCCAGTTTTCTTAATCAAAATGCAGAAACGAATGAATTTGTTTTTTCTAATAAGCATTCTGGCGTGATTTAGTTTTAATTTCCGTTAATTTTTTTTTTTAAAACTGGTGAAATTTAAGATGGCGGATGTAAGATGGCGGATCAAACGAGGTCATTTGATGTGATATTAAGTCATTACCATCAAAGATGGTCTCATCTTGTAGTGGAAACTCAAGGTTATCTAATCAATGTATATTTATTTTGCTCTGCCTTAGAACAGAACGAACGAGTTAGCTTGTACGTTCAAGGGTTAACCAAGTTTTTGTTTACGTTTGACCAACAGTCTCGCGATCTCCTCTTACCGTCCACTTGGGTCCTGTCTAAACCAACGGTACACTGCTTCGTACACAGTCTCCTCGCGTTTAACTCTCAGATTTTCGCTTTTGATCACTTCAATCAGGTGTTCAGCGGACATCGCCAGAAAGTCAGGCTCTTTAACCAAACTCTTGAAATTCCAGTCCACGAAACGATCGATTTTTGCTTTGAAATGTTTTTGCTTTAGTTTGTGTGCAAGACTTTGGAACCTCAGACAGTTAGAAGCGTGAAGGTTTGCGAGGATGAATTCCTGAAGCTCGTCGACAATTGCTTGTAACTGCAAGAAATAAACGTGCCACGATTTTGAAGGGACAAATTTACTACTATTTACCATGATATCTTAGCTTTATCAAGTCAGTAACTTTATATCTCAGAATACCGAAAGGTTATTTCTTTGTCCAGCTTCTCAGCGGTCCGGAATCCCATATCCTAGAATCTAATTGGCTAATCGCAAGCGCTCTAGCGATCTGGATTTTCCCATCCGGACCCTGAGTTACCAACCGTTCCTAAATTAATCAACGCAAATTTATAAATATATTTGATCGACGCAAATTTGTTTCTATTCACTTTTAAATGGAAAAAGTGAATTCAACTGAGCGTTTTGGAATTGTGAGAGTTCGTTTGTAGCCCGGCGCCGTAAAAACGCGTATAATCCTGTGTTTCGCACGCCATAAAATTTAAGCAAATAAAGTCAATTTGTATTTGTGTTTACCTCACTGATCATTGCTGTATTAAGAGAATTTTTGTGGAATACACTTAACGAATTTCCTCATATTCTGATACTATTTACGGTGAAAAGTCTGATCTTGAGTGATTCGACGACTGACACTGAAATTCAATGTTTTCGCAGTACAACTTCAAAATTTCACACTGGAAAAACAATTTAGGAGAACTTACATGGTAAACTAAATTTAACTAACATAAAGAATGTCCTACATCTATAACAATAATAATAATAATAATAATAATAATAATAAAAATGATAATAATAATAATGATAATAATAATAATATTAATAATAATCATAATCGTCTTTATCGTCAGAGGATCTATCTTTGTCTAGTATCTCAGTTACTTCCTCGTTACGAATCGTTCGGTAATTCAATGACAAAGTTGCGTAAACAAACCCACTTGTACGCCAAGTTACCGCATATGCTATTCGCCGGCTTAGTTTTGGTCAGTATAGTGAAAAACTGGGTACATGTGACCGAGGTCTTAAAAATGCTGCCCTCGGCCGCTTTGGCCGCAGCTGAGAGCAGCAACATTTTCACTATCGAGCCTCTAAGCTGAGTAAATAACAAATAAAAAAGTGATTATTTTAATTGTTACAATAATCCGAAAAGCGGTCAGAAATATCAAAATCGTTGCTCTCAGGTGAATAGTACTTGTGTGCTTACATCCGAGTTAACCAATCAGAACTCGTGAAAAGCATTATTTACTTGTGTGGTATATACTAATGGCCGATATTGGGCGATAACTCACCAAATCAGACTGCAGCAACATTGGTGTACTTATGACTACTATAATTATTCATTACCCGGTGAAATAGACGGATTGGCATATATGACTTGAGTCATGCTTTTAAGTAATATCTTATGACTTCCTGTGTCATAATATTAACAGTCGCTCCGATCCTATGTTAGGCAGTCAGTCGGATAGCTAAATAAAGACACCCGTCGCCATTAGTCATATTTTGATATTAGATGCAATTTTGAAAATCGAACTTTTACAATGAAATTCGCCTTAGCTGGAGGTTAGTCATAGGAACGCTGAAAGTGCAATCAAATAAAAATATTTAGAAAGAAATAGTGGCGTTATATAAGGGCTATGAAACAAATTGGAACTCTGAATTTGCTTCACCAATGTTATTAAATCTTTAGCGCCCAAGAAGGGGAAAAAAGGATTATAAAACAGCGAAATGAATTATTCCTAGTTATATCCTTAATATATTTTTTTGTCGACTATTCGCTTAGCTTAACCAAAAATTAAACTGTATAATTATTTAAACACGAGGTAATAACTCAAAGTAATTAAAAGCAATTTCCCCAATTTTCAGTTTCCGTCTGAAATACACCCGTCGGCGTCGAACGATAGGATTTGAATAAATTATGAAAAAAAATGGACAAGCAATATATTTCAGCGTAACGCAAATACTGAAGCAGGAAAAAGGTTTTTTTTTCGAATTGCCATGATTGTATTTTCTATTGCTTATTTTTTAGCTCGGTACTGATACGTAACATAGAATCCAACAGATTGTCGCTGCAGTTGAACGGAACAGATTTGTCTCTGCTAACGTGCGCGCTGATTTAAGTCGTGATCGGAGATAATTTATTCGTGAGAAAAACAAAATTATTTTACAGATGCTAAAACTAATACTATGAATTGTAGCAAAACTGTAGCAAACCTGTAAGTGCGAGGCCAACGATAGGAAATCCTCACAGTCTTCATGATTGATGGACACCTTTCCAGTGTAGAAGTAATCCAAAATTGAGCGCAAGGTGTCTCCTCGAAAATTGTTCGGTAAAATGACCTCTTGGTGGCGTGAATCGGCGTTTTCCGAAATAAAACTTTTTCGAAAATACGGCGAATTACCCGCGAGAACTAAGCGGTGGGCTGAAAAACTTACATTGCCCACTGTTAAAGTGACATCGCAGAGTTCCATATTTGATCTCATATTGTGAAAACAATCAAATACGGCGACAAAATGAGACGAATTGGAGTTGTGGTTTATCTGTTTACAAGGCGAGAACGAGCTGTCTTGCTTTGAATTGGCCATTTTTTCAACTTCAGATGCAGATCAGGAGTTAGCTTCGCACTGTTCTTTCGAGCACCAGGTCGGATATGCCGAGCAGTTTATGGTAATTCTTTCCCCGTGTTTGCCATGGTTTCATCAATATACACCGCAAATTAAGACGACTGATGTTTCTGGGAGGATTGCTTATCTTTTCAGCTGCGGGATTTGACGTGTATTTTAAAAAGAAGTCCTTGATCTATTGATGTGTCAAGAAAAAGACCAATCAAATTGAGCTGGATCTCCATTTTAGACAACTTCTGTACAAATAAAGCAGCTCAAATGAATCAAAGTGCTTTATGCATTGTGTTAGATAGGATAGATTTAATGCAGGATTGACACTTTGTTGAGCTGGAAAAGCGCATTATTCTGTTTACGCGGTACAAGGGTCGACTGGATTAAATTAAGGTATGTCTTGAAAAGCAGCAGTCGCGAATTCAATTGGCTCAGAGGTAACTTACTTCGCTCTGCAGTCGCCTTTTCACTGTGCAATCAATTCACAGCTTTATTTTAGCTCGGCAATTTATACTAAGATTTTGCAATTTTGGATCATTCCTATCTCAATCTAATCTCTCCAACTGTGGAATAACTAAAACACTCTGTGGACTTTGAGATGCTTTGTAGAATTAATCAAGATTTTCTTGACAGGTTGTGTCGTGCACCGTCTTTCAAGCAAACACTAATAAAAACTGTATTTGCTCCCCGTGGTTACAAACGCACATTGATTAGAATTTTCCGCCTCGTTTTCAGCTGTTCTCAATATTTATAAATTGTTTTTCGTTTCTGTGCTTTGTTTCGATCTAAACTGCTTTCTTTAAATTTTAAAAAGGATAGTTTTATTCTCAGGGTGGGCAGCTTCAATTGAATTCTCAGAACCAGAATCAATTGGCCAGGGAGGTCTTCTACGAAATGACGTCATTTCATTCCAATTTCAAAAGTATAACCCTTAACGTCGGGCGTCCACAAAAGTAATCCTGGTGTTCATGTTATGTTTGAAAAGCAATTGCCATTCTCCAATCTGATGTGAATCAATCAGGTACGCAAGACTCGCCAAACAAATTTATTTCTAGTAGTTATCAAGCAAAATGTTAAAATTCCTCGTTCAGTCGTTGAGCAGTTACAACACACAAGATTTTTTTCGGTTACAAATAACAGCATATTTCAAGAAAATAACAACAAAACGACTGCACTGTTCCTTCGTTTATATCTTTAAGGTTGAAAATCAATTCATTTCTTCCTGTTTTAAGTTTTTTTTAGTTAATGTCGCCTTAAATATTCTCTGCACTTTCCAAATTCCTCTCGAAATTTTCATCGACTGTTTCGAGCTCCGAGGACACTGTGTTCCGGGGTCTTTGTCGTAGCCTGAGACGCGCTAAAATATCCCTGAATCGTCCCACGTTGTTTAATCGCGGCATATCAGGGACGTCATCTCGATGTTTCCAATCATACCACGACATGCGGCGTCGAATATTCAACGAGCTCCAAAGTGTTGTAGGCGCATCCGGGTCGTCCTCTTTTGTAGTAAAGTACGAAGCGAAAAGCCATTCGATGACAAGCACGATGAAGCTGATTCCAACACCAACGCAAACAATGATAAACACACCCCCCATGTCTGCCAGCCCCAGCTGAGTGACACTGTCAAGGCTAGAGTGCTGCTCCTCACAACCCCTTTGTGATTCGAACCACTTTCTTTCAAGTCTGTCCATGTATCCCTCGTGGACCAGCTCTAGGATAGCTTGACTCAGCTGCTTAGTGTACGGGGAATCTTTGGGTAATCCAATGCCGTACCCTATCTTGCCAAACAAGCTGCCGATGGTTTTAAAAGTGCCGCAGTCGACGGAGCGAGTCGCGTGTTCCAAGACAATGGAGTCCCATATGAACGCAAAGTTGCCTTGTTTGACCTTATTGAGTCCAGCTTGACTATTCTTGACAAGAGTGTGGTGGTTCTTCATGTACCGCCACATGGTGACAAAGCTGGGGATGGTAGATGTTTCGAAGAACGTTTGGGCCTGACTGCTGGCGACAGTACCGTAGGGAAGCGAGGTCTGCCCTGCCAGATCTTCAACGCTTTGTATTGGAGAAGAAGATCTTTTGATTGTGAGGAACGCAGCTAAGTTTGCAGTGTACGTTGAAGCGATGATCCAAATTGCAAACCACCAGACAGCTACGGTGATCCTACCAGACGCCGACACTGGATGCAAGGTATCCGCGCTCTGTCCAACGTAGTAGACAAGAGATGACCACAGTGAGTTAGCTAGGCTGAGGGTGTGTCTCTGCTTCAGATGTTTCCGTGGTATTTTATGATGGGTTATCTGAATGCATCTACCATAAAATCCAAACGGACTGAATGTGCTGAAGAACCATAGAAGAACGCCGATCAGAAAAGTAGTCACTGCTATCGTTAGCCACATATCGACCTGAAAAGGCTTGAAAAACGTGAAGAAATGCACTTCATTATCGTCAGACCTGACGAGAGCCGTGAGTCCGAGTTGCATGAAAGGCTGTGTAAAGTCGATGATCGTTTGTCGTTCTGGGCTGATTGTAAAGGAAGCTACAGCCATGTCCGCTTTTCCATCGATAATCTCTTTAACCATGCCGTTCCATTCTTTGGTAAATGCATCCTGTGAGCCATGCTTACCGTCTGGTACCAGATAGACATTGTAAGAAAATTTCAGCTTTTCTTGAAGTTTGTCAAGGAGATCAATGCAGTACCCTGTAAATACGAATTTGCCTGGTTTTGTAGGCGAAGATTTCTTGATTATAAAAGGTGTTTCCCCAATGGTAACAACAGCAAAGGTTTGGTTTTCCACAGACAATGGTGTGTCAAGAGGAACATACGTATCCCCTGATGGCCAGATTATTTCTTTTTTCTCTTCCATGACCATCCCGTTTATGGAATCCCATGTACCTACTTTCTCATATCCATAAGAGCGTAGATTCACAATGTCAAATGACGAACTGAGTGGAGAACGTTTGCTATCGAAGGCTATGTGATTCATGACGCCCGAAATATTAACTTTTGTGATATAATCTAACAGCGTTTCTCCAATTTTGCTGAATGGAGTCGAGTTTCTTTCAGACACACCAAACTCTAAACCCTCAGTAGTCGTGATGTTGACGCCATCCTGAATCATGTTATAAATTGCCCCCGCCAGGACCAACACTGAGTCAAAAGCACGACCCACAGTGGCGTCCTTTTCCAGGGTAGCTATTTTATATCCTCTCTTTTCCCACAGGCTTATAAAGTTTTGATATTCTTTACCTACACCAAAAGAATGCCTAACACCCACAACACCATGTAAATACTCTGGTATGGGCTGCCCCTGTTCGTAAAGACCGCCGAAGGCAAACGCACCATTGGTCAAAAGCCAAACCCATCCTTTAACCATTCCAAGATCGCTAGCTTGTCGCAGAACTGCGCGAATGCCTCCAGCCATGCAATTCAGAACAACTATCCTGGCTCCGCGACTTCTTATGTGGAGCAGTTGTGCCGTGGCATTAACCTTGGATATGTTTCTATGTTCCTGGAAATTTTCCACGGCTACCAGCGTCCATCCCCTGTGAGAAGCAATGTCCTTAAACACGACCAAGCCGTTCAGTCCGAAATCACTCCTCGATGTCAACACCGCTACGCGCGTCCAGTTGAAAAATGACACAAAATCTACCAGAGCGCGGTTTTCAATCGCATCGCTGCTGCTCAGGCGTACTAAGTAACTGTAGGAGTCAGGAGAGAAGTCAAATGATGGATCCGTAGCGTAAGGAGCGACTTGTGGAATGTGAAAGCCGGCGCATAGCACATGCGTGGCCTTTACGGAAGTTGAAGTGGTAGGTCCAATTATTGCAACAGCTCCACTGCGAATCTGCCAATAAGCCGCATCAATATTGGAGAATGCATCTGTCCAATCAGTCCTGTTTATCATAGGAACGAGAACGGTGTCCGTCAAAAACGTTGTGTCGCTGTTAACATATTCCACGGCAAGATTGAAGGCTGAAAGTTCAGTCGAGTTTTGTACGTCGTAGAATATTGCGCCAATTTTAACGTAATTAATACTAACTGAGTGTAAAGGATACAACAGAAGAGTTATGACAACAAGAAAGCGTCGGTTTGCCATTGAAACACGCCGAGTTCTTTAGTGTTGATGGAGAAACGACGTCACAATCACCAGCCTACGCGCTTCTATCAACTGCAATGAGAATCAGTTTCCGAAGTTCCAATCGTATCTATAACAAAATTACCGATCGTGATTGGTTCTCCCTGCGTTTGGTACGTAATCGGCGCGCAATTAATTACGTCGGTGTTCAAATAAAAATTAGACCTGCACCCTCAAGGGCTACAGGTCAATAGCCCATGAGGCGAAGCCCTTGAGGGCGAAGGGTCTAACTGTTTTAGTATCACCCAACTAGTCGGACAGAAAAAGCAATAATAAAGTTAGCAAATGCAAGTTGAAGAAAGATTTATTTGGGAATAAAACGAAAGAATTTCGCTACTCTATGAGTATTGCTAATAGTCTTCTAGTAGCGTAGCCAATCAAAATGCAGGATTTGCATTAGTCCACTAGTTGGGTGATACATGTGCAGATATCCATTTACTTACAACCAGTTGTAACTGGATAACTTCGCCATTCGCACGTCAATAACACGCACTTTAAGGACGTTCGCGCGAAAATTTTCTACTCGATATATTTTTTTTAAACTTCTACCACGGAAAGATAATAATTTACTTGTTTCAAAAATGAAATAAAAATTAGGGGTCACCGACTTCGTTTCAGAGATAAGACGTGTGGAAAACTAGTCTGATTTTGAGAAATTGGTGCGCGTAATTCAGCAAGGTCTCCAGGGTCTTCAGGTTAAAATATCAAAGATAAGTCAACAAAGGCAAACAATCCTAATAAATTTAAAAAATAAGTGAATCTGTGGCGTTAATAATTTCAAATATTACCATCATTTTCACAAACCTTAACCCTGAAGAGGCATTTGAAACTGACTCACAGCTAAACGAAGGTCAAATCAACGAAATTCGATGGAGCGAAAAATATTCAAACTTCTACTCGATAGATTTTTTCATTTTTTCGCAAAACGTAGAATATCGGTAGAGAAAGTGGCCCATCGAAAGAAAAATACAGGTCACCGAACGTCCAAGATCGTTAAATCCACGCAAAGTCATAGCAATGGCCATTTGCCCTATTATTGTTCACTTCATCACTTAGCGCGCGCGCTCGATGAATGATGTGGCGTGTGAATTTCGTGCGCAGTAGAATGCGCAGAAACAATTATCGCGAACGTCCTTAAAGGCTTCCTTCTTAATATTTCCTACAAGTTTTGAAACTTATGGAAAACGTACTCCCTTAATTTTGCACAAAATTCGGAAGTTCTCGAAAGGCTTTATTGTTGATACGATTAAGTAGTGATTGGACCGAGTGTTGTACAATTCAGAGAAGAATTGTGCTCGTGATTTCAAATCGGCCTCACGTTGCGCGCTTTACGATTTCGAAATTACTTGTGCGATTACTCCTGTTGGGAATTGTATTCAGTGAGTTGTAGGCTCCAACGCTCCCAACGCTCCCAACGACGATGATGTGGCTTCAATTCAATTCAATGTGAAGAAGTCGTTATTGGTGGCGATTTCAACTTAATTTAGATAAAGACAGAGTTAATAATAATAAGACAAGAAAGGTGGCGTCGCAAGAACACACAATAATTCAGTTAGGGTCGTTCGGGAATTTATGGAACACTTAGATCTGATTGATGCTTGGAGAGTGCTACATCTCGATTTCCTAAGATATACCTGGCGCCGACGGAAACCCGAAATTCAATGCCGACTAGACTTCTTTCTTGTCACCCAAAGATTAATGTGTAATGTCATGCGCGCCGATATTTTGACAGGATACAAAACAGACCACTCAAGGATCGATATCAGTATAGCTGTTCATTCGAATCCAAGAGGACCAGGCTTCTGGAAACTTAATACCTCTTTCTTGAATGAAATTGAATACGTTAACCAAATAAAATGAACAATCCAAGCTGTTAAAGAAGAATATCAAAATGATGACACTGTGAACCACGCGTTATTGTGGGAGATGATAAAAATGAAAATCCGAGAACAATCATTAAAATATGCAGCTGCCAAAAAAGCTAAAATTTCAAAACTGGAAGAAAAGTTAGAAAAAGCAATTAAAAACTTGCAAATATATATGGAAACAATAAGCGATGATGAAAATGCAAAACAAGTTGGGGCTCAGGAATTAGATAAAAAAAAGCAGAATTGGAGAATATAATTGAGTACCGCACCAAAGGTGCAATCTTAAGACCGAAATGTACATGGTATAATGAAGGAAAAAGAAATACAAAATACTTTTTAAACATGGAAAAAAGGCACTACAAACAGGGAGTAATAAGCCAGCTAAAAATTAGTGACGACGAAACAGTAAACACTGACAAAGGAATCCTAAATCAGTGCGAATCCTTTTATAGCAATCTATATAGCTCTTATATGAATACCAACGACGCTTATGTTAATGACTTGTTTTTCGACGAGAACAATGCTAAGGTGCTGAACCCAGACGAGCAAATGTCATGCGAAGGGCTGCTGAGCAAAGAGGAATGTTTACAAGCCATAAAAAATACAGAAACAAATAAAACACCAGGTTCAGACGGAATACCTGCCGAATTTTATAAAGTTTTCTGGAACGAT
>OMLO01005600.1_pt1 | contig 10552 bp, 8 predicted proteins | sample 1674811 | NCBI WGS metagenome assembly OMLO01 (sample SAMN06265003, study PRJEB25207) | coral metagenome | isolation source: Coral host | place: Mexico:La Bocana,Puerto Morelos, Mexico | collected 2008-11-13
AGAACGCCATCTCGTGATAGTAAGCTTATTGTTTTTGTGAAAGATTTCACAGTGAAAGTCAGATTATTTCTCGAGTTAGGGTCACGGTTTCCAATTAGTCAGATATTATTTGGGGGCTAAACATCTTACTGGGGGCTAATCGACTTCACTTTGGGGGCTAATCAACTTTGGACTGGGGGCTAACAGACTGGGGGCTAATCGACTTGGGGGCTAAACGACCGGATACCCTATACATACCATCTCAGCTGACAAAACCCTTGAAAACTCACTGTTCATTGCATAAGGCAGAGCTGTCTGAGCTCGACCATGATATGCACTTTGAAAACTGTCAAATGAAAATACAACCTATTACCTATCCAATTTTTAATCCTACCATTTACAAATACATTCATTAATACATGTTAAGTGGATGAAAGAAAGTGTAAATTAAAGCAACGTCAAAAACTAAAACAAGCCATTAATATAATAATATACTTGCAACTTACCGTTTCTTAATTTCTGTTAGATACATAAAGGCTTTTGACCTTTCAAAGTCCTTTACAGAAAAGAAAAGCAAACAATTTTTTTCTTAGTTAATAAAAAGTCACCATATTTCAGTATTTTTGATAAAAGTACATGCAATTAGATTGTGCTAAATCTAACTACTGGATGTATTTTACAAAGGCGGAAAAATCAGATTTTAACTATGTTTATGGTCTTACGTCATCTGTAATGCAGAGGTAGACAATCCTATCTTCAGATATGTAGTGAAACAAATAGCTGCAAAATAAAGAAGACATTAGCGAGTCAGAGCTTTTATTTAGGACAATCACTAAATGTCAATTACTGGAATAAACTTAACTAGAGCTCTTGTGCTTCACCCCTCTACATGTGCAGTTCTGTTAGCTGATCTCTGCAGATCAATTGCAGTATGTGCCAGTAAATCTTTGCGGATTCTTGCTTCCTCTCCTACCTCCCTCTTGGTTTGCTGGTTTCTTGGCAAGTATTGGTCAGGTAAGTTGTTTCCACAGATACCTTTCATTATAACAGTGCCTACCACACTGCATTTTGGGGTGGTTCTGCTTCCTCTGCTTCCAAGGTTGTCATGGATACCTCCTTCCAGCTTATGGCTTTTAGCTCCCTGCTAATCCTTTGGGCAGCAGTTCTCAAGCTCATTCATTTGTGACGAGTTTAAGTATTACTTGCATTCTTTCACCATTCTCTTATTAACCATGCCACTCACTGTCTATTCCGTTGTAGACAGTGAGTAGTCCAGGACTATGTGGTTGTTGACAACACAACCTCTTTTTTGTGCTTTTGAAGTGTCTGTGCTAGGCTACTAACTATGGTATCTACAATAGAATCGAAAGTGAATAGCATAGCCAGTAAGAGAATGGAATTTGTAATAGAATTCTATTAGGTTAAACTGAAAATGAGTGGAAACATAGGAAATGCTTTACATTTCTAAAGTTATGAAAAGCGTACATTTCCACATACCTCCCCTGGGTATAAGTGAGTTTGGAATTCTCTGGAGGAATTCGACTCAAGATTTGTTCTGTGACCTCAGCAAAATTGCCAGCACAAGAAGTAAACTTGGCTAGAACTGTTGTTCCTCTTGCTACAACACTGTAAAGGATCGGCATGTTTCCTTCCTAAAAATAAAAATTATATCATTTTAAATAATTAAGCTTATTGTCAGAGTTGTATTACAGAACTGGTTATCATTCATAATCACTATCTACGTACCTGGTAGTGTTAACACCTTTTTACAAGATAGTGATTTGCCTGGTGGATAGAGTTATCTCTCCTTTAAACCACAGGATCCTGCGTTTGCAGCTAATTTGTCTACTACCTCTGTCGCTAAAGAGAGAAATAAACACTAATAAGCTGAAGTCCTACAGTCGTCAAGCCTGACCTGACTTACAACATACTTGTAGAGACATATCTTACGCCCCAATTTATGCTATCAAATTAGATAAAAATATAATTTAAGAAATAAAAAATGCGTTCCCCACTTTATGCTTGTCTAACCTTTTGCTTTCCCTCTAAAAATTAAGCTTTTCTTTCTTGGAATAGCTTCAATCTACGCCATTTACGAACTGAAATGACGTCATTGTCTTTTATGAGAAGAATCTGGGAGCGAAGTTCTTCCGCTGTCCCAACACAGTGATCGCGTTAGCAAACCAACATGGCGGCCCGCGACGAACCTGAAGAAACAGGAACGGCAGAAAAAGCACGTCGGTTAGAAGTGGTAGGTGGCGATCTTCATGAAATTAATACGTTAAATTCTTAACGGTAGTTATCTCTGGATTGTTCTTATGGATGACTTCCTGTATCTGGAGCAACTTCAGAATACCCGTCTTCTTCATTTACGTGTGTACATAGTATGGTGTGTAGGAGCAACTGAAGTAACCCGTTCGTTTTCTCGTTTCAGATGCCGACAGGTAGCGAAGACGACGAAACATGTGCGACGTTTGTTCTGCACGAGGAGGATCACACTCTTGGAAACTCGCTGAGATATATCATCATGAAAAAGTATGACAAGTAGTTTTGTAATTTTTTATCGGAGAGTCCTGGGATTACCCTGCCACATTTAGTCCTTAAGTGGAAAAGGGTGACTACGCGGTACGCAGTGAAGTCACTACTTTCAGAAGTTCTGTTAATATTAATCGCTGCTGTCAACTGCTATGATAGATCTCCTAGTGATTTTGACACTGTTGAGCAAATCAATCAAAGTGATCAAGACAATTTCAAAAGTTAATTTCTAGTTTAGACTAACTTTTCATACGTCTTCTCAGTTCACACAACTTGAGACTTTAGCTCCCAGTCTAAAGTGCTGGAAAATGATACCCTTCACAATGGTACATATGGTGACATATCTATATAGTTCATATATGGGAGTTATTTTCCCCAGTTTTCTTTCACATTACAAGCCATGAAAAATTTTCAAAAAACTTGCTTGCTAAAGAGCTAGTTCACATAGTAGACAGCTGACACCAATTTGAAGGACAAGGCCCAAACCTTTAGGAAGGTCTGGGGGCATGCTTCCCAGAAAATTTTGAGAGGCTCTGAAATGCTATAATCTTTACCCTATCTCTTGGAGATATTTGCTAAAAAAATCAATTTTGGAAAAAGGTCAAACTGCCAGGAATATTAGGATATAAAAAGACATTTTTTTTCAATTTGTATCCTATACTTCCAGTGTAAATGAAAATGTGCATGACACCCTGACCCCATACCCCTTCTCTAGCTACAGCCTTGACTTTCCTGAGAAAAGGACAGTCAAGGTTCACCACCTGTGTTTTTCCTTAATTACTCTTTACAACTTACACACGTATTATTTCACAAAATGTATGTAGGTAAAAAATGGGAGGAGCCATTTTTCTAGCTGGTGGCCTGCACTTAATGAGAACTCTGCAAAAGTGTTCTAAAAATTGAAAATTAAAAAAGATTTGAAAAGTAATGATATTTGTTTCTATTTGTCCAAGTCCTGATGTAGCATTCTGTGGGTATAGTATTCCTCATCCATCAGAGAACAAAATCAATCTTCGGATCCAAACAAATGGTAAGTTTGAGATGCCAGCATAGGTGGAGTAAACATCAAAAGTTCTGCAAGTGCTGGTATATCATCTATGGTGAAATAGCATTTGAGGTTAACCTGTTTCCAGTTTCAAGCTGAAGGTTCCACCCTGTTAAGCAGCATCATCAACCATCTTCATCAATCTTTCCAAGTTGTGTTTGGAATATTTTTTACACCATATTTGATATATTTTACCTACCTTGCACTAATTAATAGTTTGATTTTTCAAGGTACCTCTGCTGTAGATGTGTTGAGAAGAGGATTATCAGAACTCACGGCAATGTGCGAACACATGTTGGCTACATTTGAGGTTGGAATAAAAATAAACAATTAATTTGCATGAACCATGCAAGATAACTTGCATGATTGTTCTGTATGAATTTTTCTCCACTTGGTATTTACTATTATTAATCTGTTGTCTGACAATCATCTAGGTGTTGTTACCCTTGCTATTGCTCTTCTTTATAATCTTGGCCAGCTATTCTGCTGTTCTCTAGAAAAAGATGGCAAAATCAGCCATGTACCCCAAAAATGAAGTTGTGTACTTCAAAACATCCTGACAACCCTGTTTAATGCCTCTAGACTTATAAGGAGAAACCAGCCCTGACAAGGACTCAGTCATAATGCATGTCTAGCCGTTTAATAAAATCAATTCATGACTTTATTTGAGTGACAGTCTTTGGATTGTACACTGCATTGTGCATCTACGGGTGACTGTTATCTTAATGAAATCATTTTTTTAGTTTAGTAGGCAGTATAAAGAATAAATGATATGGCATGATAGACACCAACATTGAAATCAAGCTTGAGGGAGAAATTTTAATGAAAAACTAAGGTGTTTGAGGAGGTTAAAAAAATATGAAGAATGTTGTGTAAAAACGTTTTGATTTCTGTTATCTTACCACAGACAGCTGTCGAAGAACATAAAGAAGCTCAACAAAATGGTGATTTTGACATGTCAACTGGCGATGAGTAATAACAGTCAGCAGAATTATGGAATAACGTGAAAACTTATCACAAGATAAAGGTCCAAGGGAAAGTGTAATGCTTAGCAAGTATTGTCCATACCCAGGAGAGATTGGCTTGAAACAGAATCATCCCCGAAGCTACTGAGTTTGAGTGTACTTACTGCAAGCAGAAATTCAACTGGAGTTTTTATTTTGTTTCAGTGGTGCCAACTTTTCAAAAGTTGATAAGAACTGCAACAACACTGCAGTTAGTTTTATGGTATTTTTATAATACAAGTTCTGGCAGGCTGTTTTGTTGCCAACTTTGTCCAAGGTCAACAGTCCAACTGTATGACTCTATGACTTGATAGAAACACATGACATGTTTTCTATTTCTAAAGCCCTGTCAAACGGCGCATGATAGTCAATGATAGTTGATTCTCTCCTAACTATCATATGTGTAGTCAAACGGGGAAAACTATCATTGACTATCATAAAGAATGCGAGCAAGCTCAAAATGAATGATAGTTGATGATATTTAAACAATAGAGTGTTTCTGTCGAGGAACTATCGGCTGATAGTTGCCCTGTGGAAATTTGATGTTCTCAAAACAAATATTTGCCCGAGAAGCGAAGCTTCAAGGGCAAATATGCTAGTTTTGAGAACATCAAATTTCCAAGGGGCAACTATCAGACCGATAGTTCCGAGACATTAACACTCTATTGTCTTTATTGTTCAACACTAAATTTACTTCCATGCGCCAGTTCAAAAATTATATCGAATTATTTTCAACTTTTTAACATCAAAGTCATGACAGCCAAATGTAAAATGTGAAAAAGAAAACTTTTAAAAGCCCATTTTATACAATTTCAATTGTTTATTTTCGATATGCCCGCTTGTTTACAGAAAAATTTTCACGGACGAGTTCTATCCATCCGGGTATTTTCGGCGGACGAACACTATGCACTGATAGTGTCTCTCCGCAGATGAACACTATCGCGTCACGTGATCAATTTAAACCAATTAGAATCAGAGAAAATTTAGTGGTGAACTATAATCGATGATAGAACATGATAGTTGGTGGTCAAACGGAAGCACGCACTTCAACTATCATCAACTATCATTGACTATCATGGGCCTTTTGACCTAGGCTTAAATTGAAAGTGGTTGAGAAGTGACCTGAATATTTCTTATGTATTTGTCCAAGCTCAGTGAACCCTTGAATAGAAAGATATGGTTCTTTTGAATTTGGTTTCTGCTATTGTTTTCCCTGGACGAGAGACTTGAAAACTGTAAAAATGAGTATGTGATGCTTTCTGTTCTCAACTGGTGTAGCCTGTGTTACAGGCGTAGACAGAGAAGTGGTATGGATGTTGAAAAGCTCTCCCTTCTTCTTCCATCTGCACTCTCCTTCCGCTTCTGTCCCATTTTATGCCAAAGTTGAAAACTTGTCAGAGGTGAAGACCCGTCATTGAGACCCTTGTATTTTTATCAAAATGCAGATTTTCTTTCAGGAATCAAATTAAGCTCAAGCCATGCCCATAGTGATCTTCTTTAGGAGTTTACTGACCTTTTCATTTGAGAGAAAATCCTCCCCCCGCCCCCGGAATCATTCCATCACAACACAGTGAACTTTGTAAAACTTTTACAAATTTTCGAGCCAAAATGCAAATAAAATTTCACGAGGTTTTTTAAAGTGACTTTCCATGACTTTCCATTTCGCTTGGAGTGGTTCATTCCCAGTCCTTACCCCAACCTCGTTCTCGGGCTCGCACTTTGTTTTGCCTCCTTCGCGCGCCTTGCGGAAAGTGAGAACTGAAACAGCGGCTATGGGACGGTCAAAGAATCTTATTTTGGTCTTTCTAGCGATAGTTTTGACGGCAGTACTGCTAAGGAGACTGTTAGGTGTTTACGGCCTCGTAGTTCCTCTTCTTTATATGTTTTTTGACGTGAACTGGAGTCTTCGCGTCACGTGGATTGTTTTGAAAAAGGTTGTTTTCAGTAGAGGATCAAACCATAGTTTCCTCGATGTCTCTGAGTCAACCTTTATTGTTCTTCCGTCAGATATGGATCTTAACCTTCACATGAATAATGCTAGGTGAGTCTTAGCCATTAAGATGAGCTGATTATGAGGAAAAAGACGTGGAAAATTGCTTCTAAAATTGTCGCTCATGAATAAATAAAATGTCATGGCATGTAATAAAAAGTTATTTGAATGGAAAGTGAATTACGCGACGACCAGGCTGCACTGATTTTGACCTGGTTTGTCCACAGTAACAAGAAAATATTTATGTAACAAATAAGTTGCTAATTGGGAAGAACTGCTCCTGTAATTTGTTGGCCAGCTGTTGGCTGTCTGTCAGCCATCTGTCTGTGGACTCTCGACTAACTGTTGTCTGACGGATGGCCAACAGACTTTGGCCAAAGCACAGACCAACAGTCTGCTGACGGATGGCTGACAGTCGGTAATGTGTTGGTAATTTGTTGGTATTGCATGTCCCTTATCTCAATTGATGGTTCTGCATGCTGCACCCAAGATGTATAATTAATTGAATAGGAAGGTATATGCCTCTGAGTTTTGGTAATCACTGCTTACAGCTAGCTCCAGCACTGCAGAAAGTGATTAGAGCATTTGCGCAAATACAGCAATACCTGCTATCTCTGGCCAGTCTTGGGCCCAGAATTTAAAAGCCTGCAGGAACATGCTATACAAGCATGGCTAATCTGTTATTTCAGTTTGATATCACCTGTAGCTTCCCAGGCCCCTTTTTTCATTTCTTTGTGACAAGAAACAGTGTCATTTCCATGGTTGCATTATTATAATTAACCCTTAAAGGCCTAAGGGGTCTCCCTTCGACGAGTAAAATTGTCTGGCGTTAGACAGTGAAATCGGTAAGAAACTCCTTGGGCTTAAAAGGTTAAGAAAGTTGTTTGTTTTGTTGCCCACTCATAGGTACCTCCGTGAATGTGACTTTGGGAGAATCAAGTTTTGGATCTCAAGTGGTATGATGCACACAATGAGAAGAAGCAACTGTGGTGTGACCATAGCTGCCTCCACTGTACGTTATCGGAGATCACTGGAACTTTTTCAAAAAATGATTCTAAGAACTAGAGTCTTGGCTTGGGATGAAAGTGCATTTTACTTAGAGCAGAGATTCGTCAAAGAAGATGGCTTTGTTCATGCTATTGTTCTGACAAAGAATACAGTGATTCAGGAAAATAAAAAGGAAAGATATGTTTCACCAGGTGAACTGGTCCAACTATTAAGTGGATGGAATATGCAGAGTCCTACTTTATCACATGACTTGCATCTCTGGATACAATACAACAGTGCATCAAGTGCTATGATGAAAAACTTTTCATAATTACCTGCTATGAAAAGTCACCTTGGGTTGAAATCGCAGTAGACACTCTAACAAAAGCACACTTGAATGATGACGTTGTGTTAAGTTGAACTTTCTGTCCCAGGGGACAGAGGGCATTCCAGTGTAGTTCAGTGGCTTACTAATTTTGGACCAAACATACTGAAGGCATGCATGGTCAAGTGTTGATCGATACCTTCAATCAACTCTTGATCAATGTCTTGACTGATACTAGGTGAACACTAGACTTTCAGTAGATCAAATTAATCTTGATTGACACTTGATTGACAGTTCTTGATAGTTTGCCGAGTGTCAGCAGACTTATACAGCTGTTTTGATTAAGGTTGTCTGACAAAAGCTTTTAATTTTACACAACAATTTCAATAGGTATTACTAGGGGTTCTCACTGAGAAGCAAGTGCTGCTGTTAGTAGTGTGCTTGTATGTAAATATGACAATGGGAATTTCAATGCAAATATAACTAATTTTATTTCTAAAATAACATGGTTACTTGTACTTTGAATGTATAAATAGATACAATAAATAATGACTAGCTATGTCATTTTTTTGTTTAAATGTTGGTTCTTTGGGTTTATTCTTGTAAGAGTGAAAAGCGAACGTATTGGTTTATTAAAAACGCAACATGTAGCGAACATTGGCCTTTTTTTTTTGTAGGTCAACCATCGATCAATTGAATGAAACTTCTCCAATGCTATCAAGAATATGAAGGCTGTTGGCCTCTAGAAATGCTCACTAAAAGGTTCATGACCTTGATGAATGCTTCCTCAAATAGAAGTACCGGTAATCATAACAGATCAGCAAAAGAGATCAAAGAAACGAAAAACTGACACAGCTCACCTGTAAACAGTGTAAACCTCAATTCTAGTATTCCACTGCGAGAAAAAGAAAAGCTGCAAGTGAAACAAATGCACACTGTCAGCCTCTAGAATGCTCACTGAAAGCTTCATGGCCTTGATGAATGCTTCCTCAAATAGAAGTCATAGAAAAAAGAAGTCATCTTCAAAGCACACTGACATACGCAAATGAAGTGGCCAGGTATTCTGAAGTTGCTCTGTGTTTTTTGTAGTACAATAAAAAGTGAAAGTTCATATTTTCGACTGGTATTTTCTAGGCATAATTTCAACAATGCTTTGATTGTGAGGAAGAAATTTTTTAAGCACCAGATAACTACAGTAAAACATTTATTATTTTATCATTATTTATTATATTTATCAAGAAGAAATTTGTTCATTAGACCAACCTAACATACACAGAAAATGAGAGGATCCCCGAAAATTCTGAGCAACCCACCCCTCTCTTCTACTCTACTACTGATGACGGTCCCATGACTCATTTCGTACAGCATTCACAATCGCTCTATCACGTGACGTCAAGAAAGCAAAGGTGAAACGTAGTATAAAGATTCTTGTTGCAAATAATATATGTGATTGATTTGTTTTATCTACGAGTTGTTGTACAGAAAGGGTAGAATGTCCAGCAAGTCAACGTTTTTAAAAGTTGTATTACTTGGCGATGGTGGTGTGGGCAAATCTTCGCTGATGAACCGATTTGTGAGTGGTAAGTTCGACAGCCAGTCGTTTCACACAATCGGTGTGGAGTTCCTAAACAAGGATGTTTCTGTCGAAGGACAATCGTACACCTTACAGATTTGGGATACAGCTGGTCAGGAAAGATTCAAAAGCCTAAGGACGCCATTTTATCGGGGATCGGACTTGTGTTTGCTGGTCTATGCCGTGGACGATGTTAAAAGCTTCAAGAACCTGGCAATGTGGCGGAAAGAATTTCTGTATTATGCGGATGTTCGCGAAAAGGACAACTTTCCTTTCATTCTCTTGGGAAATAAGATTGACGTTAACGAAAGAGCTGTATCACAAGAAGAAGCACACCACTTTTGCCGGGAGATCGGTGGAATACCTTACTACGAAACCAGTGCGAAAGATTCCACGAATGTTGATGTTGCGTTTAATGCAGCCGTGAAGAGACTTAACGAATTAGAACAAAGCAAAGCCAAAAGTGACTTCCTTGCTACAGAAGGAGTAAATTTAGCTAAAGTTCCTAAGAAAGAAAATTCAAGTTGTTGTGAATAATTGGTGACATTTAATATATATTTAGTTTTTGTTAGAGAGAGACAGGTGGCGGGGTTGGGGGGTACCGGCATGGGTGGGGGGGGGATCATCTTGTTTTTTTGTACCATTGGTTTAAATTTCATTTTGTGTTTGTCAAACTGGTACAAGAAACGTTGTTAGTTTATTGCATCACCGATGTCATCATGAGATGAGAGTTACTAATATGCAGAGGCGCAAAACCAGTGAGATTACGAAATATTTGAATATATGGGCAAAAGCTCTAAAACTACCAAAAGCAAATCAGAACTAAAACAGCCAGAATGAGGCAAAAACCAAGCAATCATGGAAACAAGTAAAATTTGTTAAAACTTTGAGACTTAAGCATCAACAGGCTAACATGAACGTTATTCAGACTAACTGTGAGTGCTGTTCAGACAAACTGGAGTTCAAGGAAACTGCAGACAGCTGTGCTCTGGTTAGCTTAAATAGGATGTGGCTATAATGATGGTCATAACCTTGTGTCAAAGTTTTACATTGTCTGGAGGCAAATGGTAATTCTGTTCAGTAAGCCATCAGATTATGAAAAGATGGAGAATAT
>OMLO01005601.1_pt1 | contig 10552 bp, 8 predicted proteins | sample 1674811 | NCBI WGS metagenome assembly OMLO01 (sample SAMN06265003, study PRJEB25207) | coral metagenome | isolation source: Coral host | place: Mexico:La Bocana,Puerto Morelos, Mexico | collected 2008-11-13
ATATATTGTAACGTAGTAGTGTCCCCAATTAGCTTCTGTAAGCTAAATACCTACCCTGACACTTAAATAAAGTTATTGATTGAAAGTTATTGATTGATTGTAGCTCAAATGAGAGGCGGGCCAGAATTCAACCTTTTTTGATTGTACGCACTTGAAATAAATCCGGGCGATCATCTAGAAAGCCTCAATGACAAGACAAAATATGCTCCTCTGTTTGTCATGTTTTGTTAAGATCTGAAAGACAACATATCTTTTCTTCAGTCTCACACAAGGTATTGTGAAACAGGCTTTAGCTGCGGCCTCAGAACGACGACACTTAGGGTAGTCATAGGCACATTGTTTATATACTTATAATTAGGTAAGATAGTCTCCAGAGGGGACTGCACCTCTGAAATTCTACAAAGACCCCAGATTTACCTCGATACCAAGATAGACGTAATTCTTCTTGTTGTGGAGAGCACGTTTTTCTTCCGTAGCATCATTTAACTCGCAATCGTATTTCCCATCCTTCCCAGGTCTAATATTAATGGACACACAGTCGGGCTCCATATAGCACATCACTCGACAGCTCCCTTCACTAGGTACCCTCTCCTTCCTGATCAGATGGCCCTTCATTGCTTTATCTGATCTCGGCTCCTTGAAATTAATCATGCGGCATTCATCATCATCTGTAAAGTACACGAAATAAGCGTAAAATATTGGGCGTAGCGACTATGAAACTTCGTTGCATCCTTCCGACTTGCGCTGACTGGTCTAAAGAAAAGTGGGGAGACTCTTAACCCAGCCCATAATTATACCTTAGAGCACCTTTTTAACATTGTTTCGCTCTGCAGTTCAGTTTGTGGTGGCAAATGAAAGATCTGCACCCGTTTCATCATCTATTCGGTTAAAGGGAGGTAGTGGAGAGGGAACCTGGGAACGAGGTTGATCGTACCTGTGGCTCTAGTGCCAGTCCCAAGCCACACAGATACGCGAGTTGAATAAGAATTTCTAAAACTCGACGAAAAGATGATGTTAAGATTATTCTAGAAAACGCAAAGCCTCGTAAATTTTCATTCTTCAAATAAACAGCCAGAATGCAATTGAAGAAAATGCGTCATGATGCTTGTTTTTGGACGATAGTTTTTCTTGCTGTACTCGTTTGAAACAGACATGGTAGCCATATTGTCTGAACTTGCATCGTTAGATTGCATCACTTTCCTAATTTGCATAATACAAAAACGTCAGCATCTCTAAAACGAAAAAGGATATTCCAAAAACGAAAACGCCATTCTATTTTTTTTAGAAGTATTTCAAATAAGCAGCAATTAGTTTGCATTTCATAGACACTTTGAATTTCAGAACATTGGTTGAAAACTCAGTTTGTTACGTGAGTGCACATATTTTGTGTTACTTGGATGGAAGTAACCTTTAAGCAATGCGATCTCTTGCCGAAGTTACATGGATGTATGTCTGGAATTGAATAAATGGGAAATCCTGGGAGTTTAAAACGAAAACAAGTAGTCAATAAGATCTTCGAATACAAACAGTAAGTTGGTATAGTCAAAGTAGAAACTGTTTTACCAAGATTGGCTTAAAATTTAAATCAGCTACGAACAAACGATAATGGAGCTATCAAGGAGGCGTCCGAATCCGCCGGGGATAAATCGTGAATAACAGAATAAAACGAATTATACATGCTCACCAGATCTGGAACATCCTAGACATAATGGTAAAGTGACACCGAAGGAAATAACTAAAAACTGTAGGGTATGCGTGACTTCTCTTCTGTTTGTCACCGCAGAAGCCATTGTTCATATCGGATCAGTTCAAATCGGGCGGATTGAAAACCTTACAAGTGTTGACATTAACATGTTTAATTTTGACGATTTTGACGGACACGCCCACTTATGGAAAATTAAACATGAGCACCTGACTGGCTGGGGCAGGTGTCACTTAAATAAAAATTGCTTTGTAAATTGTTTAGGGAATATTCACGACCTCGGATCTCTTGCTATCTCTAACTTAACTGATTGCTTCAGCTAGGCTTTTCCAAAGCATAAAATATTTCCCTTCCTAAGGTTTACAAACTTGATGAATTAGCGTTATTAATTGGCAACTGTTTAGAGAAGATAAACATTATAACTGATCCAATCACGAGACACGATATTTTGTAGGCAATATACGTTTTGACACATTCAGAGAGTTGCCGTATGAATAAAACTTCAATGTTAGCTGTAAGCTCGACTCCGAGGAGGACTCCTGGCTTGAGTGAATCAGTTTTGTCCCCCAGCTTTCTGAAGAGACCAAAGCTTTCGGTCTCGGTGCTTTCGGTCTTATTCAGAGTCATTTAAATTATCATGTTTACTGTTTTACCCAAAATTATTAAAACACTGTTTTGAATTGCTCAAATTATACTGGCTCCTTTAGCGAAATACAGGCATGATGACACGTCGGACAGTATAAAAGACACGACAAGCAGAAAAAGATAAATAAAGAGCCGTCATAATTTTATTACTGGTTGACATGGTTTATTATATTCTTGACAGATGCAAGACGATTTTCTTCGAAATTTTTCATATCACCTATCGCTTGTTTGTTGATCGGTTTTGGTTAATCGTGTTCTTGTGCCATTCATTATTTTATGGGTTGAAAACTAAATGATGTACTAATACTTTCTTACTTTTTGAAATAATACATTTTAAATATTCCTGCACGACTTTAGGCAATATTATGTATTTGCAATTCTTCCACAACCCAACATTCCCTCCCTCTGTTTGCATGTTGACCGTTCATGGCCTCTTGCTGTGAGCATATATAAGATGACTCGTTTTTCATTATAGTCTCAAAACTATTGCCTCCTCATTTGTAATAGAAGTTGCTAGAAAGTATATCAGTCTTTTTGCCAGACACAAGAATTAAAATGAAATGAAAACTTTTTTTACTACGCTAAAAACAAAATTCTAAAGGCAGGTGAAAAGACGATATTCGGACAGCAGGTGCTGAAAATACCGTGCAGAAATGAGTAAAAAATGGGAACAAAAAGACCTATTTATAAAACGATGTAATAGAAAAAGTGCGTTTAATTTGCCCTCTTTTTGCCTAAAAATGACTGCGAAAATTTGACGAAAATGTTGCATAGAAAGGTCACGTAGTTGTTACAGTGTACGAAATCAGTAGATGACATGACCACCATATTTTATACGAACAAGACAATTATCGGACGGCTAGGTTGAGCCAAATTAAAATAGTATGATTTGCCGCGACTATCAGATCGACTTTTGGCCTAGGTAAGTAATCTATCAACGAGACAGTGATAAATTACGATATTCTGCGTTGACCGACTTCAACTGTCACCTATACAGACAATCAACCCCTTTAACTGAGGACTCGGCAGACCCTAGGGTACGTGTCAGAGGTGCCGGTATTTTAAAGGTAGAAATTCAGCCTGGTCTGGGCTTTGGGACCAAACAAATGGCCCGTAATATATTGTGGTCCGTATTATAGAGTTGTCCATAATTACGGAGAGTCTCTATGATTGCCTGATTGTTTTATTTTTCGATCAGTGATCACAACTCAAACAATCCGGAAATTTGCATCGACTTAATGACTTCAGCCCAATCAGTTTTTTTTTCTTTTTTTATCGCAAAGGAAGTTCATGAATTGTGATAAGAAAGCAGCCGCGTTTCCAGGTTTTCTCTCCCCACAACAAGGGAGGTAGAGACCTACATAGTGCGTATAAGAGACATTTACGCTCTACACATAATAGCTATATAGGTGGTGGGTAAAACACATGGCGTCATCAGAAGAAAAAAATGCATGAGAGTCTGGTCTCTGTTCACTTTGGCTGCCGTATCGCCAGGTTTCCTATTTTTAAAAGGCGCACAATAAACCAAGCATTTTAATTCTGATAAATTTTATTGTTAAAGGAACATCGTGTAGAAAATGCGAGCCAGCAAGTCGTATGTATTCGAGCTAGGCCTGTTCTAAACCCGATAAAATGGTTACCTGGGCTAACTTGAGAGAGAGAGGCCTATTCAGAGTGCTATTCAGTCTAACCGTAGGCTTACCAAAGACAAACTAGGCCTTTATTCTACATGTTGGCCATTTGCAAGCCAGGTATGCGAGCCTGAAATCCCTTCTGCCTGTAATAAAAAAGCAACAGCACGCTTTCTAAGCTAATTAGCTGAACAGAGAGCTATTCAGGCGAACCAAAGTGCTAATGAAGCTTCCCATGCAGGCTGTTTTAAAGTATACACAGGATGGCTCGCCTGACTCGCCCACTCGCACGCTGCGCAAAACCTTTATTTGGTCTTCCTATTGCTTCCCTGGAAAGCCTCTGGGGCTGCCTTGCAGCGTCTTTTGTCTGATAGAATCTTCCCTGTGTAATCCATTTAATGAATTCCATTGTTCTAGCTCGTTGCAATGGCTTACCTCCTCAGCGAGCTTCATTCCAAGGCGAATTTAAGTTCATTACCGTAATACTTACACTGAATCAAATGGATAATATTTATTGGCATTGCATAAATAGCATAAATCATCAGGGATTATCCAAAATTAATTCATTGAATTGTAATTGACAATAACTCCTGCTGTTCGCGTTACCATTGAATTTCGTACAAAAGTTGACGCAAATTTCCTTTGTTTATAATTGGGTTGATTTGAATAGTCTTGACGTGATCGTCACTTCGATTGACACAGCATCTTTAATTACAACGGAGTTTCATGTTAATTCAGCTCCTTTGTTAATCATTGTGTTCAATTGTACCGAGCAACTGAGTGAGCTACACAACATTTGGCATTTCCGCAGCCATCTGTGTAGTTTTATAATCGTGGAAGAGTAAAATGTACCCTTGAAACAGAAGCGGTGCCTTGAAAATAACTAACAAAGTTAGAGAACTGTGAAAGGTGCCGCCTTCTGTATTTGCTGGAGCTTACAAAACCTGTATATTACAATCAATAACAATGATACGCAATCAAGATTCTTTCCACGACTTGGAAGAGATATTGCGGAGCTTACAAGAATATTCAGGGGATAAAGTCTCACCCACTGACGATAGCACTAAAGAGTTAGAAAAACACTTCGTGGGATCGAATTCAAAGGAAGTTTCTACCGTGGGGAGAAGCGATCAGCTCAACGCCGTAGACATACTGATGGAGATATTACTGCAACAGAAACTGCACACGTCTAAAGAATATACATTGGATGGTCTGAGATTTACAGTTTATGTGTTGGATGATACAGAACTCTGATTATTTTGTACATGTTAAAGCTCGATGATAAGCAAAGAACTTTATAAGTAAGAAACTTTGATAGAAGACGCGCAGTTCCCAGAAGCCGAATATAACGTTTACTTGATGCCTTTTAGTCTGAGAAGAAAAACACGAATATGTGTTCCCATTATTACTTGTCTTATGGCTCGTACTTTGGGATTTCCAATCTGTCTGACATCGAAACTGCCCAACGTCTAAATTGCCATACAAACGCGCTTGCGATTTACGCCATTTAGCGATTTTCCACGACCGTGGGTGACCTGTGGCGCTCTAGACAACGACACGACCTCACCGAATGTTATAGAGTTCTTTTCTTAAACGCAGAAAACTTTAATGTGCGAACAGTAAGAGAGAGTACCTGCAAGAGTAATGTATAATTGATCTTAATCTCATTTCGAGTTTTGTATCGAGGGAAAATTTTCATTGAAGTCCTCCAAAAGTAATGAAATATTTTGGCCAGAATTTTGCTTCCGCATATTATCCTTTTTAGGTGAGTTTTTTTTTTTGGGATACCACTGCTGTACATCAAAGCCAATGCTAGTATAAAGTGTGAACTCAACTTCTATCTACAAGCAGCTATCTGAACGTGTGCTTGCCTATTCTTCGAGAAACTGTTTTTTTTTCATTCCGTTACTTTAATACACTGTAGGAAAGCAAGGAAGGTTTGTCAACAGTTTATTAAATCATTCCTAGCCCTGAACAAAACTACAGCCAGTGAAAACGTGCACGGCTTTCTAAGATGGAAGGATGGCGTAGCCTTCTACGTCAGCTGTTGTCATGGTTCGTCACGCAATCTTTCTTCCAACAAACATTCGTGGAGCTCCTTCTTGGTGTACCTCACAAACCTATTGTTTTTACTGTTTTCCTCGCTTTTTTGTCCTTTTTTCTTCTATTGTTTTACATCAACTGTGTCTTCTACACCAAGTAGGAGCCTCGCTCGTTAAACAGGAAAGATTGCGTGACGAAAATGACGTGATGACACATAGGGAGAACGAGATTCCGTTACATGCAAACTGACCTCAAAAGAGAATTCATCATTAGAATGAAGTTTGCAATAACATGTCGAAGTTCGCAATCTATACATTTACGTAAACAATAAGCGGGCTTTTCCAAAAATAAAATCAGCCCATTAATTTAACAGACGAAAAACGCTTCATATAATAGACATCCAAGTCATGGCAGAAGTTACAGTTTGTCTTACTTCTACTTGATTCGTTACCATGGAAACATTCAGCCTTCTGCGTTTTACATTAAAGACCTCACTAAACTAATCGGATGAACGAGCGAAATGCATTAATTATACAACAGCCTCAATTAACGAACTAACTAGCGACATTATCCAGTCACTGCTCGGAAACTTTCGGTGTACTTCGAAATTAATCGGTTCGACACGGTCGCCAATGAACTTTCTTTTTCGATTGAGGAAAAACTGACAATATTCTCGACGGCCCGTAAAAGGCCAATTTGATCATGCAGACTTGAATTATAAGCAAATACAAAAATGTGAACAAGTCTATCTATGGATGTTTGGTCTCAAATTCTTTCAGTCATCTCCGAACTTGTGTACCAAACATTTTTCCACTTCCACGCAAACTGCAAAGGAAAAAAGGCTTAGTGTTAACCTCACTTCTCTTTTTTAGTCTCATGGAGATTTTAAATTCTCATTACATTACATTAGTTGTGAGAATTTGGGGTACATCAAAACAGACCGTAGTTCCTCGATTAAAAAATACCTCCCCCTGTCTTTGTCCCTGCCTCTTCCCCCCCGCCCCCCGAAAAAAAATATTACTTATTACGTAGAAACTCGCCTTCTTTAAAACCAAAAACAACAATAACAACAGCAACATTAACAACAAATGAAACACATAAATTAACTTTTCAATTACAAGAATGAGTTTGGAGTGGTTGTATGCATGTATGTATAGGATAAAGTTGAATAAAAAGACAGCTCAAAGATTTCGACGACCGCTGATAAGCCTGCTTTTTTCTCTCTTATCTTAAAAAGGGTTCTGATATTGTAAGGAGAAATTAAAGACTGAGCAGTGGTGGAAATGATTTAAAGACGCAAGATGTCGCTTAAACTCAACGATTTGATCAATAATGGTGACCAATAGACGGTCAAACGCATCTTCAAATTCCAAATTCTTTCAGCATATACTATTATGGTCAAGTTCTGGCCCTCTCACGTATGCGTTGCGTGACAAAATCGGGACCAGTACTGAGGTGGTAACATTAACCACATATGGAGACCAAAAAGGAAAATACTGAATGTATGCTGTGACGTGAGATAAACTGACCCTTTGGTTTTGGAGGTAGCAGGTGCTTTCTGTTGATACTGTTGGCTGTGGTAAGCTGCCGTTATTCCTGACACAACACTGTTGTCTAGTTCTGACTGCGATGATGCCTTGATGACCTTTTTAAGGTTTTCAACCTTTAGAAAAAAGAGGCATAGAATTGCGTTAGGATATATATGCAGTATTGCAACGATGCGCTTTAGAACTCGGAATTAAATAGTACTTATAAATAGTTGCATTTCTACACACAAATGAAATTAGGCTTCATGGCGGCTCTGGTCATTTACCTCTGCCTCCACTTGAATTTTCTGTTTTTGCTTCTTCTCTTTATGTAAATTTGCTCGTTGTATTTGTTTCTCTATGCTACGAAGAACTGATTCACAACCATCACACCTGCGGTTAAGAAATCAAATGAATTCAACTTGTGAATGTGCATCCTGCTCTGTTAATAGATAATATTCCCCTCTCTGAGCTTAGATTAGATTGATTTCAATTTAGTTTCAATTTTTAGATATTTGCAAGTGTTTTCACAGAGTTCATTACTTGTAAATTAGTTCATGATGAATGTAGAGCTACTCTGTAGAAATGGCATTATTAAACCGTTATTATTATTGTTATTATTATCATTATTATTATTATTACTATTATTTTTATTATTATTATCATCATCATTATCTAAAGGACGTTCGCGCGAAAATTTTCTACTCGAAAAACTTCTACTGCGGACAGATAATGATTTACTTGTTTCAGAAATGAACTAAAAAATTGGGGTCACTGGCTTCGTTTCAGAAAAAAGGCGTGTGGAAAACTAGTCTGGTTTTGATAAATTGGTGCGCGTAATTCAGCATGGTCTCCAGGGTTCGTAAGCTTAGGTTAAAATATCAAAGATAAGTCAACAGAGGCAAACAACCCTAATAATATTCTGTATAAGTGAATCTGTGGCGTTAATAATTTCAAATATTGCCATCATTTTCACAAACCTTAAACCTTAAAAGAGGCATTTGAAACACACGGCTAAACGAAGAAGTCAAATAAACGGAATTCCATGGATTCTATAGCTTTTCTTGATTTTTTCTCAAAACGTAGAAAATCGGTAAAGAAAATGACCCATCGAAAGAAAAATAGGGGTCACCGTTAAATCTACATGTATGCAAAGTTACAGCAATGGCCATTTGCCCTACAAGTGTATTATTGTTCACTTTACTACTTAGCGCGCGCGCTCGATGCCTGACGTGGCGTGTAAATTTCGAGCCCAGTAAGGATGCGCAGAAACATTTAGCGCGAACCTCCTTAAGCCGACAAAAGGTTTCCATTTTCGAAATAACATGTACAGTATACTAACCAGTCTTGTAACACTTCCGAGACTCTGTTGACTGTCTCTGGAGTGATGTCTCTACCAATAGCAAAATCTACCTCTAGCTGTGAATTGAATTCATATCAAATAGGACTTTTGTTAAAATAACAATAAAAATAATAATAGCAATAATAATAATGTGATATAATGATAATGATAATAATAATGTGATATAATGATAATGATAATGATAATGGTAATGATAATGATAATGATAATGATAATGATAATGATAATGACAATGATAATGATAATGATAATGATAATGATAATGATAACGCTAATGATAATGATAATAATAATGATAATAATAAAACAACTATATTGGGCTCAAATTCCTATTTACAAGTTATTTACAAGTTATAATAATAATGATGATAACAACAATAATAATAATTGTTATTAATAATAATAATTTTTATTATTATTTTAAATAAAACTTCATAAGTAACGATTACCATTTGAAATAGGTGTGGTTTAACAAGTGTGCTAAAGGCTGTTACTGACAATTTTAGAAGTGCTTACTCATAGGCAGGGGCCAAAAAAAATAATACTAATGGAGCCGTTAATTCACTCAAGTGTCGAGAAGTAACTAGTTTTGCATCATTACACTACACGATTGGCTTAAAATACTCATGCCACTTTTCAAACCAATCAGAAATAAAACCAAAACTAATTGAGACTCACTTCAACACATTTTCCCTTGCTTCACACAATTACATTTGTACTTTGAGTTTTAATTGGTTTTCTGGATTTTCTTTGTAATTGAATAGAGGGATAGTTTGGTTTTGGCTTTCCAACACTCAATTATTGGAAACAGGTCTATTAAAAAAAATCACAAATCACTGAGTTTAAAGACACACCTGTTTATTTTTCTGATCTAACTTGCCATGGATAATATCAGCGTAAATAGCGTCAATGATTAAATCCTGAAATAGATTATAGTTCAACAAATTATTAGCCAAGGGTTCTGAACTAATTTCTTCCCTCAGTAACTTACTGAGTGGAGATATACATGTACAGTAAAGGTAATGGCAGGTTTTATACCCTGTAAGTCAAAGATGTGTTCCCTATAGCTCTCAGTAAAGCAGAATCACCACAAAACTTTTGGTTCAGTTAATCAGCGATCTCTATTAATCCTTTTTTTATCATAAAATAATGATATGTGAGACTCTTTTTTTACAATAATATTAACCCTAGAAAAGCACCATCATTAGATTTCAAATCCCATTAAGTTTCAACGGCATGGATATTTGTTTCTCCCTATATGGTAGTAGATATAGCATTGGTGAGAATCTCCTGGTATACACGTGTATTACTACTGTCATGTGTAAATTTACCTCTAGTTCCCTGAGATTCTTGATGTCCAGTTCTTGCAATAACAAGCTGTATGGTATGAACTGTCCCAATACACATAGGAATGCTTAAATCAGTTATCACACTAATCATAGGCATCAAAAAGATCTTTTCCCCAGCAGCAGTCACAAGGGGCATACATCCGATTTAACCTATGGTAACCCTTTACTCGCCCCTGCCCCCCCCCCCCTCCCCCTACAAAAAAAAAGCAAACAAAAGAAAACAAAAACAAAAAACACAAAGGTTTACCTGCTGACTTAATAAATGACTTGCTGATAGGGGGATTTTTTACAGG
>OMLO01005602.1_pt1 | contig 10551 bp, 2 predicted proteins | sample 1674811 | NCBI WGS metagenome assembly OMLO01 (sample SAMN06265003, study PRJEB25207) | coral metagenome | isolation source: Coral host | place: Mexico:La Bocana,Puerto Morelos, Mexico | collected 2008-11-13
TACTACAGCTACTACAGATACTACAGCTACTACAGCTACTACAGATACTACAGATACTACAGCTACTACAGCTACTACAGATACTGCAGATACTACAGCTACTACAGCTTCTACAGCTACTACAGATACTGCAGATACTACAGCTACTACAGCTACTACAGATACTGCAGATACTACATCTACTAGAGCTACTACAGCTACTAGAGCTACTACAGTCATTACAGATGCTATAGCTACTATATCGGTGCTATCTCGGGACATAGTGAGGTCTTAGACTACTAGGAAATGTGTGGGTGTATCTCGGGACATAATAGTGAGGTCTTACACCAAGTACTACCCGGCTCCCTACTTTTCAACATGGCGGCACTGTTGGGCCAGCCGTAGCCATGTGTTTTATGCCCGTTTACCCTTTGCGCTACGCTTAAATTTTTACATAGTTCTGCTAAAAGTCTTCTTGGTGGCAAGGAACGTTATTTTTACCAACAAGTTTAAAGGCATATTTGCTGGTTAACTTTTTTAGCATATTTGCTGGTTAACCACTCGGGAGTTGGAGCCTCGATATGAGCTGTGTGATATGTCCTAGAATAATTTTTTTTCCACTGGCAAGGAAATTTTTTCTGAAGAAACTTGCAAATGACTTGTTTAGTAAATCGTTTGTACGCCCTGCATCAGCATCATCCTTGTATGTCTGTCGTGACTTGTTACAGAGGCACAGATCAGGCGTGACTAAGACACCAAACTCCTGGTTCTGCACTCAAAAATATCCGGTATGTACAAGTCCTGTTAGGTTTTACAGGGATATAGATGAAATCTCGTTATCTTGATAGCCCTAATACGGGAAAAATGTTGAAGTTTTCTTTTTTTCCAGTCAATGCTTCTAATGGGTGATTGCTCCTAGAATCCTCAGGGGAATTGTCAAGGGCTGGGGCTGGCAGAGGAGGGTCCATTTGCTTGTCAGTGTTTGGAAAACAGACCAAAGTATATAATTTTTTTACAGCTTGAATGCAATCAAACTTTATGGAATGATTGTTTTCAATTGAGTTTGGCAATTAACCAAATTCGCATCAAAACATTTGTACAGGAGTTAATTGAATGTCTTCTTTACACAGTTCAACCCAACTGAACATCATTGCACATTATTGGCCATCACTCAATATAGACACAAGTTTTGAAAAATTTTACCTAGCATGCAGTGAGATAAACTAAAACAAAGCTGATTCAAAAGTGTAATATTCTTCCTAAGACACCCTAGAAAAAGGCAACATTCAGCAAAATATGCCCATTTTCCCAATATAACTCCTATTGTCCCATTTCCACTCAATTATCTGTGATGTGGTCGCTTATGGGAGGTTAAAAACAAAATTGAATTTCAAACTCTTAGCTCTACAATAATTGGCTGTGGTCATTTAAAAGTTGTGTTCCAAATATAGTGATTTGACTTGGAAACCTTTTGATGAAAGGTGGTTGTCTATGATGGGTGGTCCCATCTGAATGCTCGACTGTATTTAATACTAAACAAAGCTTCTTAATTTTATTTTTATAGGATGTAGAAACTCCACAAACTCTTTTGAGTAACACAGGTATTTATTATATTAAAAGCAATCCTGGTCTAGTGTGAAACAGTTCTCTACGAACTTAAAAGTATATCAACAGATTCTGAGAACCAGCCATAACAAGAAGTATATGGTGTATCACAGTAAAAGTGGAGTAATATAATATCACTGTTGACCAAACCTTTAAACACAGATTATTACCTTTACAGTTCTGTTGTGCTATGAGCCTGTTAACAAAGCAGTATCATGATCGTTTTGTCGCCAAGGACACTATTATCAAATGTATGAACCAAGAGGATTGCAGTACTTCAATTGTCTGATTTCAGTCTTTTTCTCTTTTTACAGATTTCAGGGAAAATATTCTTTCATTTTGTACAGAACTCAATGTAAATATCCCAGATGTAAAAAGCCTTTTGGCTGCTTTCACTCACGAGTCATACCTTATAGCAAATGCTGACAAACTGACAGAGCCTCATGAATGTAATGAAAAACTGGCTTTTCTTGGTAAGGCCTAAACTTGACAAATAATTATTCTAATTGTACAAAATATTACAGATTTCTTCTTCCTTGTAGGAAACTAAGTTTTTAAGTCATAAATTACAGTACAGTGTGATTTATATTAATGTTACCCTAAAAGATTGTTAATGTTCTTCTGTCATCTTTGAGAGAGTTAAGCATTACAGACTTAAAATACTAATGAGATGAATGTTGAATGCAAGTGCATGCAAAGCCTGGCCAAACAGACTCGTAAGCTGACCCAAGTTTTCAACTTGTGTCTATTTGCAAGTCAGTTTAGCCCTAGCTTAAGTTGTGCTAAATTCATTTGTTATAATACCTTATCTACCTTTTTTATCTCTGCCTGACATGTGTCTCTTTAGGTGCACAGACCACAAGAAAGTGTATAACAGAGTATCTCTATCACAACTTTCCTGAACTTTCAGCATTACAGATCTGGTAAGACTGGTAGAGAGTCTTGTGAATTTACTTGCATGTTTGGTCAATAATCAGCTTATCACAAGACATTTTTTTCACACATGTGGTCACCCTGCAAGACAGCTGAATACACATGTAGGTCCTTCAGCCATGGGTAGAGGCTAGAATGTGTTAAACATGACATATCAGAGTTTACTCTAAAATTAATTAAATAATATTAGTAGAATACATTAATTAATTGAGATTGTGTTTTGTAGGGATATACAGAATGCTTTGTTAGAGGATTATGTATTACAGAAAGCATTGGAGTGGAATATCAAAGGAAAGACTCTTTTTTCTGTGAGTTTATCACAAGTAAAATGTCTATTTTTCCCTTTATGACTATTTTGCAGAATGCAAAATAGGAGTTAAGTGAGTGAGCACGAATTCACTTGCTTGGTCGATCAATCAGTCACTCTGTCCTTCCTCCCTTGGGTCGTAACTTTTGTTTGTATTTCTGTTGACCAATGCACAACTTGACTTGACAAAGAGAAAAATGTCGTCGAATGGTTTGGCAAATGTGATACAAAGTGAAATAATAATTACTAGATAGATTTCAGCTATGTAAGTCAACAGCTTGTGGTGCAAGCATTTTCTTTTTTGAATTGTTTTTAAAAAAAACCTAGAAAGCAGTTGTTGTCCTAGTTACAAAATGAATGCGGGCTCCTGGGTTTTAATAACATGATGCATGCAATGCATGAATATCAAGCAAAAAAAATAAATTATTATAAATGGGAAGCACTTATTAACCTCTTGAGGGAAAAAGAAAGAAAAAAACACGTCGGAGAGAAAAAAGAAAATAAAAAGATTGTTTCCAATACAGTATACCAACGCATTGAGCTAACTTAACACATAGTTCCGCAAAGCATGTGTGTCTAGAGTGTTATGCATTATTGTACTGCGGAGTCAAAGCAGTGATTAAAGCGTGATTATAAGGGAAGATTTATTTTTGGAACAAAGCCAAAATATTGTCATCTTTTCTGCTTATACTGATGCATGTATTTCATCATGCAAAATAGTCGTAGCCTCAAAGAGGCCTTTGATTGGTAGGTGGAGTTACAATTTACATATGATGCAGACACAGAATTACAATCCTATACATAATTACTGTTTTTGTTTTAGAGACAGCCACATGAACTGATGCAGAAGCAAACTGTATTAGCTCTAGTTGGAGCAGTTTATACACATGAGGTCAGTAAAGCAGGATATATGTTATTAGAGTCATGTTAGCTGATGGCATATTTCAGGAATTTTAATGACCTGTATTTCAATTTTATTAAGTGAGACAAGGCTTGAGGAATATTGATCTCTTCAGCTGCTGTGATTGCATGAAAGAGATGATATGCAAATGTAGCTCTCTCATTGTGATTTTTCTTTTATTAGAGTCCTGAAAAAGCAGATCTGTTTGTAAGGTCGCATCTTATGCCAGAATTGACAAGTGATAAGATTGAGGAGCTGGTAAAACTGCAACACCCAAAGTTCATTCTTCAGTGTATATCAGATATGGTGGGACACTTTCCTTTGAAGACAAAGTGAGCATTATCTGTTTGGCTGTGCGATTTTTGTTTTTGTGAATTCTGAAAACGGTCAAAAAAGACTGTTATTTGTTTGCCTGTTTGTTTGTTTCACTATATTTGCAATCTTAAAAAACTGGCAATAAATAATATTTTCAGTCATTATTTTCATTTTTTTTGTATAAGTTGTAAATTTTGCATAATGTTGTCCCAGTGTGACTACAGTAAACAAGGTCTCTAAAACAAAACTGACCAATCATCTTGCAAAACAAAAGGTGAAAATTAAGGGTTTGTAAAGTAGCTAACATTAACTTTTTTATTAATTCTCAAGTTTAGAGTGAAATTAAAAAAATATATTTTGTTTTTTTTCTAGACTTGATTCCAAAGAGAAGAGCAAATCACATCTTCATTTGAATAATCCGTTCATCTATTCCGTCAGTGTTGTACGTGGAGAAGAAAGTGAAGTATTGAGTCAAGGTATGAATCAACTGACCTGCATCATACTGTGTTATTATCATCAGACATGAAATATGGCTGTAAAGGTTTATACTTTGGTGTTGCAAGACTTCATCGAGGCATCAGACAAGGAATTATTATACTGCTGACAGGAAAATAGTAATTCCTTTTTATTGTACAAAGGCTTCACAAGCTGCTTGTTGTCACAAATTATGCATGCTTGAATGACAATGGTACATGCATTTGAACAGGTTTGCAAATTTCATTGGGTACCACTTTGGTAAATGAGACATTCGTATGATTGAACATGGCCTGAAGATGCCATCTTGATGATATTTTCACATGCATGTTCACTGTTGAAGGTATTTTTATCGTAGGGAGTGAATACAGTTTGTAATGTTTGAAGACACGTCAAATGATTGATGTTCCGGTATATTCTCATTCAACCATAAAAGTGTATCAAGTAAATTTGGGGTTTAACAAGATTGTTTACTAGAATGTACCAATTGTTCAACCTTTTATTGCCTGTTTTAGTGGTCTGCCACTCGCTATCCTTGGCAGAGAAAAAGGTATGTTAATTAACTTACTCTTTTCACTTAATTTAGAAAATCGAAACATGGCATGTACAATGACTATTGTAACAGCTGCTGCAGTGTCGGCATCTTGTTTCATGAATAATTCATTTTCCAGTGGGCTATTTTTGTGTTATCTGTCTGAATTGAATTAGATTGCAAAGTGAAAAGGAGGCTTTTTTATCACCCTAGATTCACATACACTGCCATAGTTGCAAGCTGGTTCTAATATCAATCAAAGGAGACCTATGGTCAAACTCGTGGATTAAATTAACAGTTCACGGAAACAGTTCACTTGTTTTTACATGGTGATTTCCAACACTTTTCTTGGTCTAACATTGTGAAACTGATAATGGTACTTCTAACTTAGTTTGCTTTTCAATTTTATAGGAATGGTTTATGATTCATGTATAGGTTTTTGCAGAGTGTTTAGAACTGAATTCACATCAGTTGGTACATGAACAACATTGCCATGAATAGATACTTGTCCACCTCTAGGGAGTTCACATTATATTATTTGCATATATGGGATACATAGGGATTTTAATCTTTCTTAGGCATTCTGGTTTCACAGGAAAATTTATTTTGTTAGCCTTAAAGTAGTCTGGTAACTTCTCATTGCTTAGGTTTGAATGGCAGGTTGAGCTAACCCATTCCGTATGGTATACACTAGCTTTACCAGTTATATATACATCAATTACATTTTTGTGAACTTGGTGTACAGTATTTATTATCATCGCACTTTGTAACTGATGATGAGTACCATAACTGATCACAGCAAGTACATATGTTTTTCACTGCTTTTGTTTTGTGTATTTTGAGATTATTCAAACTCACAACAGAAGGACAAACAATATACAGAAAACCTCATTGCAAAGTTACAAAAATGAAATCAAACATTTGCTTATCCTAGGTTAGTTTTGCTTTTAGGCTTGGCTAAATCTATATATTAGATTTTATACAAGGCATTATATTCACATTGCAGGTATGCCAAGAAACTCTTATAAAGCATTACCCTGATGAATTCAACAAGTTTCAGTTAGTACTTGACCGGGATGATTTTGTAACAGAAGCAAACATTGATCTTGGTTTGAATGTTGCTGAACAGCGAGTTGTGGAGCTGGACAAGGTACAGTGATTTGTGCAATGCCTATCAGGCTTGTCCAAATGATGCTTCACACATGTACTAGACCTAGCTAATGAATTAAGCACAGCAAAAGAACAGAACTTTGATCAGTTTGGTTCAGTAGTTTCAATTTGATGCCCCAAATAATGTCAAGTTCAGAAAACTGAACCCTTCATTTGTTACAAGTGTTGGCAATCTGAAATTGAATTCTAAGCATTGCTGACAGTTTAAATGCCTTTCCTGAAAAATATTTGCCAAGTACAAGTAACTATTTAATGATTAAAGACACTTTTACTTCAATGTATAACCTATTTATCGCTAGTTCAACTTCACATGCATGTCATTCAAGCAAACTTAGTTTCGAACACCACCAAAGTAGACCAAACATGCTAAGAATGCATACGAATGCACTGCTATAATCTTTGATTACTATTAGTATAGATAAATAAATTATGCAGCAACACTGAATTCAATTGCATTGAAAATCTTCAAAGGTATTATTAATAACAAAATATTGTAACAAAATTTTAATAATAGCTTATGAATTTGAAATTATTTTTTGATATTTAGCTACAACAGCAATATTAAAAGTGATGTGCCATCTGAAATAATCTTAATTTGATCTGAGGCTGTGAGTTGTGTACCACAATTTTTATGAATACAATGCCTCTTTTAAGTGTAAATGGAAGGTCTAAAAACCCTTGTTGCATAAGTTTGAAGATTGCAGTGAAAGCACCTGATATCACATCGTGTGTTTTCCACAGGGAGAGGAGAGCTTTGGTTTCCACATAAGAGGAGGTGAAAAGAAGACAAAACAGGATGAAAAGTGGCTTGTTTTTCACTATACAACTCCTGTGTTTATATCACACATAGTTCCTGGGGGTGTTGCAGACAGGTAGGAAGTGGCTGCAAGATATACCTGAACAAGTAAATTTCAAAGGATTGACAGTTAGTCTTTTTTTAAAAAAAAAAAAAAAAAAAAACCTCTGCTGCCAGTAATAGACTGATTTTGATATATTAAAATTCAGCCTAATACAACAGACCTCAGAGCAATAAACCCTTTCGTTTTAGGCTGAATTGTAATATATCAAAATTGGTTACAGGTAATTATTTAGCAAGATGTTCTTGCTGGCCACTAGCATATCATATCAATACTGTTATGATCATAAATTATGCTGTAATGGACTAGCTAACATGCAGACCTTCCAACCATATTATCTTTAGGATTTGTTTTGGTTATTAAAGTGGAATTTATTTGTTGTTCTTCTTACAGACATGGGGGATTATCTGTTGGTGACAAGATTCTTGCTGTAAATGACAGAGTAAGCCCACATTATCCACTTATTCAAGCAGCATGTTAAGATTTTTTGTTTTATTTACAATGTAGCTGTTGTTTTCAGCTTGCTTTTGGCTGTGAGTTTTATAACTTATTGTAAAGGCACATTCTCATTCACCCTTTCACAGTCAAGTGCAGATTCACTGGTTACTGGATATCAGCAACAATCACCATCACCCAGATCATCATGTAATATATACTACTTATGCTTATAGATTCATACCATTTTTAACATTTTCTTAGAGCTTGGAGGGACTTGATCATGCAAGAGCTGTGAATCTTTTGAAATCTGTCTCAGGTAAGAGTAATATTAATTTTCATTTCTTGTTAGAATAGCTTAAGAGCTGAATGAAGCCATCTGTCACCTTGCTCACCTTGCTTCAAAATTTTTTGACACCTACAACCATCACACCGGACCTTTTTTCTTATGGTTTTCCATTGCACAGGTCATATGATAAATTTTCCAATGGAACTGGATGAATCTGCCAACTGATTAACCTCAAAGGCTTCCTTGCCACTTCTTACACCATGAATTTCCTAGCTCATTTAATTTTATTATTTTGTCATGTTTTGGGAGTAAATTTACAAATTATTAATTTCAGGTTGTGTGTCGTTGACAGTCAGTTACTGCAAAGAAGGTAGGTTGCCTTCTGTTCTATACTGGTGACTTTTGTCACAACTCAAATTTCTTAAAGTGTTATGAATTGTATTATAGTTACGATAATAGACAGAGTAGACGATAGTTAGGGACTATAAAAATTGAAAGTATGTTAGGTTAGGACACATTTGCATGCTTACTGAGCTGAAATGGAAAGTGATTCTCAAAAATGCATCTTAATGTCAATTTTATTGTAGGGTTAGGACTGCTTTACATATTTGTGCCTATTAAGAAAATAATTTGCAAAATGAAATTCCTTGGTGGTCAACTCTGCTGTGCCACATTGATTATTCTCACATAGCAGACTTTGGCTTACTGAAACCAACTGGAAACTAGTTTGTAGTTATTTTTTGCCTTGTGTCATTTAAAAGTCTAACTTTAACCTCCTATGTTCTTTCTTACAGCATTGATTGCTGATCAGATTGAGATGAAGTACAAAGAAATAAAACGTGAAAAGCGCCTAGCAGAGTTATCTTCAGACGTATGGTCAGAATGGCATCAAGCACAAGCTAACCAGACACCATCACAGTACAAAGATGTCCTCAAATATCACAATGATGCTAAGAAGACATCATCTTAGTTAAGCTGCATAATCTTGATTTTCTTTCTACTCTGGGGGGTCAACTAAAACACTAACACATGACTGTCATAATTACCTATGATATGTATTGACTGGCAAACAACTAAAATCATGTTGACAGCCATTGACAGCTAGGCCAGTGTTTGAATAAAAATTTGCATTTTTTGACAACAAATGAATAGACTTCTACCATTTTATCTTTTATCTACCATTTTATCTCAAGGTTCCCTCACCTGGATTGTATATTTTTGTTCTTGAGAAGCCAAACCTGCAGTGCTGCTAGATCCATCACTCTTCCATTGCAAGTCACATGCAGCCAGTATCCAGGGGTTCTGTTGCTGCTGATTATTTATGTAAATTGAGATGCCACAAAATTGCCTAGATCACTTTTGTTCTCTTCTGTGCTCACTAAAGAGCAGATACCAGATGACTGTGGTGGTTTTGGATGTGGCTAGGATTAATGGTTAGCAACCATAACAGACATTTTGTCAGAATGAGACATTGTTTACTGGAGACAAGGCCAATTTTAAATTCTTTCTAAACTCAAAGGCTGGGGGAATAAAACGGAAGAACTCACATCAAGGTTGAATAATTAGGTTTTATCAACTTGGTTGATGTGAATTGGCCATTGTAAAGGGATTTGAAAGCTGACATTTCTCGTGTTGGCCCTTTGTCAGAGCATATCAAGAAATTGTGGGTTGGTGTGGTTTACATACAGAAATATGGAGCTAGGCTATTGGTTGGTGCATCGTAATGTGAAAAACAATATATTAGTTAAATGAAAAGCGTTCGTTGATACCATGAGGATTAAGAGTGCCGATTTAAAAATTAAGTTTTCGTTCTTGAGTTTTGCGGCTTTCCATGCTTCCTTGTTGTAGGGAAAGGCTGCAGACTGCCATATGACTTCCTTTGTTCAACTGGATGAATCACTAATATTTTGATAAGTTAAACTGCCTGGAGTTGTTAAATTAGTGACCCATTTAAATTGATGTTACAAGTAACTTCTTATTTAGTGTGTATATTTCCTTTTCATGTGATTGCAGCATGACTACTGTACAGTACTATTTGATTTGAAAAACATGACCATGTCGTGGCATGTGCATGTGATTAAAACAGTTTACTGTTACCTCACATGATCCAAAATGGCCTTTCACACATTCTAGCAGAAGAAAAGGTCAGTTACAAGTAGTGCAAAATGGAGAGCATTTTATTGAACCTCTAACCAGTTAAGTACAGATATCCAGTTACATAATCAACAAACAAGGAAAGGCTGCTACTGAATTCCATTAAACTTGAAGGTTGTGATTCAAACAGTTGCATTGTTTAATCTGAGCAATCCACCTAGATTAATGGTATATACTAACAGCCGATCAATCGAAAATTGCAAATTGATGTTGTTAACTTGTGCACATGAGCTTCCTGTTGATATTGGATTTCTGTTTCATTTTATATGACAATGCAAGGTTTAAGAGAACAGAGTCTTGAAAACATTTTATAGTCAGGCATGATCATGCTTTACTACAGAATTCAAAATTGTAATGTTGGTAGGAAAATCTTGAATCAAGACAATTCGGTAACTGAAGTCAGGAAGGAGTGTTCAGAACGCAAACTTTCAGAAAAACTTTTTAGTTCCCAAGAATGTGGCCAACGAATAAGTCAGTAATAAAATCTTTGAATTCCAATTGAAAGCATGATAACCTTTTTACTTGTAACCCAAACAAAAAAGCAGTAGGTCTAAACACCAGTGAAATATGACTTTTGAAACATTGTTTTATGAAAAGTAA
>OMLO01005603.1_pt1 | contig 10551 bp, 5 predicted proteins | sample 1674811 | NCBI WGS metagenome assembly OMLO01 (sample SAMN06265003, study PRJEB25207) | coral metagenome | isolation source: Coral host | place: Mexico:La Bocana,Puerto Morelos, Mexico | collected 2008-11-13
ACAAACTCTTCAATGCTTTCACGGTACATACCAAACTGTGCGAAACAGGTGCTTTCATCAGGAAGCCAGTCAGACCTGATAAAATGTGCAAAATTCTCTTCAAACAATCCGGAGGGTGAAATCACCGGGTGGTGTTCCAAAATTTGCAATCCCCCTGGCAAATGTCAGCAATTCTTGGCATCCATTTCAGTCTTTCATGGACCCCAAAATTCAAAATCCCAAATCTGAAATGCCAATATCCAAGCCCAAGGTTTGGATGTTTTAAAGTTTCAAGCGGCGCAATTATATAAAGTCCATTACTACTAGGTCAGGAAAAGTACAGGGGCTCCTGTTTCTTAGGCCAAGGTCAAAAATAGATGTGAAATATTGCAAAGGTTGTAGGCCAAACTGTAGGTCAAAAGAATGTGAAAATGGTGTCTTTGTTGCTTCCAATCACATATATATAGTCTCAACACTTGGTCAAAAAAGGTCACAGTTGCCAAACAAATGAAGGGTGGTAAAAGAAACGCAATTCCTTGAACAGTATAACTCTGCTCCATGGGCACCGACAAAATCTTCTAAATTTGCACAACTCAAAGCGGCCACAAGTCTGTATTGTTTTGGAGCCAATAGCAGGCCATGGTTGGCCAATCCACACCTGCCGCATCGCTTAAGAGAAACATCGCAAGCAAGTTGTGCGCTTCTTCAGCGGAAAAGATACAAAACGCTTTCCCGAAATGCTATGGAGATATAAGATACCAGCCAGCTGATTTAAGCACAACATCTTCCGAACATTACCCTCTGGCGATTCACAAAGATGTCGCTAACGTCCGAAGAAATTGCGGTGACACTTTATGATTCAAGATGTTCTTTCAAGGTTTTCGCCGAAAAACGTATTAGAAACACGGTGTCACTACCCCAAAAAAACACAAGTTGGATCTACCCCCAAACCTTTATTTGTTCCTGGCATCCTGGGTGGGGTGTATATCTAAGGCACAAGTCGTTTTTGACGCAACTTTGGCTTGGTAAATGCCCAATGTGCCTTGCCTTTGTGCCTTTGCGCCTTTGTGCCTTGCCTTTCGACCAAAGTATTGAGAAAAATCCTTCACGTTTTGGGCTTGCTAAGTTCTATTGACGCAATTACACGGCGGGTTTGTTTCAGTTTCATGTTTCATCTTCAAGTGGGGTTAAGATTCAAAATCATTGGAGAACTGTCAATGTGCAGGCATATCAAATCCCAAAATATCCGAGAAAATCACATCCTCCGGCGGTCGGGTTTTAACTCAACCCAACCCGTTTGAAAAGCATTAGTCAAAATGGAAAAAATCTTCCCAAGTTTCGGGCAGGAAAATTCCAATACATGAACACTAACAAGTGTTCGATTCATCCCATCTCCTTGCCATCCTCACAAAAAATCATACAATTGTTCCGCCAGGCACCTGTTTGTGTCTGTTCCAATAGAATCGCATTGAGGTTTTCCAGGGTGATGGTCAGGCGCTCGACAAAGCTATTCACTCGCGGGGCAAGAGCAGAAAAGTCCTGCCATCGTTCTTGAGCGGTGTTTCCCCTGCAAATCATCGTCAAGAGGCTAAGAACACACTTGTAGCGAGGAAAAAATCTTTCACGCATGATTCCGCATGATCAATCAGGAACATAACTATGCTCAAAGTACTGCATTCTGCGCCGGCCATATGCACCAGAAAGAAAGAAAGAAAGAAAGAAAGAAAGGGAGCCATCTTGGGGCTCAACTTGATTCAAATTGTGATGCCTCCTATAGGAATGTTTCAATCCTATCACGTTGTCCTTCGCATCGTTCGGTCGGGTTCACAACTAAATGACGTTGTGTAGAAAATGAAACACTATTGAAAAAATGGCAATGTCCGTTGAACGCTAGGAAGTCAACAGTTCACAATTCTTCGTTGGTGTGGAAGTTGAGTCTCCTCTCCATTTCTCAATGTTCATGTTCAGTGTCTTGGTTGGTGCAAGACTGATTGACAATTGAATGATGCAAAATTCTGAAACACGCAAAAACGAAGTTACTGGATTGCTTGTTTTGCATCTTTTGAGATGATACACACATTGATAGCCCTCATCTCACCCGTTTCTCAACCCTATCCTTGCTGACAATTTTGTGAATGGGAAATGTCGCTTGTTCATTGGTGTAGTCCCCGTTTGTCGACGCTACTCTATCGTATGCTGGATAAACCGTCGACAATGCGTCCAAGTGCAAGAAGGTTGGATCCGGCACCTGGCAAACACACACATTTCTGAGTGACCTGAAGAGCAGTCGGCTTTTTGAGACCCTTTCTAGTTGGATGGTGATATATGAGAACGACCAAAACCAAGACAAAGAGAACAAAACACTTTTTCAGCATTTTTCAGCTATGTATGTGAATGATCGAACCTGTCCTCAAAGAAGGGACACAGTGCTGAGGGAAGACACCCCAAACAGGCCGAATTTTTCGGTATTGGGCTTGAGTGGGTTTTACTATGCATGGACTTGACTGCAAGAATCTCATCACAAGCCAAGAACTAAACTGCAGAACCATACGCCTCTTTGTGATACAGGTGCGAAATTGATGTTCGATGTGTTTGGATTGTTTTCCGCCCATTTTCAATGATTCAAATCTCCATGAAGGATACTTCGCTACGTTGGCACAGCCATGCCAAGAGCAGTTTCTGCACCACAAACGTCTAGCGAATTGCAACTGAATTTTTTCAATCTATTCCATTTCTAAACCAGTGCATTATGAGGTCAAAGGACCAACTGCATTAAGCGTCAATAGGTAAGGCTAGGTATTTCGCCAGAACATGGAAATCAATCAACCAACGGCAACAGCACCAATAGATCTAGCCCAAACCTTCCAGATCAACTGTTTCCAAGAAACCCACCAATAGAACATGCTCGTGTGCATCGTAGGCAACTGCGTATACAAGGAGTAGGTCGCACCAACTGCAATTGCCAAAGGAATGTTCCACTTCGCAGATTTCTGCATCGTTTCGATGAGACCATAACCTCGCCCGCCTGATGTGACGTAAAAGGCATCATTTGGAAAAGGGGGAATTTTTGTTGTTCCTCGCCATCATGGATTTGCCCAGAAACCTTCGATCTTTATTGCAAGCCATCATCTGGATCCGACACATTCCAATCTATATTCTCCAGTCACGAAACAGCACGATTTTTTGTAATTAAAAACAATGGAATGTAGCAAAAATGAGGTAAATGGTGAAGAACTGATTTCCAATTTGTAAACATGGTATTTAAGGTATGAAGGTTGCAATGTGGAATCGCATCTAATAAGTTGTAGTCAAACGTCATCCCCACCTGTAAAAAATGCAAAGCACTTGGACGTATCGGCGCGGCATTTGGGCGCAATCCAGAAGTAACCATCTGGACAATAACCCACCTGTCAACTTTTGAAGTCGCCCCACAACACAAAGGAGGAAGAGAAGCCAGCAATGCTTCGTTGCAACCAGCAACCCCCCAAGTTTAACTTCAAAATTGCCATCACAGTCCTTCGTTGTGCTGTTTTGGAAATAAACTTTATATGTTCCAAACTTGTGATTCTAAAGTAAAAACCGTTACACCAAAATGCCACATGGGTGAATCAAGCCAGCGAAGACCCCGAACAGGCGAAAGTCAACGGAAAACACTGTTTGACCAAAAACGGGCACCAAAACAAAAACGGACACCGCAGATGAAAATCATGCGTGACCAATGTAAAAGTCCCGCTCTGTCCCCTGCCGGAATCTCAAATTGTGTCACTTGGATTGGTGAACGGCGCTTCCAACATCATCCAGTCTCATCCTCCTGGGCCAGCCATGGCTGATTTCCGTAAGAGTATCTCTTCGGAGAAAAAGACTAAGCCACACATTTTTCCTGGAGACTGAGTTCTTGCAATGTCTTTGTTCAGTTCGACTATCAATGTTCTGAGGCTGCCAGGAATGTTGTTTTCATACTGTGAGCTGAAAGGTTGAACCCTTCTTCCACCGAGAGCAGAGGTGGCGTCAATCAATTGCGCTGTGTATAATACCTGACCAAAGCAAGTTCATGATGATAGGAGCATGGTGAAGGAAAAGGAACTGAGTCAGTCCCAGAAGGTGAAATGAAGTCTGGCGGCGAATCATGTCTCCAATGATCCTGGGCCCTTGATAATGCACTGTTGCAGTGTCTTAAACTCGAATGGCAGTGACCTATGGAAGGTTTGCCGACAAGAGCCCAGAAACTGATGTGATGCCACCTTGACTGCTAGGTGATTCAGGTTTGATCGGAGAAAATCTTGCAAGCGCAGTGAAGCCATCGTGGCAAGAAGGAAGCACCCTAAAATCTCAAATTCAACTTGAAGGCAGTTGGAGTCCATAAGGCGTTTTTCCCAAGCTGCCAGAAGCAAAACTGATAGGTGTTCCCTCCGATCTCTCGAACCGAAGAAGATTCAAGATTCAGATTTGGGAAACCAGAACCAAGGCCTGTCGCTGTACCATCGGTAAGAGTAGTATCTATGATTTGAACGCCATCTAGTGGGCCATCGGTAAATATAGTATCTATGTAATATCAAGTTTGAATGCCATCCCAGTGGGCCTATAGAGCTTCGATGCGTGTCCTGGGGAGAGTCCTGCGCATGCATGCTTGAGGTGGTCGGAAGCGCAAGCAATCTAATCGAATCGACAAAGGTGCCTGGTCAGGACTTAGGCGAAGGCGCTGACACCAACATGCCCATTCTTGCCAGGGCACTTGATCCGATGGAAAACTTGAGGTGAGATGCTGCTCTCTCAGATTCTGCGTTGTCAGTTTCAGGCCCGGATGCTTCGAGCAGTATGGTGCCCTCTCTGAGTTTGAGCCTGAAGCTGGAATCACACTCCACGATCCGGACCTGCGTCGTCAGATACAGGTATACCAGAACCTTGACAGTTTTGAAGGTGTTTACACAGTGACTGGTTCTATTGAGCCTACGTAGCTCAATGACACGAAGTTGCCATCCCGTGAAAAGAAACAAGTTGGGGAAAAAGAACACGGAGTTCATCGAAAACATCCCCCAACCCAGGAAGTGATGCACAGTCGCAGGGTGCTGTGGGATTGGATAGGAAAGCTCCGATTTTGACCATGTGTCCATCGATTTGAAGCCTCTTTTGTCTTTACGGGTCAGAATCCTGTTGTCTCTTTCCGGTATGCGGCAAAGTGGGTTCATGCCGCAAACTGATGGATCTCTGTTGCCTTTCTGCCACCTTTTTTCAGCCAATCTGACTCGTGCGACATCGTCAGCATCAAGGACTGTAGAGCTGAGTCAATGCTGCTGTACCTGGGGCATGTCTGAGAGGTGTTGGCTCTTGAGCTTTGCCGCGTGGGGTGCTGGGATTGGTGACTGGTGCGGATGAAGCACGAGCTGAACCTGTAGCTGAAGCAGTTGGCAATGGAGAATGAGCAGGACCTCGATCCGAACGAACTGGGTCAAGGAGAAGCATGAGACGCTGATGAAGCCTGAGGGCGAACGGGGCGTGAAGAAGCTGCTGAAGACGAAGGCTGTGAGATGCATGTGTGTATGCTGTAATTGGAGGGGGGATGGCGCATCTTCAACCACAGTTCTACATCGACGGATTGGTGCCCTTGATATCCACAATGAAGAAACCAAACCACTATCAATTTCAATTCCAAGGCGTGCACACACAAAAGGAATGCTTGCAAACAACCACAAAAAAAACAAATCGACATCAACAATCGGCTCAAACTTTAGAGCAGTTCTAAAATTCACCAATGCCAAATATATTCAGTGTTCAATGTTCAAAGATCAACGCAGAAATCAATACCCAGTCTGTGCCAGGAGTGCTGCAGCGAATCAAGCCACGGGAACCAGAAAATAAATCGATTGCAGTTGAAACAATATGCAAAGCACCAACCAATCCCAATTGGAAAAAGTAGCTACACATGTAGAGCGCAAATGGGCCAAAGAAAATCCGAAAGTAACACGGCTGAGCAAATATTGACCCAAGATGGCCCCACATCAAGTCACAAGTCTAGATCGCTCAGTCGAAAAACAGTACCAAACCTACAAACAACGGTTTGATACACGAATAACAACAAACACATACACATGTAGAGAAAAAACAGCCAGGGCAATAAGTTCAAGGAACGGGGGGGACACGTGCGACCATGTCTTCTGAAGGGAGCAAGAATCTAGTTTTGGAAAAAAACCCAGCACAGGCAACCTGTTTGGGGAAAAGTCATCTGGCCAAGGCATCTAGCAGACAGGCAAAGACTGGGAGGCAAATGAAACCGGAGCTGCGCAATCGGATGGGCCGGGGACAGGGAGACATTCGCATGGGCTTCCCATGTACAGCTGCAAGATCCGGCAAAGGTAAAGCACACTGGCCAGACTAGGGTGAGGGGAAAGGAGCTGCCAAAATCATCCGGCCAGGCATCTGTCTGATGAAATACTGGGAGACACATGTCTGCGACCAGCACATCTAGCAAACAGAGGAATACTGGAAGACAAATGAAAGGAAATGCTAGCCAACCCGCAAAATCATCAGGCCAACACATCTAGCGCAGCCATCAGGCCTTTCTCTTCTCAAAGGGAGTGATATCCCCTCACAGGTAAACCTGTTTGGGGAAAGGCATAGACACATGAAACGAAATGCTAGCGCAAACACAGAATCATCCAGCCGTGGCATCCAACACAGCTATCCAGACTTTTTTTAGAGGGAGTAAGAACGTGCCACAGGTCAACCTGTTTGGGGAAAACGCTGGTATGTACAGTGTTTTGTGCATTCATCCTTTTCTTCAGACTAGTACTTTCCACTACAGCCGGCATATTTCAATGTCTTGATGCATATAATCATGAAATGAAATACTGAAAGCATAAAATGAATTTACGGCTGCGCTAGAAATCAATTGACACTCGACTCAAACTAGTTTTGTCAGATACTGTGTGAATGTTGTGATTTGATGATGCTGACTGCATTGAAAGCATTAACAAATCCTCCGAACCACTACATGCACAAAACCTGCACGGGCATCGAAAATCAAAACAACCCAAAGTCCACAATCTATGAGACTCGACTCAACTTGGGTAAAAATGCCGGAGTTGTGTTTTTTTGATGCATTTGCAAGTTAGTGCTCGTAGTGGCTTAGATTCTTTCTCTGCGGTCTTTGTGAAGTTCTGTAAAGGTATGAGAAACAACTGCATTTTGTTGGGGTTTGGGATGCTTTGGGCGCATATGGCGCATAAAGCACTGCAAATTACAGTGCTCTACACTCATGTTACATGTTCTTTCAATCATCACCCTCCCAGGTCCGCTTCCGCTCTCATTTAGAAAAACAACTTCGAGATCTTCCAACATTCAATACCTGCCTGCTCTCCAGCGGCATTTGTCGTCAAACCCGCTGTATCGCCAGATACAGCGAAGTACGTGGCCATCTGAGTTGGCACATTGAAGTTTGCATCAACACCTCAGCTAACTTGAAAGTTGATTTGGCTTCTCGCGAGAGTTTAGGATAGACCAATCCAGTGCTCCCTGAAATATGTCGAAATCTCAAAAAAAGTGGTCATAGCCCTTCTTAAACCAGGGCTACGTGCCAAGAATAAATCACCATAAATCAACGACCTTGGTTAAATCAATGACCTTCGTAAAATTCGCGGGATTCGCTGCTTCAATGGTGATTGTTCATGGCTTATCAGAATCCTTTCTTGACAGGCCGACAGGATAGTATTTCACCTACTTCTCAGACGTCCTTTTCACTACTCATCTCAGCTCATCTCAGCATTGTTTTCTGTTCGATGATCTTTTTGGATTCGTTGCATCCCTGCGTTCCTTCCTCTTCGGTAGCAATCTGATCCAACATAAAGGCATACCGTTCGCCTTTTCGGCACTGTATGTGCTTTCAAGGCATGAATTTGTTGCGTGCAAACAAACAGAGGACGCACATTCGGCTCTTAAGTTCAAGCATAAGCCCACTGAGTCATGGGGATGGGAGTCATTCAAACATACATAGGAAATAAAATCATATCCAAGCCGCATTTCATCAGCAGAGATCTGTTAACACCGCTGATGGCATCAAAGTACTTCCTGAGCCAAGAAATCAAGAAAAACCTGACCATCACTGGATGTTTGTTTTTGAAAAAAATGCGTAACCGTAACACAACATTCTTGCCAGCCACAAGCCATGGACCCATTGATGACAAAATGCACAGACCAGAAAAGTGCATATCAAGAATGCATATGATACAAGACCTGCCTCTGCAGAATACACTCACACCTACTGTCTACCTATACGACTCCCTCCGAGCTGGAATCTGTAAGGATCTATTTGCTGCTGATGATGTGTCAAGCAGCTGGGTGAAGATGATGCCTACCTGCAGGTGCAAAGCCATTCTTCCATATTTTTCCTTGTTTTTGTTCGACAAACTGTATGTGTTTGTATTGTATGGATCTTAAATCTCTCCAGCAACCTAGCATCTCGAGAAGATTTTTGGTACGTCTATATAAAGATTGCATGGGGCTAGGGCCTGTGCTTAACCAAATTGACTGCACAAGCAATCTTTAGATAGAGGTACCATGAATCTACTCAAGATGCTAGGTTGTCGGAGAGATTTAAGATGCAAACACATAATGAACAGAAAAACAAAAACAAGGAAGAATGCCTTTGCACCTGCTTGTTTGAATGACAAGTAGGCATCATCTTCACCCAGTCGCTTGAATCTCCACACATCATCCGCAGTGCAGATGTGTGTCTGGCAGAATTACGGGTCACTAGTAGTATGCTGATATGCGGATTTTCCGACAATGCCATGACCCCAAAAGCAAAATTTGTCTCTGTCTTTACACAGGAGGGGACCTGGTAACCGCTACAAAAGTACGTGGCCTGTAACCAAGACACTGGAATTCTTTATGTGTAACAATGACAACGAAAAATTGTTTGCAGTATATGCATGCATGTGTTCATAGTTTTGGCAAGATCGGTTCCGCCAAATGGAATGTCAGAAACATAGCAAGTCCGCTGAAAACAAGAACGAAAGATGGGTTCAAAGTTCAACCCCCCTAAAATGTATTAAAATGTTGGAAACCTGCAAAGGCCGAAACCCCCGATTTTTGAAAACCTGCGTCGTTCACCTAGTTTGTTTGTACAAACTCCACAAAACGTCAAAACCCTGGACAGGTCACGCTGGCTCATTCCAGTTGGCATCGAATCCCGTATAGAAATCCAAGGCCAAGCCCGAATCGGCATAGGCAGCATCCAATACACTCCTGGCAAGGCCCGGTTTTTGTTGCTGTTCTACGTCCAAAGAGATGGGAAAATGAAGTAGAATGAGAATTCAGATTCACAAACATTTTGAGTGTCCCGGAACCTGGTTGCATTTCACCAAAAATGTTGTCAAGAGTATCCGGGTTCTCCGCTTTGATGCTGGTACATTTGAATATGATGTACTGATCAGGTTGGATTTGGCACCACTGCTTTTTTATTGACAAAAAAATGCAGCAAAAGGTTGCCCTTATACACAAATATCAAATCAATTTCAAAAAACTTCTGGTCTTCCTGGATTGACAATCTGCCTTGAAAATGCTGGAGCGCGGTCGAGGGGGATATGTGGTTAAATGTCCATTGTAACAACCCTTTTGTGTTTTTTCATGAAATATAATCTAAAAAATTGATTCTGCTTCATCTTCGGAGTAGGATTCGCAACTCTCGTAGTGATAAAGCCTGAGTTGATAAGTAAATAGAAAACGCTTGAGTTGAGAAACATACGGCTGTGCATTTACAAGGCGAAGAGTTTTGCCTGCAATGCGACCTTTTTTTTCCATACCCGTCTTCGTTAAGTTGAGGCGTTTTAAGACACTTGCCTTAGGTCTGAAGAATCAGATATGATGTCACCAGTAAAGTCGGTCTGCCTGAAATTTCCGGAATCCCTATCCCTGACATTGCCGACTTAACCATATAATCCCCATATCCGACGACTTGATGAACCAAGGTCATCCGAATAAAAAATCATCTTTCAAGGATGGAATAAAACTGAAACACAAAGACTGAAGTGACATGGATCTTTTGAGCGGAGTTTGAGACCCACTAAAACCACGATCAGGTGCAACGTGGAACCTATGGGATGCATAACACAAGAAACCGTACATTGCGCGAACCAAGCTCTGGGATGCAAACACGAGGGGGCGACAACATAATCTATGTTTGAGTCGTAACACATTGACACGAAACGTCCAGTACAGTACGCAAAAGCACCCTATGGGCTCCTGCGAGGCGCGCTTTCCTTGGAAAAAGATTAGGAATTCCGGCAGGGGCTGGCCACATAAAATTTTATACAACACTTTGTGAACCCAAGAATCCCAAGATGCCTTTTACTTGAGAAAACACAAGAATTCTGGAAGGGTTGCTGCGAGGCACGTTTTCCTTGGAAAAAGATGCGGGATCCGGGAGCGGTTGGCTGCAGCACATATAAATTTACTTGTAGAATCACATTCACCCCAAAACGCATTTTGCTTGAAAAAACAAAAGGAATCTGGGGGGGAGTAGTACGACACGAGTGCGGTCGGTCGCGTGACATATATTTTTTTTGGTCAAAATAAACC
>OMLO01005604.1_pt1 | contig 10550 bp, 8 predicted proteins | sample 1674811 | NCBI WGS metagenome assembly OMLO01 (sample SAMN06265003, study PRJEB25207) | coral metagenome | isolation source: Coral host | place: Mexico:La Bocana,Puerto Morelos, Mexico | collected 2008-11-13
ACGTGCTCCTGCATGGTTGCCCAAAGTCTAGGCTGCATCTCGAATGTGGACTGAAACATTGAAGGATTTCCTGTTGACCCTACAGGCCCTACACAGATGATGAGTCTTCCATCTCTCTCTTTTCCACGAAGATATACAAATCCCTGAAATTGTCCAAAGATTTCTGTTCATGGTGCTCTTTGAAGCTTGAGAATCATGAGATACTGGCAAAATGTCTCCATCCATCAGAAATCTTCCAAGGCTGAGGGAGATACTCGTTGGTGCCCCAGCGAAGATCGTCCTGACGGCATGGAGTTGCAGGGCTTGGAGGCAGGAAAGATGGCTTTCAGGTTGGTGGTTGAGAAGGTTGGTTGCCACAGCACCTGTCATTTGCAGGGCAACCCCTTCACCTTGCCCAACGACGTGTTTGACCGCCTGTATGGCTACCAGCGAGAGGGAGTAGCCTGGATGGCGAAGCTTCTGAGCCGGCAGCATGGAGGACGGATATTCCTAGATTATGGATGATCAGAAATCAGCTCTCGGATGCTATCATTGTTTCGTGGAATATCAGAACATCAGCAACTTCTGGTCTTGCCAGGCGTACTGGCAGATGAAATGGGCCTTGGAAAGACGATCCAGGTCTGTGCCTTGCTGAATGGTGCCCGCAAGGCAGGGAAGACCCATGCTTTGCTGCTGATGCCAGTGACCTTATTGGACCAGCTCCTTGGTTGAAAAAAACGGAGAAACGGAGAGCATATCAGATGATAAGAGAAAACTGTACTTGGAAGCTCAAATGAAATATATATGTTCACTTAGCTTTGAATGTTTGCACTTCCTCTCAAGTCGATGGTGTTTGAGAAGGTCGTAGCTGCATTGGGTGTTTTCAGGGAGGTGTCTCTGTCATTGACTTGTCCTGCCCATTGTCACCCCTCGACTATCCTCCCCTTTGTCACTGGCTTATCCCTTGGATTTCTTCTTGGAATTTGCTCAGCTACTTACCTTCTTTGGATTTTCTGGTTCTCCCATCCGGGTTCTGTCCCGGCTCCATCGCCTCCTCATCCCCCCTTTCCGCGGGGAAATCGCCGGCCTCGTCTTTCCGGCTACCTGGATGAGTGATTCCTTCATTCGCTTGTCCCGGTCTGATCTACAATCTATCCAACAAGCTGCTCTCAATCTGTCTGAAGCTTCAGCTCGGCTGGCCTCAGAGCTCACGGACATCCTCTGCGGTGGATACTGGATCTGCAGGGTCCTCACCCCTCCTGGTGATTGGGAGGTTGAGAACAACAAGCTCAAGGTTTTCCTGCAATTCCGTGGAGCTGATCAAGGACCTCCTCCCACACCGGACTTCTTGCTGCACCTCTTGGACGAGTCTGTGGGTGTCTTCAACAGGGCGGATCAGGAGGATTGGGCAAGGCCTTCTTTTTGGGCTGGATATTGGGCAAGGGCTGCCCTGACCACCAACACTCCTTGGACCTCTGACTACTTACCAGAGAACCCCGTCTACTGGATTGTTTTGCGAGGTGGAGATTGGGAGGAGCCTTCGGTTTTTGAGAGCTTGGCTGAGGTGAATCGTTTTGTGTCCAGGACACCTACGGACCAGCATATCATCCAGCCCTTGTTGGACTACATCGAGATCTTCATCTTCTGCAGTGGTGCCTCAATTGGCCCACCAGGACGATGGCTATGGACAAGACGAAGTTGAAGCTGGCCATCAGGGGCCAGCCGGGCTTGCTGGTGATCAGCATTAGCTCGGAATTCAGTGCGTCTGGTAATGATACAGAGGCGCTATGCATGCCTTTGATGACAAGGCAGGGTGGCTTGTTGCTTGCAGTTCCCTTTGCAGCTTTTGATCAGCAGGCCCTGCTAGATGGTTTGACAGATGAGGATACTGGGATGATTGGTCCCAACAAGATGATGGAGTCTGATCTTTTGGCTGAGGATGAGGAGGGGTCCGTGGTTTCCCTTGGGAGGAAATGCAAATACTATGTGGTGGACTTCTCTGACGACATCCTGTTGGCCCTTCGAGACTACGATCAGAACCTGGACGAGATGCGCTACCTCCTGGCTTTTGACTCCGAGGAGAACTACGCCCTCCCTGACCTCTCGGGGGTGATTGACAGAATTCGTGAATGGGCCTCAACTGAGAACATGGGTCCCAGAGCAGCTTTTTACTCGGCTCGAGAGGAGCCAGAGCCTGCTACAGCAAATGGAGGCCCTCCCAAAAAGCCCGCAGCAAAACGTGTATCCACTGCTGCCCTTATGGAGAGAGTAGAGGCCTTGGCAGCTCAGGTGCAACTTTTACAGTCCCCAGTACAGCCTATATTGCCTCCTGCTGTCACTCCTGCAGAAGAGCAATCAGTTGGACTTTTGTTAGCCACTCCGAAGATGCCGAGGTTATCAGATGCGCTGGGGAAGGCCCAGGGAATCCCAGCAATGGCGAAAGCAGCTGCTCTGCTTTCACCTCCTCCCAGACAACGTTCTGGAGTTCCCAAACCTTCACCGATGGCTGTTCCCGCCAAGGCAATGCAGGAGGACGAACCCTACACCACCTACGACCAGCCCCAGGACTTTATGATGCAGACTTTGAACCAGCAAAGTTCAGCCCTGACAGCACTGGTAGCTCATCTTACAACTGGTGGCGAGGGGCTTCTGGACATTGGCTCTTCATCGTCTTCCTCTGCTACTGGCACTCGTGGTTTGCAACGCCGGGAGCGCTTAATCTCAGAGCTTGCAGGTGGATCATCCACCTTCTTCTTACAATTTCAGCAGCAGCTGTACAGGAAGATGAACCCAAGTGTACCAGCTCCGAAGACGGAGGAGGAGATCCAAAGAAACCCACCTTCTCTCCTCAACTACCTCGAGAGAAATGGGGGATTTCGAACCCAGCGCACGCTGGGGTTGGTGCTTTGGATGTTGGCCTATGCAGTAGACGCCGGAGCTCGAGGAGACGACCACATGATGAAGGAACATCTTGTTTTGGCCGTGACGGCCATAGAACAATGCGCCGTCGACTCGGGCGAATGGGGCCTCGGCTTCTTGCTGAGCCTAGCAGCAGATCCGCCGGTCCATCTCTTCCAGGATCGGAGCAACACGGTGTCAATGCAGCATCGGACTTTCGGTGGACTAGTACCTCCAGCATGGTCAACGGTCGCAGTGGCTTACCTTCGCGAGATGGAAGTGTTGAACTCGAAGAAACAAGATCTATCGAAAAAGGCCAAAGCTGTGGACGACGAGGAGGAGAACCCGAGCCCCAGGAGGCGCCCGAGATTTCCCAGGAGACCCAAAGCAAAGGCCAAGGCGGAGGCATGAGGTCCTCCTTGGCTTTCGGCAATGACAAGCACCACGATGAATTGGCTGCCCATCTTTCCGATGAGACAGGTGGTTTTAAAAAGCCCTTGCATGGGAGCCCTGTCGCTCCTAGGCCTCCGACAGTGCAGCTGAACCATAGTTTTTGGTGCTCTATGTTGCCTGTGATGTGCCTTCGTTCCAAAACTCGTTTTGCTGCTTACCTTCGTCTTTCCTTCCAACGTCGCTTGCCCCCTGGCAAACTACCGACCATATTCCCCATTCCGATCCCCTCATTGGATCCGTTTGGGATGAAGCTCGATGGACTCTCCTCTTCAAGAAGGCGAAGCATCCACCGCAGGAGGGCCTTTCATTGTATCATCATGGCTCTCAACTTTTGGCACAGTGGAGGACGCTTTGAGGACTTGGATTGGATTTGTAGACCTATGTCGCCGGCACACCGCAGCATACATCGGCGGCTATGGGCTTTTTTGGTGTCGGATGGCCGGTTTCCTGCTTTTGAACTTTGCAGAGCTGGCCGACGTTTTTTCCAATTAGATGCACGACTGAGAGAACTATCCGAAAGTGTGACTTTCTCTGGAATGGCCTCAGCCCCTTACTCTCGGGACTATGCTGGCATGGAAGTTCCTTTGGACAACTCTGTCTATCCGGAGTTGGAGCCCTACAGAAAGATGGATCCTGAGAGAATCAAAATCTCAGGGACAGGCCACTGGGATATCATCGACCTGTTGCCCGACAACCTTGTGATGCCCTTTTTGGAACCTGCCGTGATCGCGAATGGCAAGATAGCCCCTGAAGGCTCCTACCCCAGGATGACTGAGACAGAGAAGGAGCTCGCCGCTTTGGCGAAAGTTTGGGACAGACAGGGGTTGCTCTATGTTCACAACTTTGACATCCCTGGCTTCTTTCCGGAGGAACAGGTGCGCATCTTTGGATGCTTTAAAAACAGTTGCCGGGACCGGCAAATTGGAGACAAGAGAGGCCGCAACTATGCAGAGGACAAGGTGCTGGGACCATCAAAACACCTCCCTGCAGCAGCTGACCTTTGTGACCTGCGCCTCAACTTGCAGCAGGAAAAGGTCACGCTATCCATCACGGATAGACGTGACTTCTACCATCAAATCCGAATCAGTGAGGAAAAGGCCCTGACCAACAGCCTAGGACCAGGTCTGGATCCTTCCCTCTTGATTGGAACCGATGCTATGAACCTTTTCTTGATGAAGCAGGCAAATAAAAGGAGAAGAGATGATCGACTACGGTATGGTGATCAGCTTGGCTATGATGGATATCGTGCTCCTGCCCATCCTTCAAAAGTATTCATCGCCTTCAACTCTGTACTGCAAGGCGACCATACAGGGGTCGAAGTGGCATGTGCATCACACCAGCAGTTACTACAGAACGTTGGCCTCCTAGACTTTGACAGGAGTTTGTTGGGGACTCGCCCATGGATACACCAGAAGGAGATGCAGGGTTTGGTCATAGACGATTTTTTCAGCATAGCTATCTCACCGAAGGACTCCAAGTTAACCAAGGATGTGATTAGCTTTGATGCCGCGCAGTCTGCCTATGCATCTGCCCGTTTAGAAGGATCGCCTGACAAAGACATTCGAGGAGCCAGTTCTGGAAAGGTCATCGGCGGTTTTGTTGATGGCTCAGCTGCAACTACTTCTTTGGGCTTGGCCACCGTAGCAGCTCCACCAGAGAAGAGGTATGGGATGAGTTGGATCACACTTCAAGCATGCCAGTTACCATACTGCTCTGATGCTTTGATGTTATCTCTCCTTGGTGGCTGGACCTCGATCGCTATGTTTAGGAGGTGCTTCATGGGATTGTTCAATGAGGTCCATCATCTGGTAGACATGGACTCTTTTGATTGCAACCATCCTCGAATCCTACCTTTACCCAGATCCTCCGCGGAAGAGTTGGTACTCGCCTCTGTGCTGGCACCGTTGTTCCAGACAAACATTGCAACACCCTATGGCGACTACATCTTTGCCACGGATGCTTCGGAGACTATGGGGGCGATTTGCAAAGCCCCACTGGACGTTGACCTACAAGAGGTGGTTTTTCGTGCCTGCAAGTCAAAAGGGTCCTATACTCGATTGCAGAGATCGGAGGAGGTGATCCTTCATAGAATTGGTGCCTTAGAGGATGAGGATGCAGATCATCGTATGATTGGCCCTTCAAAACCTATTGCATGCAGGTTCCAGTTCATAGAGGTGTTTGCCGGTGCCGCAGTCGTCACGGATGCTTTGCAGGACTTGAATATATCATGCGGACCTCCAATCGAACTGGGCGATTCAGCAGCTTTTGATGTAAAATCAGTCCACCTCCTACGGTGGATCACTCACCTTCTGGTGGAGGGTTTTCTGGAAAGTTGCATGGTGGAACCGCCGTGTACCAGTTTTTCAATAATGAGATCTCCTCCTCTGAGATCGAAGGCTGTCCCGTTTGGGTTCGATGTCAAGCGTCGGCAGACTCAAGACGGCAACATCTTAGGACATAGGGGCTTTCAGATCCTTGATACAGCTGACTCGGTGGGTGCCCCTTGTTTGCTCGAGACGCCCAACTCATCACTTCTCAAAAATCTTCCTTCATGGAAAAACTTGGTGGAGCGGCCTACTTTTGAGGCCACTCGGGTCGACTCTTGTGCCTTTGGGTCGCCGCACCTCAAGTCGTTCAAATTCCTTCACACTTGGATGAGGTTGAGGCATTCAAGACGGCGATGCACTTGCACTGGGAAACATCTGAAGGTGGAGGGGTCCCTTACCAAAGCTTCCGCAACTTATGTCCCTGGACTAGCAAAAGCTTTAGCATTGGACTTCAAAGAGGCTATCTTAGCAGCCCAACTTCGCAAGTCTGACGACCTCGAGATCTATGGCCTGGAGAACGTTGCTGTGAACCACCTGGCTCTCTCTTTGGATTGGCAGACCGTCAGTGCCTGGACCTTCAAGAGACCTATGCACATCAACCTTTTGGAGACGAAGAGTGTAGAGAGGATGATTGAAGATGAGATCTCTAACCTACGGGGTGATAGAAGGATAGTTTCTCTCATTGATTCTAACGTGGCGAGGTGTGCCCTGGCGAAAGGACGTTCTTCATCCTATGCCTTGAACAGTGTGGTGAAAAGGATTGGAAGTTTGATGGTAGCAGGGGGCATTTATTTGTGTAACCCTTATTGCCCCACAAGACTCAACATGTCAGATGATCCAACTCGTGGACGTGAGCTTAGATCCAGGATTGGTTCATTTGGTAGATGGAGCAGGGAGGACTTCATGAACTTTGCCCTCATCCGACCAGTGAGGAGGTGGTGTGCAAACTGGCTGAGACTGGTTTTTTGCCTTTTGGAATTCTCCATCGTCCCATCCGCTTCACACCTGCCACACCGCAGACTTCGACCTCAAATGGACTTTGATCAAACCCTGGGTTTCCCTGGGGAGGGCCCGCTGGCCCATATGCACCTTGCCTGCTGTCTTGGATTTTATTTTCTCATTGGCTTTGGATTTCCCTTGGCTCTGCTTGGACTACTCTACCCCTCACCACGTCCTGTCAAGTCTCTCCTTGTCCTTCTCTGTCTTTACCTCCTTGAAACACCAGGGGCGTTAGTTTCCGCCATGGATGCTGGACCTCGTAATCACGGTGACTTTGTAAGGAGAATCAACAGGGAAAGTTTGGGACCGCTGCCACAGGGACGTTTGGTGTTGGAGGTGACTGCCGCACAACGAGATCGTTTAACTTCAAGTTTTTTGGCATGGTGCGATGGCGAGGGTCTTGATATGAGACTTTGGATCAACGATGCAAGAAATTTCCTGGAAGAAATTAATCTCTGCCTTTGTAAATTTGGGAGAACTTTGTATGACTGGGGTCGGCCGCTGAACCATTTTGTCGAGACCATTAATGCCTTGACTTCTTGGAAACCTGAACTTCGACGTCAAGTTCAGGCACCATGGGATATTGCTTTCAATTGGTCGAGATTGGAACCCAATGTACATCATGTAGCTGCCCCTTTTCAGATCATCATGGCACTACTTTCGGTAGCGCTGATGTGGGGTTGGTTGCCTATAGCTGGAGCTATAGCCATGATGTGGGGTGCTCTACTTCGGCCATGCGAGCTTACATCCGCCATCAGACAGCAACTCACTTTGCCATCAGATTTGGAAGGCACCATAGCCTTTGGAATTTTGGCAATCACTGAACCCAAGACTCGGTTTTCTGCGGCATCAGGCTGCTCGTGTGGATATCCCAGATTTACTTGAAGTCGTGGAGTTGGCGTATTCTTCCTTGAGCTTTTCGCAACGGCTTTGGCCTTATTCGGGCCAAGCCCTCCGTTTGAGATTCAAAGATCTACTTCGTGCAGTTGGTCTCCCTACTGAAAAGAGAAATGGCTTAAAACCTTTGGATTTGGGAAGCCTTCGAGCAGGAGGAGCAACTTGGACTTTGCAGGTTACTGAGTCAGGCGAACTTTGCCGCCGTCGTGGCCGCTGGGTGTCTCAGAAGGTTATGGATCTGTACATCCAAGAAGTGTCGTCCTTACAGTATTTCAATCATATCGATCCTGCAGTGAAATCCAATGTTCTGACCTTTGCTCGAGCTTTTCCATCGGTACTTGAAAAAGCCAAACTCCTCTGCAGTTGCAAGATTGACCCTCGCACGTGGTATATTCTTTTTAGGAGCACCAGATAGCTACGCCTTGGAGGTTATGGGAGAAATGGGTGCTCTCTTACCCATTGATGCCAATGCGCATCCTGTGGATCAACTGATATTGGAAGGAAAAATTAATGCTTGAAAAGCTGTTCACTTAGCTTTGAATGCTGAAACTTCCTCTCAAGTCGCCCACCACTACCCTCCCTAGCTTCTGGGTGCTCTCTTACCCATTGATGCCAATGCGCATCCTGTGGATCAACTGATATTGGAAGGAAAAAGTGATGCTTGAAAAGCTATATATTCAGATTATTAGAACATAGTGATTTTGAGTTGATTGCTTTAAAAATGCTATAATCTGAGGTACAGTTCTTTTCGAGATCTTTTACAAGACCTTTTGAGATCTTGAAGTCTTTGGGTATAACTTCCCTTTCTCACTCAATGTCCAGTATTTTTTTCTTTGGTGCATTTGGCATTTCCTCCAAGAGTGGCATGGATTTTGTTTAAATGCAATGTTTCCTTCACCAAGGAGAAGCCTTGAAGGCTTTCAATGCTCTCTGTGTTGGTGATGGTTTCTCCATTGAAGCCCAAGCTCGAGTGCAGGCAACAACGAAAACGACCAACTCATGGAATTCCCATATTTTTTTTTACCACCTGTCAGTTATTGGATCTTTTTTTTTGATGAAACATGAGTTCTCTCCGGATGAAACTATCGAATATATATCCCACATATTTTCCACGTCGCCGGTTTATTCTTCTCAGAGGCGAAGTGTTAGTTAGGAATCGGATTTGTGTCTTTGTAAAGGAAATGGTAACTAGGTGGTGAAACTTCAAATATTTTCTATTTTCACCCCTACCTGGGGAAGATGAACCCAATTTGACTGATATTTTTCAAATTTAGTTGAAACCACCAACTAGGTAACTTTCGATGAGCTTGTGAGCTGGTAGGTTGCATTGCTTTTGCATGCGTTAATTCTGTGAGCTTTGATAGTTGAATGTGAGTCATATGTCGAAAAAAAAACCGATGGTGACTTTTCTAGTCTTCACTAGGTGACTATGTGCTACTTCCTTCGTCTTATTCATATCCAATCATATCACTTCATATCAAATCATACAACTTGTGCCTTTTAACCATATGTTTTTCATTCTTTTCATTTCAGTGAATCCATATGTTTTTTGGACCGATGGTCGTGAAATCTTTCCAGACACGGGACCCAAGACAAAACATCCCATTTCGAGGCACAAGCTGCTGAGGTCTTGGAGGCCTGGTTGTTGGTTCTTGTTGTGGTCGTTGTTCTTCTCCTTCTCCATTTGTTTATTTTGGTTGAAAGCCTGCTTCCAAAAGTGGTGAATTACCTGCCCAGTACACCAACAGTGGAACTCTGAGGTCCGGTCCCTTAAAAGGGACCTTGGGCCACAAAGCCGGCAAAGCTTCCCTTTTTGAAGGATCTATATATGTCATTGTAGTATAATTCACAATCTACGCCGTGGACAATGGAGGTTTTTCTTAAGGGGAGTTTCTCCAAGATTAATCTGTTTGGAAGAGGATTAAACATAAGTAACATAAGCATCCTGAATTTGATAGAAGATGAACATTTCCATCATCCCTTTGGATCTACCAACCTTTGTGCCCAGGATGATAGGGATTCCAATCTCACCTAAACATGTCATCATGTCATGTGATGAGGCAGCATCCTGGAGTTAGGTAAATCCCAAGCAGCATCCCTTCCCATGCTTCAGCAGTGTTCTAAAATACCGCGGGTGGGTTGCTTTCAAATATATGGGTGGAAATCCAAAAAAATAGGGGTGGGCCCCCAAAATGGATGGTTTGTTTCATGGACAACCCTAAAAAAAATGGATGATTTGGGGGGAAAACCACCTATGTTCGGAAACACTCATATAGACTATAGAGGATTATGAAAAAAAACCCACTTATGTCCAGATTGTTTCATAAGCCAATAATCCAGGATCCCGCAAACTGGACAATGATCAGGATTTCATGGGAATCATGTCAGAAGGGTTTCTTGCTGCTGATCATTTGGATCCAATGATCCTTAGAATCTAAGAATACTTGGAGAATCATCCCAGGACGAAACGCTTCAGTGGCAACCATGGTTTTCTCGTTTTCGTTTAAAAAAAAGACCGAAAAGGGTGGGAAGGGCCTCCTTCCATCCATGGCCTTATTGTTTTGGCTTAAAACAATGGGGGTTGATTCCAGCCTTAGCTCTCCATCCTTCCTGGGAGCCGCCCATCCTCCGGTCGTACTTCTCGTCACACCAGGCAGCTGGACAAGCTTCACCTCCCCTGGAGCGAGTGCGAGAGTTGACAGAGGTGTTGTTGCGATGGGAAGCCAACCGTTTTCCGTGGCTGCAAATGAGGGAGCGAGCTCAAGGTCCTACAAGTTGATAGGGACCCGAAAATCTGCTTGAGTGATTGATTTTCATGGGGGAAATTTCGATGGGGTCCCTTTTTTTTTTGTAAGGTGAAAGAACCAGAGGCAAATCCATGAAAATTTTCGGCCATTTGTAGGGAGCCAACCCAACTTGGATGAGGCATTGGGTGCCGAAGATCGATTAGTCGGTTAGTCCCGTCCCCTCTATTTTTGAAGTGTCCGGGGCTGTTCT
>OMLO01005605.1_pt1 | contig 10549 bp, 8 predicted proteins | sample 1674811 | NCBI WGS metagenome assembly OMLO01 (sample SAMN06265003, study PRJEB25207) | coral metagenome | isolation source: Coral host | place: Mexico:La Bocana,Puerto Morelos, Mexico | collected 2008-11-13
TGCCGAAACATGTCTTTGAAAATAGTTGTCCGTTTTCTTCAATATTTATCTATATTGCTAGTATTACGACCTTATTTAAACAAATATCCTGTTCATGCAAAGGACTGGTCTGCCTTTAATTTCTCCTCGTTAAACTATCAGGCAACATTCGGCGCGATTTCGCAGGCTAATTGTTTGTTATATGTTTATTTAGAACGGTTCATCAGAAAGCAGCAACGATCAGTCCACCACAGTTGAAGCTGCTGTCAAATTATGGAAGAAAAAGGCGTCTGGGCGGAGAGCAACAATTGCATCAGCTTCCCCTCTAACAGACAATCCTAAGTACGCATCAGAAATAGAACAAGAAGCATTTAGCAAGATCAAGAAGTGGAAAGACAGTTTTGCTCTAAAACTTAACAGCGTTCTTGGAGAGCGATTCCAGGAAATGGCTGCTAAAAGAGATGAAGAGTTGGCTGGTAAGAAGAAGCCAAAAGTTTTGCAGGTTTCAACGAATCTGAGCGACAAAGAAATGGGACAGTTAAGAAATAACTTGATTCTAGAGTTGAAAAGGAAATCAGTTGGAAATGCTAATCATGAAGATTTGGTTGACGCTTCATCACCTCGCCAACTTCCTATTCCACGAGTTAAATTTCCAAGAATAGCTTCAAGTGATCAGAAACCTGAAGATCTAAGAGCTCAAATGATGAAAGAGCTCTCTCGACGCGTTTCATTCATTGGCGATAATGAAGAAAGCCTCCATTGCTATAAACCCTCGTCTCTAGTGCCAGAGTTGTCAAAGACTTCGCTTCAAACCAAACGTCAAGGCGTTGTTTATATTCCATCTGGTATGGGAAGTAGAACTTTGGACCCAGACAGTATTCGTGACCTGTTGAGCTGGCACGAGGCTGAGAGAAAGCGCCTAAAAGCGGAGTTAGAAGGGTTACCACAATCCCAGTCCGCAGAGAAGCAGGTCAGTAAATACCTTGTCAGTCTTAGGACAATTGTAAACGCATAGGTATTGCACTCGTTTACAGTGGTTATTGTGTAAACCTAGTAAACATACGGGAGCATTGAACAATTCATCGTCCACAAGCAGCTTTAAGATCTTGACACGACAAAGATTTCATCTACGATAAAATGTGTCATCCCAATTAAATGACGAGAAAACCAAAACGATAATCAATGGCAATCAATGAAATCGTCAATGGCAATGAATGCTAACTATGTTGAAATACAGTCTATATCTTATTTTGATTTATGGTCACAGAAAACAACTTTACACTGCTAGTCCAAATAACATTCAAGGGAAAAAAAGATCGTTTTTTTGATAATCGTATCGACACAAAACTTTTCGTGGACTTGTTTATTGAATTCTTAGGAAATTCAGTAACTCAAAACCTTGGTGCAATCTAAACTACTATTTCTAGGTGCTGATTGATAGAAACGACGCCAATAAAGTTCTTCAATCGATGATGAAAGTAATGGAAGAAATATTCACGGGAACAATGAGGCGTTTTATGGGTTCAGGAGAACCAATTTCCAACCGGGACCCAAGAGGAAATGAAGGTAGGGCTTACGGTAATAAATTCATGTCTTATATACACCAGGTCACGTGATACAACAGCGCTCACACCGCCAGCGCTAATGGAAAATAGAGACTAAGGTGACCCCAGCCCAGATTAATTTACAACAGCACACTGGCAGATCACCCTAAAAGTCTCAACTGGAGGCATTTATTGTACATTACTAGCTATAGCTTGATACTTCATGTTTTATTCCACAATAGAGTCCGTATTTTAACAATATAGGCCAGATACAGTTGCTTCATATTTGAACACACAGCTCTAGAAAAAGAAAAACGTTGTTGTTTAAGTCGTAACCAACAAGTCGTGATCTGATCTGGATCGAGACTCGTCTGGTATTTTTGTTGTTATTGAATCAATGGAACCCTTCAATCTACAAGTTTTAGTATTCTTTTTACTTTTTTTTAAGTGTTGTGTACTTCTTTTCTTTTCAAATCTTTCTTAAGTTGTTCACAAGGTATACGTAGTGGGCTGGACTGTTGTTCTTATGGTTACCAAATTTTACTGTTACTTTTGTCTTCTCTACAATTGTGCCCCCAATTAAATAATCTTGACCAAAACGTTTCATAACTTCTCAGTTACACCGCTCATTATCAGATTATCTATCATAGAAATTGAGTAGAGTGTTTCTCTTGAGAAAGTCTCCGCTGTTATAGTTCACCGCAAAATTTTCTCCGATACTAATTGGTTCAAACTGATCACGTGACTCGATAGTGTTCATCCGCGGAGAGACACTATCAGCGCAAGGAGTTCGTCCGCCGAAAATACCCGGATAGATCGTCCGTGAAAATTTTTCTGTAAACAAGCGGGGATATCGAAAATAAACAATCGAAATTGTATTAAGTGGGTTTTTGACTTTTAAGTTTTCAAATTTTGCATTGGCTGTCACGACTTTCACCTTAAAAAGTTAATACCGTAATAATTCGATATGATTTTTGAACTGGCGCGCGGAAGAAAATTTAGTGTTGAACAATAAAGACAATAGAGTGATTATGTCTCGGTACTATCGCTCTGATAGTTGCCCCTTGGAAATTTGATGTCCTTAAAACTAGTATATTTGCCCTCGAAGCTAAGAACATCAAATTTCCACGGGGCAACTCATGATTAGCCGATAGTTCCTCAACGGAAACACTCTGTTGTTCAAACTCGTTCCCAGAGAGTTTTCCCTGGCCTGGGGGCGTGGTGGGAAAAGTCCCTGGGAACGAGGTTGGTCTGTCAGGACTTTCGTCTACAAAAGTTGGAAGCAATTCGAGATGATTTTTGAACTGGCGCGTGGAAGAAAATTTAGTGGTGAACAATAACGACATTAGAGTGTCGGAACTATCGGACTGATAGTTGCCCCTTTGAAATTGCCCCGCGGAAATTTGGAAATGAATAAATGAAACTGTATCATATCTTTGAATTGCGGAGAAAGATTTGAAGACATAGACCTCTGCGATACCAGTACAGTGCTCCATTTTCATCTTCATCTTCTACGGGTTTATTACGAACTCACAAAGTGACCAGCTGAAGTTTTTGGGGGCTTTCATTTCATAACAGCTTAAGTTGTGACTGGAATGATCAACTATGTCTTCAACTGAATCTTTCTCCTCAGTTCAAAGATATGATATTAACTAGGATTGTTGTTTAGTAGGATATGATATATCTCTTAGTCTATAAATATTAAATCCTGACAAATTCAGGGTTATGACCCTTTTCTTTACGAATTCTCAGAAACAAACAAAAAACAGACAGAAGAGTGCCAGATAAAGGCCGATCATATCCGTGAAGCTGATTGTCAAGTTCAAACAGTTAAGGTAATTTTTTTAATTGTCGTTGTTGTAAATTTGATAAACACCCCAATTTTAGATAGGAGGTCTCAAGAAAAATACTATTACTGATAAAAAATAATCATCTCCGTCCGTCCGTCCTTGGAAATGTGGAATCGAACGACCATGGAAATGTTTCCCGATTTTGCTTTTGAAGATGCTACAGGCCTTTGGTTTTAGTTTAAGTAATATTTAAAGAGTGCCTATCACCCTTACCCAGTTATATTAAATTTCAGAAATTTAAACTATTTTAAAGCAATTTTCCGAAGAAATAAAACTTATTCTGCATTCCGACATCTTTTTAAAAATGATGCCTTAGATCCTACTGGACCATAGCTGTCGGAGCTTACCCCCGGTTTCTGTAGCATGAAGCGGCTAGGAGTATTTCTACACTCCCCCTGGACAGGATGCTAGTCCATCGCAGGTCATTCCCCGCAATTTGTTAGGTTTTCCCCAACAACTTGCCGGTACCCATTTATACTCCTGGGTGGAGAGAGGCACTGTGAGAGTTAAGTATCTCGCCCAAGAACACAACACAGTGTCCCCGGCCAGGGCTCGAACCCGGGCCGCTCGCTCCGGGGACGAACGCACTAACCATGAGGCCACTAACCATGAGGCCACATCTTTTTAACGGAGGACGAAATCGGCAATTTAAAGGGAATTTTCCTCCATATTGAATTCAAAAAGAGTAATTGACAGACTGGACACTAGCAAAGCTTGTGACGTCAACCCGGGAGATTTCTTCCTGTAACATGCCAAATATGCCTGGTGGATGTGATGTTGGAGGTTGTTCTGCCTTCCCAGATGTGCAGAAGGGTTTTTTTATACGCAACTCCTTTTCTCGACGACGAACGCCCGGAAACAAGGACATATCGACAGAAGTGGCTTGATTTCGTAAAACAAAGGAGAGCGAAGTGGGAACCTACACGAAATTCCTCGATATGTCCGAGACACTTTACTCAAGACGACTATATTCGTCGCTTCAGCTTTGTTGATAAAGTAACAAACTAGCCATTCATGCCAAGGCTTACACGTGATGAAACCGGAATAACTGCTGTGCCATCAGTCCATGCCCCAGCGGTGACAAAAAAAACACCAGAAAGTGCAAAGCGGTTAGGATTAGGGAATCTTTGTCAAATGTTTCGAACTTCTTGATTTATCTTTACTGCGAAAGAAAAGCTTCCTAAATATTCATATATTATTTCTTTAGACGCTCAAAAATGTGAAGAGGAGAATGCAGAGTTTGACGTCTACATTGAAACTCATTTCAAAGCTACTAAAAGATTTCAGTACGCATTTCTCGAGTTGCCACTTATCAGGGGTCACAAAAGGCTTCATCAAGGGCGAAGCATTCAGACTTCTCCGAACCAACTCCTTTGAAACAGCATTTAAACCTGCTTTTTCACATTTTAAAACAAATCTCATCGAAAGAGAGTATCCTGAAACTCTCGCTTCAACAACTCTCGCAGACACGCGAATCTTGCCCTTTGTCACACAATATCGCCTAACTTAAAACAAATACTTAAGCAGAATTGGCATATAATTCAACAAAAACCATTGCTTAAAACAATATTTAAATATCCCGAGAGGAAAGCTCTAACTGGCTATTACACGTGGATGGGAGTAGTGTAGGCCTGTCTCCCCATTGTTATCGCCTAAATTTCCATCGTCGTCGACTTCAATATCGCCAATGTTGACGTACCCAGTGATAAAATTGTGCTCTGAATCATCAGAATCATAGCTTCTTTCGGAATCAGAGTCGCTTCCTGACATTTTGGATGAAGAAGAAGGCCGAACAACACGCGTAACTCGCTGTATATTTCTTTGTTGTGTTTTGTCAAGATATAAATTACTAGTGCCAGTCTCCCGTAGTATGCGTTTTTTACTCCGGGAGCCATGATTTCAACCGGCTTTACCTCCAAATCCCATTTCGCTGCTTGGTTTTGTTTATTTTGTATCTCAACTTTTGAGAAAGAAATAGATTAGCTAAGGGTGATAGGAACTTTAACATTCTTTTTAGTATCAACAATCTACTCTCATTGACTTGTTCAAATATGTTTCTGATATTTTCAGCCCGGTAAAGGTCTCAAGCTAAATGCTGATGTTCGCAGTTTGTCAGCAATCGGTGGCACAGAAAACTTGTCGAGTCAATCCACTGTTGATCTTTCTTCGTCAGAATCGTCGCTGACAGGAATAAGCTTCTCCTCTTCCAATGACGAGTTTGGTAATACATCTCTAAAAGAAAAAGCCGCCGACATGCCAACTAACAGCAGCAAAGATGAAGCTGTTGGAATTGAGAACATCAAAGTTCTTGAAGATAACCAAGGAAAACTAATCAAAGAAACGCTAGTGACTGATGTGGAACCACCAAGTAAAAAATTTCCAAAATTTTTAGAGCCTTCTGAAGAAACAAGCTTCTATTTCAAACAAAATGATGCTTCTGGAACCTTTAAGAATCATATTCCTAAGTTTAAAGCGACTCGGCCGCAGAAAACAGAATCCGAGGATCTGTTGAAGCAGAGACTGGTGTGCTTAGAAAACGAACTGAACATTGCCGTGAATAACTCGGATTACTGGTTCAATCAGTGTGTCAAGAAAAGACAGAAAATGGAGGAGCTACTTAGTAATGCGCGAAACATGAACTCGTCCAACTTTGAACTGCGACAAGAGATCAATAACAAGTCTAGAACTATATACGAAAAAGATCAAGAAATACAAAGACTAACTGAAAGCAGGACTGAAACGGACAAGCTGCTACACAAAGTCAGAGAGAATCTTTTCAAAGCCAACGAAGAAAAAGAACGTCTCGAAATGTTAATAAAGAAACTTAACGAAGAGAAGTTTCGCACGAAACAAACCGACCAGATCCTCCAGGCTTTAAACGAAAAGGCTTTGGAAATGCTCAAGAGTAAGAATAACGAAAGGGAAACTTCATATACAACTCATAATGAAACGGAAAGCGACAATATTTCTAGTCGAAATGAAAAGGACTTGTCGACTGTTAAAGATTCTGAGAATCATTTTGGTCGTATTAGTTCGCACAATGTCGTTACAAGGCCACCAAGCACGGGTGATGTCTCCGTCTGCGGCATCAAAGTGATAGGTAAATCCCGTGCACTTTATGAAAATGAGGGAAAAGTTCTATTTAGGGCACCTATGTCAAATGAACCCTGTTCGTCACAGGACAATACAATGCTGAAAGATCCAGAGAAAACTAAGAAAGCCATTAGGGAATGGCTTACCGAGATTATCAGGCTGGCAAAGACAAAATTTTTAACAGAGCGGAAAGTAGTCAGCTTCAATGGAGAGACTAGCACGGATGAAAGCTTGAAACGTGTTGTAAACAAGAATGAAGAAGCAAAACGTTCACTCAGAGAAGCGAACATCACAAGCGATGTTCCACGACTCCCAAAGAAACGCAAGAAGAATTTTTGTACCTTCTCAAGAGTCCCGATAACTAGCGAATACGACAAGCAAGAATTTCAGAAACCCAAGAAAAGTGCGCCAAAAACATGTTATGATTGGAATGGAAACGATAAAAACGTTGGCAACAGATCTCTTGCTAGCACGCCCACAGAAACAAAGGAAGGCAACCTGGTTAAACTGGCCGCTGATGTCTCAAAGGATACATTTGACAGAACGGAACCCTTTGCTGATGTTTTTGTCTCCAAATTTGGGTCAACAGACTCGGTTGATAGCATAGACTCTGTGGAGCCATTTTGTGAAGTAATCATTCCTTGGCAAAATACTGAAGACGCTGGAATAAAGCAAACGATAGAAGCATTCAAACGATCCGTTACAATAACCAAACAACATCCTGACAAGAAGGTCCATCTTGGTGAGTTTCCCTTAGCAAATGGTGTGGAGAGCATCACTCTGGAAGAAAAGAAAGCACCAGCAGAGACTACAGGTACTATACAAGAAAGTTATGGGAACATATTTTTGTTAGCTGGATTCTAGGATGCTACGATATTAATGTGTTTATTATGGTGTACAGCATGTAGTTTCTGCAGAGATCTTAAACGGCCAGCCAAGAAAATTGCGCGGTCATATTTTTTGCTTGAATTATTCTTTTCTTAGCGGCTTGACAATATCGGAGGAAAAATAACCATCTCTCATAGTCTACCTAAAAGGGCAAACAATCTTTTTTTGAGGTAAAATACACCGAAACACAAAACCAAATCGTCTTAAAACCACTTTTACTCAGTGCTTTTGTTTGTTACTGTTTTTCCCGTTAATACTGGCCTATGATAGCTCATGGCCAGTCGTCATTATTACTATCTTTGTACTCTGCTGATCTCTGCTCATCGTTGTTAGTAGTTGTGTGGGTATTGTTCAGTCCCTTATTTCCGCTTGTAATAATGCTAACAGTAATACAACTACCAATCTGGCTGGCTGACTTTGTTTGACGGATAGGTTTTGATGTGAAGTTTATATGAAATAATTCATATATGAACTGCGGTTGTAGATGAAAGTGAGGAATGATCATCGCAGTTAATTTTCCAATTTAAGCAATTGGAAAGATGAAGCCTGAAAAAATCAGGGCTTCAACTCCTCACGGGAAGATATGAACTCAATGAATTGACCTCGCTCCCAATGTGTGGCTTCATAGCTCAGTTGGTAGAGCATCGCACCGGTATCGCGGAGGTCACGGGTTGGAATCCCGTTGAAGCCCTGATTTTTTCAGGCTTCATCTTTCCAATTGCTTAAATTGGAAAATTAACTGCGATGATCATTCTTCACTTTCACGGATAGGTTTTGTCTGATAGTTGCAGAGATTTATACACAGGAACTTATTTGAAATCTTAGTCTTTGCCACGTTCCCTAAATTTAAGGACGTTTAAAATATACTCAGCAGAAACATCAGCAGGATATGACGTAAATCGTACATACGTAAATATTGGCAATCATGATGTGTTGCTTAGAAAGTCTAAACTACACTAAGGTAAGGTAAGGAAAATTATATTAAGTGAAACGAAATTACAGGCACACTACGAGAAGCTGATATATGCACTTCAGTGTTTTCTGTTTTCCCACAGCTGGCATAGAGGAATCGGTAATTCGAAATATAAAAGATTGTTCTCTGAAGAGACCTCTTCGAGAACGGAAGCCTAAACAAGAGACAGAGGAAAACACGGCTAACAGCAGCAAAACCTCTTTTGTTAAAATGCGACAGGAGAAACCAATATTAGACAGAAAAGTTGAACTGTCCATCGACAACAGGCAATCATTCCAAAAAGAAAACAGAACTCAAAAGCAGAGCAAGCTGGCTAACTCCGTGCCACCATCTGTGATATCTGTTACTCACCCACGCTCACACATTGATTCACTGGATGGAACACAGCGATATAACTCGCTTGGATTCGATACGGTTACAAATAAGGTTGTACCATTTTCAAATGAATTTAGCACCGTTGAAAGGGACGTCGATCGTTTTATAGCTGATCTGGATTCCAAAACAAACGTGAACAACTGTACTGAATTCCAAAGGAAACAGCAGAGTTCGCAAGGGAAGGTTTTACAATTCAAACTTAATGATTCCATGGTACTATCCTCTAGTGATGGTAAAAAAACTCCTTCTAACCGCAATAGTTTTGTCGACGCTATAACTGTTCAAATTAAGCTAAATGAGGAGCAGTTAATGAATGAGTTCGTGAATAGAACAATGATGAAACCACAGCAACCACAAGAGGAAAGTACGACACCGAAAGTTGAAAAAGACACACTTCTAACCAGAAATGAGTATTACACGCCAGGCAGGCTCAAAAAACTCGCCCTCGAAAGGTTGAACCAGCAAAGAAATGAAAAGTCGTTTCCATTTCGTTTTGAGAAGCAAGATATCAGTCATGATGTGCGCAAAGAGACAAACAGCTTTGGTAGAGAGTTTACACAGAACAGGAGAATTGCCACACAGAGATGGATTACCGATTTACTGAAAGGTGTCGGTAGTCTAGAAACAAGTGGACTAACTGATAATTATCAAGATAAAGTCAGACACAGGGGAAGAGATATACGTCACAGAAGCAAACCGAATTCCTTGGCGGTTAGTCCTAACCGGGCTCTACATGAGGCTTCAATTATGTCGGGATTGCCCTTGATGAGAAAACAGAACATCAGCAAGCCGAAAACATGGGAAACCCCCAAAATGACATTAAGTCACTCTGCTGAAAACAAATATTCAAGGAAAGATAATCGGGAAACCGAATGCTCTGCTTCGTGTAGTGGTAAGTGTCAGCAAAGAAAAGCCGAAAGGGATGTGCGAATAGCATTGTGGCAAGCAAAGAATGGATGTCTTGGGGGAACGTTACAAAAACGAAACATGCAAGATGGCTTGGTTGACAAGGTAAGAGATGCACTAATTAAATTAGTTTCTCATTTTAAAGACAACTTTTCTTGTATATATTTGCACATATATTTGGGCAAAGCAAGCAAGACATCCAAAACACCCAAACCTTTTCAATTTAAGAGATCGTTTTCCTAGCATTTTTTTACATATATAGTCAAAGGGTTGGATGATAAGCCGTGTTTGAGTGAACGCGGTTTCTGATTGCCCAGTGCAAACCTGATTCGAGGTAAGAAAAATCGAGTCTTGTAAGAACTTTAGTCAACAATCAATTGCCAATAATAATATTCCGCCAGCTTCAAGTCCAGATTTACCTCAAACGACAAACGACAAGAGTAGTAAAAACACATTCATTGTTAATAACCATACTATTAATTACTGCAACCTGTCCTAATCATAGAAGCTCTACTATTTTAGTTTCGTGAAAGACCCAAAATAGCAAAGCCCTGGACTGAGACAAGTCAGTTGGAAAAGCAAACAAGTAAGTATCGGGATAAAGCTCACGTTTGCACTCAGGTGCGTGTCTTCCGATAGAAACGGTTAAAATCATAAGAGTACAAATATGCCCAGCTTGCAAAGAACTATAAATAATTCCGAGAATGCTTGATGAAACTTAAGTGGCACCCATTCAATGAGTTGTATGTCTAAACTAAGACCTAGTTCTTAAAATCCTTTGCTACAAGTATGTTTCTTGTGAAATTTAGTACGGCTATCGAGAGCTACTGCATGGATATCACAGTCAGATGTAGTATGTGTAAGATATATATATGTTATTTACCGGCTGGGAGGTCCGTATCGTGAAAAACTGTGACCGAGGTCTTGAAAATGCTGCCCGA
>OMLO01005606.1_pt1 | contig 10548 bp, 7 predicted proteins | sample 1674811 | NCBI WGS metagenome assembly OMLO01 (sample SAMN06265003, study PRJEB25207) | coral metagenome | isolation source: Coral host | place: Mexico:La Bocana,Puerto Morelos, Mexico | collected 2008-11-13
TTATACTCTTTAGTTTGCTGGCAGGTGTGAATATAAACTAAACTTTAGTTCACAATGAAGTTCCAGACATATGTATTAAATATTCAAGTTAACTTAATCACGAAAACGTTCTTACGAAAAAATAATGAATGAATTTATGTCCAACGAATTACCAGCCTAAGATAGGGAACAGGAAAAATGTCTTAAAAATCCAAGAGTTTTAACCAAATAATTTCTAAAACAGGAATATAGACTTTTGCAAAAGTTACACCCTGTTCACCAGTCGTATCTTTTACTGAAAAATTAAAAAAATAAATAAAAGGGCTAAATAAATAACTAAATAAAATTGACCCTCAAGAATATCGGGATAGATCGAACTCTTTTCTTCTTCTTTTGTTAAAGTGTAGTCGAGAAAACGGCAGAAATATTATGATTATATTTCCATCACAAATGTCTTTAAACGTCATAATTTAAACGGGAAGTCTAAATAACAGCATAAGTAGTCAAACTTGTGTAACGTATCATGTTAGTCACCTGCAGCTTTCACGTTTACCAATTACATTGTCAAAAAGGAATCCAGCCTTTATTAAGCGACGACAACTTGTAGTGAGTTGCTATTTCGACATCACTGGCGGCAACCCAACACTATCTTAACATTGTCTACAAGACTTGAGTAATTGCCAAGACACCTTGTTGGTGTCAAACATGAATATCTCTGCTTTCATTGTTTTCCTGCCAGGGATTTTGATGATGATTTGTCAAACGCATACGGAGGGTAAGTTCGACTGTTTCTGAATTTTTATATCCTTATAAATTTAAGTTTGGTTCACGTTTGAGTATCATAATAGCCATAAACGACCCGAGTTGGCATTCCGAATTCTGTGTCATTGGCGATTTGAGTATATCGTTCGCATTCCTGCTCTTCAGTCGACCTTATGTCCATGATCTTGTTTTTATTTTCATCCACGTACTCCGGTTTTCCTCTCTACATAAAAACCGATCTCTTAATTCCAGTTTGAAGGGAAATCCAAGGGCAACGGGTCTTTTAGTCTCAAGCCTGTTACATACTAAAAAAGTTGAACATTTAATATCCTCATGTTTTGCAGAGTTCTCTTGGGCAAACTAACAAACTCGTCAAAATTTTCGCGGGTAAAGACCGTCGCAATATTGTTCACTACCTCCTTAATTATGATTCGCTGGTAGTACCTATATAAAAATGTTGTAAACGGCGTCTGGCAGACTGTAAATTCCGTTTTTACTGACTTAATAATTAAAATGGTACAAAGTAGGTTGACGCTGACGTTTTCGTCAATCTTTACTGAAAAATCCTTTGAAGTCTACTAAAGGAAATCTTCTCTAAGAAAGTTAAGGAAAATTAGCAAAAAATTTTAGCCTCCCTTTAATATTTGCGTGCAATTAGGGCCTAACAAAAACAGTCGTGTCGATGCAGCAAAAAAAAGTAAACGAAGGTAGTACTCAGGTGTGTGCTAAACAATTTCAAATAGAATTCAACCAGCGAAGAAATCCATTCTTCTACTTTATACAATCTGCTGTAGAAACATTTTGAGTTTTATCAAACAACGAAAAAAACAAAACACAGTCATTATACCATGTTGGCCATTTTTGCAAGCAGGAAAAAAGTTTTTAAATAATTTGGAATCTTTTCGAGACGTTCTCCTTGACCAATCTTTTTTTGTGTGTGTCCTAACTTCTCGGTGGCTTTTGTCTTCCTTCAACAGAGCTGCAATATAAAAGATTCGTTATATGTAGCGCTAGAAGCCTTGTTGCTCGCGCGGCATAAAACCAGAAGTACTGAAGACATTCCGATATTGCGCAGGGAACTGGGAGGAGTTTCAAATTTTAACAAATCGATGAACTGACACTACCACATGAAAGATCACATTGCCAGTGGTCATTTGACCAAGTTCTTCCTTTTAGGGAAAACAGAGACCATGTTATAGACTTTGAAACATGGTTCAAAATCAATACAAACGTCACAAATTTTGCGACAGTGTTACCCGAAACCATATAGAATTATTTTTCATGATTTCTGAGATATCTTTTTATACACATATATACTCGCTTTGTTATCTTGATAATTGCTCCACGCCAGCACAGAAACATCGAGAAGCATTAATTTTAGCATGTCTGTGCTTGAGCAAATATCTTTTGATCAAAAATTATATTCTTATTCTGTATATTTTCATCAAACGCAAGAGACGATGTGCTTAGCTTGAAGAAAAATGTTACAAGACGAAAATACACAGATTAAGAATTTTCATCGTCTCTTGTCAAGCGTTCATTTTTCAACATTTCTGAATAAAAAATATCAGACTTCAGAAACCACATGCTGTGCGTTTACACGTAGGGTGTATATCGACTGGAAAAAGTTACTGGTTTTCTTTATCGTAACAAATTTTGTGATTCGAGAACTAGAGGCCTTGATATCTTCCCAAATTTTAATCGGAATATGTGCGAAGGGAGGGTATCAGTGTATCAAATTACACCTCTTAAAAGGCGTAGGCAGTTTTTAAAGACCATAAAGGGCGCTCATTGTTGTTTACCTTGGTAACAGGTGTAAAGGCAGAGACAGATAAGCTAACAAGCAAAAAAACGGGAAAGAAATGAAATAAACATGGAAAGAAACAAATAAAATAGATATATTCCGAGGTAAATTATACATTCTTATTGGGCACAACTGTGCGTTTTGGCTTGTTTCTTATTTTATAGTACCTGCTAGGTTTCAACTGCACTGAATTAGCTAATCATAATTCACAAAATTTCAACAATTTCAGGTCTCCGCTTGTGGACGACAGGGAAAGAAATGGGTTTGAAAGGGCTGTATTCAATTCCAGTTCTACTTGCCCTGTGTCACGTGTTCCATGAAGTTACTGCGCAGCAATGCAGTGCTAACGAGCAGAAACGCGAAGCTTCCATATTTGGCATGATGCTACAGCGACACATCTTTAAAAGGATCACAGGGGCAACATTGGGTAACGTGTGCCTACAGGAATGTTATCGTGACGTCAGATGCCAGAGCTTTAACTTCGTCATTTCTCAAGACATGTGCGAATTGAACAACCGCACAAAGGAAGCCAGACCTGAACATTTCGTTGCTGACCCGGAGAGATATTATTTTACAAGAGACTGGAAAAGAGGCTAGTTGCACGAAACAACTGAACGAAGCATTTATGTTGCAAAATTATGTAAACAAAGACTAATATATCTTCTTGCTTTCCAGTAATGCTAGGCTCCATCTCTGAACTGCCCGCTGAAACATGTAAAGAAATCAAGGCGAGTGAAGGCGGACAAGCGATCAGCGGCAAATACTGGTTTGATTCTATAATACCCGGGGAGACTGTACTCGCTCACTGTGACATGGAGAAAGAAGGTAAACTGAGAGAGAAAATGAGAGGCTTGAAACACCGCTGGGTTTCTAGTATTGGAAAACGAGAAGGGTATTAAGAATGTAGGCAGAATCCGTACCTCGATTCACGGAAGAAAAAGCACTGGTCCTCACGGTTACGACTAAAGTTAAAATGATTCACGGTCTTGTGGAATATCCTTATTATGAATATCCTTTATAGATATATATATATCCTTATTATGACAGCTGAACTGCATGTTAGTTTGGATTACATTCTAAACTAGACTAAAAATTCGAATCTTGGAGACGGTTTCGATATTTTGGTTAAACAAATTCATACCAGTTTGTAATGTTCTTAACATCTCCACCTGTAGCGTTTAATGGCAAGCATGTTACTTAATTTACTAGGTTACTAAATCCGTGATATAAAGTAAACATACACAGAATGAAAACGCCATGTAATAAGCTCTAAAGCTGGCTCAGTCCATCAAGCTTTAATCAAGGAGTAAATCAAAGATGGCTGACTCACATGGTTAACAACCAGGACATACAGGCATCATGGGAAATTAATCAGCCTCGCAGGGCAACCCATGATGGCTAACAGCCGCTAACCATGATAAACATTGGTGTGCTGATTATATTTTCAGTGTTTCTGCTTGGCAGGAAAATTGAAAAACTTAAATTCAATCAGATGCATAAATAGAAAGCAAATGTGACATGATATTTTATAAGTTGGAGTATCTGGCATAGTTTTGCTGTGCCCAGACAGCTCAGTTCGAATCCCGTTTGCTTAAGTTCTGTGTATAGCTGCGATGATCAATCAAAAAGTCGTAGTTATGCTGTCTCCTTCAATTTACTGAATGAGATGGGCCTTTCGTTTTCAGATGCGGACGAATGCAGCGCTTCTATCCCCGTCTGCGATGTAAATGCCAATTGCCAGAATACTCGTGGATCTTATCGTTGTTCCTGTAAAGCTGGATTTACTGGAGATGGAAAAACATGCAGAGGTTAAGTAGCAGAATACTAAAGTGCATGTATTTTGTAAATTATACTTTGATAGTGTTTTTTGACCAAACTTGGTCGTTATGTAATAGTAGAAGTCGGCGGTAAATGCATCATGTTTCGCTAAGAGTTAAAGCACGAATTACCAACTCGAGAGCCGAGTCGAAAAGGACGCCGAAAGGTATTCTCACCTCTGTCAATGCAAACGCCTTGCGCGAGTTTTAATTATGTCGAGAACTCTTTTGAACGGTTCTCTTCTTCCTGTTGAGTCTCAGTTACAATCTTCATTTTGTTTATCTAACATATCACGGCCGCTTGTCGTCTTGCAAATCTCGACCGGTGGACTAATCGAGTCTCTTCAGTCTTTTATCTAGCCAAGTAGTTTGTGTCTGGCAAATCGCGGTTTTGCGGGACTGAGTCGTGCTTATAATTTGTAGGTAAGATATACACGTTCTGGGACAAATAAACTCTGCATCTTATTGAAATGACACTGAAATGAAGAAAGCACAAATTAGACGTCAGAATTTCTTTACGTAAAAATCTGGAGGTAAGCTTTGCCTATAACTCTGGCTCTGCTCCGGTCCGGGTGCTCCGGCCGTTATTGTTGAAAGGAATCAATGATGAATGTTACTCGAAAGATATCACATTTCCTGCAAATAAATATCATTGATTCCTCGATCTATTATAAATCTTATATCGATAGCAGTAAGCGTTCGCAAAAGTGAAAGACAAACTTTTGATGGGTTTGCTTTTGTGACTGCATGTTACAACTTTCACCTCATGATTTTACCGCGACGGCCCACGAACACACTATTTCATCGCTGTAAACACATTCACACCCACTTAAGCTGCTCGCAACACGCTAAGAAGAGGAATCTTTAAAAGGGGGATTCTCTAAAAGCGGGAATCGTTAAAAGCGGAAATCTTAAAAAGTGGGAATCTTAAAAAGTGGGAATCTTTAAAATGATAAATTTTCCATGCTTATGGTCTGCGAACATGCCTCAAGTGGGAAAAATGCGAAACGAAATTGCAACGCTCGGCTCTCCTTCCCTTCGCTCGGCAAATATTTCTTTTCGTCTTTTCCATTTACTTTTCGCTAAGTTCCACGGTCTTCCACATTTTAAGTGGATTGACCTCGGCACATAAAATGTTATCGCATTTATAAAATATAAATATTATTTTATATTTATAAAATGTTATAAAATGTTCATTTGGTGCCGTATTAAGAACTAAATCAGTATTCGAGTGATATTTTAAAATAATATTTACTGACACAGTTATTCATGACCCACAATGGAGTTATTTTTTGCTTAAAGTTTTTGTCATTTAAACACCTCTTGTCCACTTCGTTTGTAACATATTATTGTGATATATTATTGGTTTAGGACTGGCCGTAACATTACGACTCATCCCTGGCAGAGACACTGTCCCTCCCCCGGTACTATCATCCCCTAATCCCTCTCCCTAGGCTTTACTCCCTCTCTTTAAACCTCCGTCTCTTTTGTTCCTATCAGTGAGCGAAAACCCTTAAATTGAGACCTCAAGAGCAGATTTGATTTGATTAGTTACTTCAGTATCAGAAAATGCTGATGCTCCACTTTGCAGCGGCAATTAACTTATTTACTTAATGCGAAGGACAGCGCTTGACAATGAAAGGACAAGCAGCATTAAGGAGCTTTACTTTCCACCAACACACCAATATTTCTACAAGGAATCAACGGCATGCTGATCGAACTTCGGACATTAACATTGCTCTCTTTATTACCCAGATTTCAGTGCGGTTTTTACAAATCTCAATGCGAGTGGAAGATATGGTCCAATAACACTTGGTGGTCACTACACAGGTCAGGATCATGACGGCCAAGTCACACTGTCCAGCGGTATTCAGCTGTGGACTGTGCCATACTCTGGTGATTATCGAATAGAAGCAGTAGGAGCAGCAGGGGGGTACGATACTCACGCTGACACTTCTCAGAATCGAGGAAGAGGTGCAAGAATGATTGGAACTTTCAACTTATGGCAAGGTGAAATCATTCAGATACTGGTGGGTCAAGAAGGAGGAATTAACAAATATGGCTATGGTTCTGGGGGCGGTGGTGGAACATTTGTAGTGAGAGGAAGCAACACGCCATTGATAATAGCTGGAGGTGGAGGAGGCGTAGACATGGTATCCTCAAGACACGCAGGATGTGATGCCAACGTGAGCACAGCAGGAAACCCTGGGCACGGATCATGGTCAGGTGGCACCAATGGACATGGAGCACAGACAGCTGATAATGGTGGTTCAGGTATGATTATACTATGGCTGCTTTGCCAATTTTTCATTTAAGCAATGGCCTTACATACTGCTGGCACGACTGAAATTTGAATTGACCAATCAGGATTCAGCAGGTGGGAAAAAAGTTGCTATCCTGGTTTGTTAATGTTTGTTTCGCTGGAGATTGCATAAAATATTCACGAAAAAAGATTTACAAGCTCTAAACGTGAGCTCGCGATATAGTCACGTGTTACTGGTCAACGGATACCTTGACTTGACAGGTGCAAGTTGTTCATAACACGGATGTCCAATATCAAAGTTGTCCGCTGTAAACTAAGGCTGCATGTCTCGGTTAACCTATTAGTTGAAGTATGGCCACCATGTTGGGTGACGTCGTCGTCGTCGTCGTTGTGCGTGCGCACCCTCGAACAATTCCTCTGTTCATGATGAGGATCAGAGAAGCGATTCATGGATTCCTATGAGTATGGGGCTCCGCTTGGCGGAGCTTCGCTACAAAGAGATAACATAGAAAAGTACTGGAACGTATGAAAAACGTCCTTTAATGTATAATGCCGCTTTAGTTTCAGAATATATTGCATTATGTCTATATTTCTTGTTCTCTAGGAGGTGGTGGTGGTGGGCTTTATTCCAGGGGAAGAAGTGGAACGAATTTCAGTGGTATCATTGGAAATGGAGGAGAAGGGGGTGAGGGATTTCTTCAGGGAGGATTGGGTGGAAGAGCCTACCAAAACAATGTCGATGGCGGATTTGGTGGTGGGGGTGGTGCTAAAGGAGATGTAGCAGGTGGTGGCGGAGGAGGCTACTCTGGTGGAAGCAGTGGAAGTGACGAAGCGGACAGCTGTGGGGGAGGGGGAGGATCTTATAACGCTGGAACTAATCAGCAAAATGAGTGTTGTTTCAACACTGCTGGTCATGGTCATGTGACCATTACATTACTGTAGAACAATGTAACTACTATCAGCACGATATACTGGTAATTAGGTCAGATTTAGTGCGAAATGAGATATTTTCCATTTAAGAAACTAAATTTCAGTCGAGCGTTAATTATCAGGCATTTGTAAGTGTTCCACAGAGTCAAGCTTCGTAAAAGAATTTCCTGGCCTTCTCTAAGACGTTTATGGATTTCGCTTGAGAAATCCTTCTCAATCTCCTTACAAACAATTCTGTTTCACACTTTCCAACTTAGCATTGAATATTCGCTCAGGAAACTCGAGCGCTTTATGTGCCCATTTACCGACAGAGTGTTATACTTTGCTTCTAATTATTCTCGCGACATGCAGTGAGTAAGAGAAAATGCCCTAGTCTAGCCTAGCTCAATGTAAAAGGTCGACAATTGCAGCAAATTTAAAAGGTGTTTCACATTATGTTCGTTACCAATTCAAGTTTGCTTACACTGAAATAGCAGAGGAGTATGTCTTGTAATTTATGTTATAATATAGGACTAGTTACTTATTATTGACCATGTGGACTTTCAAACAGAGATTGTCTTAAGACATTCTGTCAGTGATTATAAATAGAGCAAACGCCAAGAGAGTGCTGTCTTATAATAAACCCACAGCAACGATTTTGCTGAATTTTCAGTATAAACATTTAAGAAATAAAAATCATGTACCATGTTTAATTTTTATCAAGTTTTATTATTGATTACATCCATTTTGAAATCACTGGTTGTCCTTCCAATCTGATTGGCTCTCAGCAGTGCGATTTATTCCCAAATCGCATTATTTTTTGCTCTAAATCGCATCTTTTTCTCAGCCAATGAGAATGAGACAATAAAACAAAACAACCAATAAGATTTCAAGGTTTTTTTAAACTAACCAATCACTTTGCAGGAAAATGAAAGACAAAAAGGCCATTGTTTGGCAAATGTGGCAACTTTTGTTGTTCTAGTGGTTCTTGTATTTAGGCTATTAAATTGTGCGATTTCAAAATGGATGTAATAAAGTGGCAATTGAATTTCGGGTCGTGCAATTTTGGTCTGAAATCATACTTGTGATTTCAAATCACGAATCACTTTTATAGGAGGCAAACATTCTCAGCTGAGCTTCTCGCTCGCCTTGGCCGCTCGATATACGCCAACCAAAGAAATTTTATAAAGGCCTTTGGTCTTGGGCCATCGTAGTTTAACGAGGAATAAAACACAAATAGCGGTGATCAACATATTAAACTTACGCATTTAATAACTTGACGTTTCGTATGCTACGCAATATACATTTTCAAGAAAGTTTGTTCTGGATATGAAGATCAAATCAACGGACAGGTGACATTCTAAATTGATACACGTAGCTAACTGGCATTCCAGGCATGGCTCAAGTTTTGATAGAATATATACAACACAATACAATACAATTGCAATTGCAACTATGTAATGCAACACAATGTAATGTAATGAAGTACAATACAATATAATGAGTTTAAAGAGATCCAAGTACCATTGAGTTCCACATTTAATGTCCAATGCAAAACGTACCATTAAGAGTGGTGACTGCTCCCTACAGATGCAAAAGCAGATCAAATTCCAGTACGTAGCTTAAGGCGGATTTAGCACTGATCAATTGGACAGAAAATTTGCTGACATATCACGATAACGGTTAAAAAATGTAAGCGAATCCAAAAGAAACAGGAAAATGATGATATGATAGATGGGGTAAATTGGAGTAAATGAAAACGGATCTCATTCATGTGAACTTGAAAACATCGGTGCGACTTTTTCCCTGATATGAGAGTCATTGGTCACGATGGACAATTATCCTTGTTTGTTCTATGGCTGTGATTTTACCATTGAAAAGACTGTTGCTCTGTCAATTCGAAGTTCAGAGCTCGTGATAAACGAAAATAAACAAAAATGCTGTGACTTTCACTTTAATTACTGTTTAGGAGTCTTCCATACTGATTTGCGTTTCATTCAGTTGCCATGGCAGTTATGAACACTTGGTGATAAATCACGAGATATTTTGGCAATTGTTTCAAAACAGCTTGCAATTTTAGCGGGACGTTGTGTAGAATAAATTCACCAACCACAGCAAGCATAGTAAGTGGAAGATGTAATAATTTAATTTTAGTGTCTTCCTTTGGTCCGGTCTTTTAATTATTGTTAATCGATTATGATGTATGATGTAGTCAGAGTTGACCTACGAAACAGGTTTTTTCCGCCTACTGCAACTTTAGCTAAAACCGAAATGATTATCTTTTCATTCAACATTTACTTGAAAACCTTATTTGCACGGAAAAATGTAGGATCAGTTATCAGTCGGGACAAAATGCTATCCTATCATGCATTTTTTACTATTAATATCCAAACGTCTTGTCTGCAGAGCACAAGAGGATCCGATTAAAAGCTGATTAAATGTCGAACTTGCAGCATCGTTTAAAGTTTTATACCAGGCACCGCATGTAGTATGTCAAAGCTTGACACGTGCTACAACGTGGTAAACACTGAGTTGATGCCGTTCTTGATTCTCAAAAAATACTTCTTTCGAAATTTTCGCGCCGACAAAATTTCGGCAGGAAAATTAATAGCGACACTCACACGCTAGACTGTTCACAGCCTGTTCGACGGGCCCGCCTTGCCCTCCGCCACCCCTACCCAGGGGCATTTTGTACTCTCCCCAGTTTCACTCGCATCAAGAGACCAAAATACGATCTCAAGGAAAAATACGGGACTGTGGACAGTCTACCAGCACGAGTGCATCCTCTGCAGACAGGGCATGTAAACATTTAAAAATGATAGCTTATTGAAAGAAGTTACTCTCGGCTCTTTGTAAGAGTTGAATATCGCTCAATACAGGTTAGATTGCCCGCTAGGGTTTTATTGTAAACGTTTCTAAAGTACAAATAGAGAAAACCTTTGTCTTATTCGAATAAAGTTAAAATATCTTAATTTGCGTGAATTGGGTAATCACATGGAAATGTTTTTTGTGTC
>OMLO01005607.1_pt1 | contig 10547 bp, 8 predicted proteins | sample 1674811 | NCBI WGS metagenome assembly OMLO01 (sample SAMN06265003, study PRJEB25207) | coral metagenome | isolation source: Coral host | place: Mexico:La Bocana,Puerto Morelos, Mexico | collected 2008-11-13
TCATTCGTTAAAGGCTGTAGTTTGGCAGCCGAAAGCTTATTTTTAACAAATTTTTAACCAGAGAACGCCTCAAAAACTTTAAAAAAAAAAATTGTTTTGTTTGTGGGATAGATCATCAAGACACTTTTTTTCAGTTTATGTGCATAATGAATTTAGTAGCAGATAAGCATGTGCTCAAAACCTGATGCAGGAGCTGTTAAATGGATACCATCACAACCATTTTGATGCATTTTTGATCAAGCAATGCTAAAATTTGGTCTGAATACCTTAGTACCTTAGCTAGCTCTTCCAATTCTGGAATACAAAGGTGATATATAAGCCAGTAAATGAATTGTCAAAGAAATAGTATATTTAATATTATTTTTCTCTGATTTTTGGAACACATGACAAAAGAATCAAGATGGTATGGCAGACGTTTTTTGCAGTCTTATGCATGGACACACATGATAAGAATTTATAATGGAAAACTTGTTCAATTTGACATAGCAGCCTTGTGTACATGTAGACGTAACCTGCTTTTACTAAAATCTACTTTTTCAGCTTCAGTGCACTTGTTTATAGTATTTTCTGACAAAACTAGACCACTATCTCCATCAATGAAAATTTGTCTTCTAGCATTTGACTTTTGAGTAGTGCACTTTATCTTTACTGCTCCCTACCTCATGAAATTTGGTGAGCTGTTCCTCAAGGTCTTCCTTGTGTTTCTTATTCATCTCTAAAAGCTAAGAAAAAGAAGGTTGGTTTAACTTTTGACCAAAAGCAACCAGAGATCACATTCAGTCAGATACCTAACTTGACCAGGCCACATGTACAGTCTCTGAACTGTTTATTACACTGACTTTTATCAACTGAAAGCAGGGACAAGCCCATCTTTCTGACTCTAGCCACGCTTTCTAAAAAGAAATCAGCAGATGCGATACAAGAGAGTGTGAGTAGAAGAGGACCTAGCCAATTGAATTGTTAGCTAATAAACAAGCCCCATGGACAGTACACCTAAGTACTGGAGCCAGGTATGTTAATTCTAAGGCTGTTTTCTTTTTAAATCACTACCTGTTTTCTATGTGATTCTCTTATCTCCGCTTCTGTTTTAGACAATTGCTCATGTATTTCCTCCAACCGCTCAGTCATCTGTTTAAAGGTAATTTTAAATTAAAAATACTAAAAATTTAAAAGAGTCAGTTATATTACTATTTTCATTCCAATTATAAAGAAGTGTTCTCCATATTTTAAAAATGATAAAATGCATTAGCGACTTCCACTAAATTGTACTTGACATGGATCAAAAAACTGATGTTAAACAGCAAAACGTTCCCAAATAATTCTTGATTAAGCTCATCACCTATAGATGATTGTGGGGAAGGTGCCTGAAATCCCTGTGGGAGCTGCCTCGGGCACGAACAGTAACCATGACAACCATGTGAGTGGCAACCACCAGGCACCATAACACTGAGCAATCTCAGTGGAAATTAATCAAGCTTACCCACACTTACCAAGAAGGATAGGAGGGATGGGAGCAAAAGCAATAGGTTGTCCCAGCTAGCGAAAGATAATATGAGCAAATGGCTTGACCTCAACAGGAGACCTTTAAAAATACTGAGCTCCTGCAAAGCCTTGGAGCGCACTGGGTTCACACATGAGACCACTAGCCAGCACTTTCATGAGTTTAACATTGCCTAAATTACATTTAGTCATATCTAATTTATTAATAGTTTCTTGGGTTGTATAATTGTAACCATTATGAACTACACTGTCGACCTCTCTCTCCAGTTCAGCTTGTCTCTCTGTCTCCTCTTTTGTTCTGTTAGCCTCATGCTTAGCTTCCATCAAATGGAGCTCCATCTTTAAGCTCTCCTAGTAAAAGTTTTAGAATGCAACATCTCAATGTTATTGCCCCCGCAGGGTTTTGGCCCAGAGGCCAAAACTTGAGGAGGCACCCTAGGAGTCCCCAGGTGTATACATACAAGGACAAAGAATATTTGTTGAAAAAATAAGAAATGTGTTTGTAATGGACAAAGCATTCTCGATTTGACGAAACTAGGCACACATGGTCGTCTCGGGTAATATTTTAGCAGGCGCGCACAGTGGTGTCGGGTACTTGCAACCACGAGGTCGCATTTGGTCACTTTTGTTTTCTAGCTGCATCTTGCAGCATTTGAATGTCTTGCATCTACGAGTTCGCGTTTATTTTGTCACCTTCGAGCTTCGCCATCTTCTGGTAGCATCTTGCAGCATTTTAAGGTCATTAAAAGGCTTCAAACATTAATTTCTCAGCAGTTGTATACGCAATCTTTGTATTCAGGATATCAAAAGTGGGAGCAGCTATAGTGAACACTATTTCTAGTGATAATGAGTCAGTTGAAGGAGGCAGCATGGCTTTGTGGACAGCAGGACAATGTAGCAGTTCTGGGTTTGAGTTCTGCTCTCACCACTACCTGGGTTTGTTTCATGATAGCCCTGAGTGAAAGTCCTCTGTCACACTTGCCAACTGCCTAGAGTTAACTAAGACTTACAAGATAAAAAGTCTGCAGGAGCACAAGAAATAAACTGTTCTCAGCAAATTACAGTTGAGTTAAAATGATGTGAAATGAATACCTTTTCTCTATTGCTCGTATCAAGTTCCATTTCAAGACGCTGAACTTCTTTTTGAACCGATGCAAGAACAGCTTGGCCATCCTAAATTAAAAGAGTTTATCATGGCATCACAGTAATCAACTTTTTCAAATACTGAATGAATTAATGGACAAGTTTTCACAGGTTTAGTCTTAGCCTGCAAACACAGACAGATTTACAAAAGCCAGAAATCTGTCTGTGGCTGCAGGCTAGGCTTTACAATTCTCAAATTAAATTTTAAAGAAACAAGATTTTACCTTGGATGCCTGTATTTCATTTTGTAGCTTTTCCTGATGAAAATAATAAAATATTACATTTCAACTTTTAGAATAGTCTTATTATTTAAGCCCTTAAAGCTAACTAGAACATACGAACTCTCACGTATTTATCTTAATATGCTTTGAAAATTTGCAAAGTGTTCATGAGATAACCAAATTTCTGCAGCTGTACATACTGTATCTATCTAAATTATGCATGCACCCTTAACTATGTCATAATCCTTTGAATGCCCTGTACCAGATACTTATTTCTTACTGGTAGGTGGTCAAAAAAATGTTTGAAGTAGACACCTTTCTGTGAAGAGTCAGATGAATAGCCAAACAGCCGGCTAATGTTCACAGCCCTGTTGTGGACTTTTGCTATTGATTTCAAATAAACATACCGGTAAACCTGTTTTTACACACACTATACAAAACTTGTAGAATCTGGCTTTTACTTGGTGTAGAAGAAATAGCTGATGTAAAACAACAGGGAACAAAAGCTGGACAAAAGAACGAGGAAAACAATGAAGACAATAGGTTTCAGATAATCGGCTCAATGTTATTGCAAAATGGAGCACTTCCAACGTTTTGGCTCCTAACTTTCGGTCAGGAACAATCGTTGCAGCAAAACTCAAAGAATCAAATTAGAAAATATCATCGTTATGTATGGACGTCAGAACTTGTAAAGAGACGGCTTGGGGAAGCTTCCAAACTACAACCAACTTGCCAACAAACTATTTTTTAACATTTATTTTCTTTCACATTTCAGGGAAAAAACAAATTTCTCACTTTGCAAAGCACAGATTTCTCACTTCGCAAAGTGCAATAAGCCTGTATGTACAATAAACATGATCCAGAAACATTTCACCCCATAAGGGTCTCAGTTCTAAATGTATGATTTCAAAACTTAATTCACAATTAATAATTGCTAAAACAATTACAACATGTAATTATTTAACTATAAATAAATGGATTTACTTAATACTTATTCATTATGAGAAATTAAGCAATCAGTCAATTATTAACTATTATTAAATACTGTACATCACAAATTCTACCTTTTCTCTTGCCAAAGCCTCATTGTGTTCAGCTTCAAGACTGTCAATTCTTGATTGGAGTTCTTCGGAAATCTCCATTTGCTAAATAGATGTTTACAAACAAGTGACAATTATGGCTTTGAGATTCCGGCTTTTTTAGAATTCCAAGGGCAAGAGGTAGTGGGGGTGGGGTGGGGGTCTTTGACGTGGAAATCCCATTAGATGTAATAATAATAGTTAGTATAACTGCTCAGGTGATTATAGAAAGGTAAATAATTAAAAGGTTTTGTGGAAAAAGGGCATTGCAGGTTATTGGCTAAAATTGAACATTGCCAAAACAGCTCCAAATTTCACATGCTGGTTTGTTTAGGTGTATTAGACAATGTCCTGTCTATTTTTTTTGTTAGATTTTGCTTTGTTTTCAAGATAATTATAACATGTATGCAAAAGACATCAGTTTTCCTTGCGGCATCTGTTTGTCAAATGTGAAAAAAAGGAATCGTTTTTGTTTCCAGTTCAACAATGAAACTAACAATGCATTTTAAAATGTTTCTTTTGTTTTGTGTTCCACACTTCATAGTCCAAATGTTGTAGGTTCTTGATAAGGATACTACTGAAGTGATCTCATGGCTGCAATACTGCTCTGCCCTGTTGTTATAAATTCATAACACTACAGTACTACTGACAGTAACTACATTGCGCTTAATACAGTGCCAATGGTTTTTCAGCAATAAAATTGTTTTGTTTTTAAATGAAGATAAGAGAAAAACTTTACATTTCACTTACTTCTTTCAGAGCTTGGTCAGACTGAAAGTACTTTTGTTCTGTTTCCTCCTTGTCCTTGATTACTTGCATTTTTTCGTGTTCAATTTGCGACACTGCTTCTTTTTCTTTTGACAGACATTCTAGTAGCTTGCTTCTCTCCTCTTTTTGTTGCTTGAGCTGAAAATTATTCCAAAACTGGTTTTTACTACAATGTATGACATATGGAGATCAGTCCTGTTTATACCAGCTATAAGATCAAAGATGAAATCAAGGTAATAGAACAGAAACCTCCTGTGGTGAACCAACAACGCAATGTGAGCTTAACTAATCGCTTATTGTTTCCATAGACATACAGTATTTAAGTAATCGCTTATTGTTTCCATAGAGAAATTTTCAATAGTGGTTTAAACTATGTATTTATGCATGTAATTTTATCCTTCTACCAAGCTTGAAAATGACTGTTGATAGGTTGAAATGTCATTTTTTTATAGTGTTTTTATCATGGAATCAATTTCAAAAAACTTATTATTCCAGGTTTGTATTCTCCCTTTGATATTGAATGTATAATTCTTGAATTCCTTTAGATTCTCTCAGTCCTTTCTACTCTCAAGATTTGTTTCCAAAAGGTTTTATTACCTGTGTTTGTTTCTCTCTCTCAGCCTGAGCAGCTTTTTCTTGCTCCTTTGTCAAAGCTTCAACAGCTTGTGCTAACTCTTTCTCAAACTGCAACAACATCTGAAACATGAAAATAAACCAACAGTACAATACATAATTTAAATGGAACGTTGCCTTACAGTCACTTCGTTAATACACTACTTTTTCTTGCTGCAAAACTCTCATTTTAAGTGTAAGAGAACCCTGTTGATGGAGCCATCTCATTAAAACAGTAATACAGCCAACCTAGCAATACAAATCGATCAATTTTGGCTCTCAGTGGACAAAAATTAGTACCAGAATAATTAAGTATTTACATTTGTAACAGTCCTTTTTAGTACACTTTCCTAAAGCTGATGCTATAAATAACTACCTGAAATAACACCAAAAACAATTTTCCATAGGAACACGAGATAATGAATTCAAAGTTCCAAGAAATTGTGCAAAAACAGGTAAAAACAGTTTCATTCCACCAGACCAGAGTACTTTTAAGTGTTCATACAAAGTTCAACATTTGTTTTCAACTTTGGTGTTGCTAGAAATTAGTCTTTTTGGAGAAGACATATATCACCGTCATACACTGAAGTTTGCAATAAGGCATAAATAATCTTGGTACTAGGTTTTTGTCCACTTAGTAACTGAACTTTTGGTGGTGGCCAAATTTTCATGGCCTTTAACCATATTAGCACGGTTCCACTGGTTACCTCTTGTTGTCGTTGCTGAGATTGTTCTGCATTTTCTCTTTCCACTTTCAGTTGATTGATAATGGCTACCTTTTCAGTTTCGTGTTTCTTCCATCCATCAACAACTTTAGCTAATGTCTGAAACAGAAGGCAAGTGGTTTTGCAATACTAACATTTCTGTAAGTACCAACAATAATTTGATAATTTTATTTATCTATTTATATTCTATAAGATGCAACTTCTATATACGTTTTGTAACGTTCCGTTGTGCATACAAATTACAGTAGGTTACTAAAAATATTGCAATTAGATACAAAAAGGATTAACATACGGAAACCACAAACCTTGTCAAGTTGTTCAATCATGGCATCCTTCTTTCTTTCTGCAGACACAGCAACTGCCAATTGTTGTTGAACCTCAAGTAACTGTAAGCACAGGATCATGTGAAATTAAATGTTTGCGACTGTCTCAGCGTTGTCCGTGGGACAATCACTGACTAGTGATGTCACACTTGAAGCAAAGGCATAACACTGGTCATCTGTGGTGTGTAATCATGAAGTTAAGTCATAAGAGCATTTATTTAATTTTTGACAGTTACATTATGATACAGGCATTTGCTCTTTTATCACTCATGATCAAAAGACATACATGTATCCTTCCATTGCAAACATTACATTATTTACCTTTCCATGTAGCTCTTGAATTTGCTGCTCACAGTGCTACAACAAAAAATAAAAAAAAGAAACAGAGTTCACGTCTGACAAAAGGGTTAGGCCATACAGTTCTGTACACGCAGGAACTTAATATAATGGTAATATTATTGTTTGATGACGAAATCAATTCCAAATAATTTGAAACTTTTATTTAGTTAAATATTCTTATTTAAATGCTTCTAAGAGTGTCTCGCTTAAAACATCACTGCCTGCACATGCTTATAGAGCAAAGTATACATTGCAAAGGAGAAACTACATCTAGATGGTGATCATCGATCACTAACCTTTCTTCTAAACCGTTCCTTCTCCACCTGATCTCTCAGCAGTGAATTCTCAGACAGAAGTGTTTTATGACTTGTAACTTTACTGTTAGGAATTGGTTTTAACCTTCTATCTTCTGAAAATGAGACCATTTGTCTGCTTTGTTGATCATGGGACAACATGCCTTGCTCAGCAGTTTGAAAATGGACCTAATTAAAACATATAAAAATATATATGAAATTTCTATTAACGAGAGATTTTGAAAAAACAATTCAAGATAAAAAGTAGCGAGATACAGATATGGCTTTTTGGCAAAGACATGCCACCATTATCAAATGTAAATTATTGTCAGTTCAGCAAAGTTTTATAAAGAAAGGAAAATGTGAATACATCAGAATGAAATGTGATAGAAAACAAAACAAAAGAATGGACAAAATTGACAAAAAAAAGCAGAAAAATGTACTTTATAATTAAATGTACAGTTTTGCTGGAATGGAGTCTTTGAGTTTAAAGATTCGGTCTCTTTTTACTCATTAAAAGCATCTCGTAAATAAGGCACTCAAACTTTCCATGGCAATTCCTTAGGATAGCAAATTGCTCTTGGAGAATGATTGGTGTTCAATTTTGTTCATCATTGAGATATTTACCAAAGATGGAATATTTGTACTTATAAATGAGTAGGTGGAGGTGATGGCTCATTTAGCATAGTATAATTTGCATTGCATGAATTACATTAAATTTAAATTTGGGATGACAAAATAATCAAATTCTCTCTGCACCCTTTCTTGACTAGTTTTAATTTGTTATCAACACTCTCCTCCTCTCCCTTCATCACCTTTCTCCTTTCTTCGACAATAAATTCACATTAATTTTTTCTTAAATCTTCAGTTGACATTGGGTTTGTACCCTTTTATCACTGTCATCACTGATTTACAAGCAGAAATCCTGAAGGACAGCCTATCTAGAGGACACCAAACTCAAATAATTTTCTATACAAAATTTTAACTTAGAGTTGACTAAAAATTACCTGTAGCTCAGAAAGTGGGGAAGAGTTTGGCAGCAATCTCTGTAACAAAGATGTAGTTTCAACACTGGCAATGGATTCTTTATCAGCTTCATTGCCTTGTGTTTCATAGTCTGTAAATAAAAAGCTAGACTGTCATTAGTGTTCTACAAGTACATATCAAAACCACACATCTTACAGCCCATATACTGTACTATAAGTGTTCAGAGAAACAATGCAAACCAGTGTGATTCCTTAAAATAATGAGAATAACAATGTAATACATGTAGCTCTTAGTACATGTACAGTTATTACAACCAAGATAAGAGTCAATTTGGCGTTGCATTGATCCTTTCACCCGTTCACATGTATAGGATCAATCCCCACATTGCTTCAAGGCGGTGTTAAAGAAAATGATTGAAGTTAAAATTGGCACCTGATCTAATCCTGATCTGATTCTGAGATACAAACAGTTGTCAACCAGGGCATGCTCAAATATTTCCCTTTTTTAGAGAGTCTAAGGTTCATGCTGGAAATGCAATAGATCAACAGATCAATGCAAATGCATTGATCTGTTGATGTTCACATATTCTACAGAGATTTACAAGAGAGTTTTAGTATTGTCTTTGATTGATTGTTGTTTTGTTTTGAGGTACAAATAGCACCCAATACAAACACTACTGAACATACAATGTACATCTTTATCCTGTATCATCAGTGAGTATGGAATTCATAAGATCAAAACTAGGATGTCTCAGATTAAGCAGAGGACAAAAAACCTTTATTTGAGTGTCAATTGTACCTAGTGCTTTCGCATTAATTGGGGACACTTTTCCAAGCTAGAATTTCAGGATCATGTGTCCTACCTTTAGACATCCCTGTTCATGTGTCAATCGATACCCTCAATTGACATTGCGATCAGTACTCTATCACCGTCTTGATTGATACCTTGGTGAACACTTGATATACACGTACAGTAAGTTTATATTTTGCCGAGTGTTGACTGAGTCAAATGCATCAATCCAAAATTGGTCAACTGTCAACCAACTGTCAACCAAGATGTTGATGGAGTGTCAACTGAGTATTGATTGAGTGCTGATCGAGGGTATCAATCAAGAATATTGATTCCACTCGACCACAGATGCCTTTAGTATACATGTACATGATCCAAATTTCACATTTGTTTACCTCTAGATAAATTAATAATAGTCACATATTTTACCACTCTTAATCACCTGCAGTCGTTGTACTTGGGGCTAGTTCATAATCTCCCTGATGATCATTGAATCCTTTAAAGTTTTGCAACATCAGTTGAAGATGTTCTCTTACTTGTTCCATTTCTTGAATATCTGTATTGGTCATGTTGCTTAACTCCAATACAGGCTGAAGAGGAGAGAATTGAAGACGAATGGTGTAAGGAGAATAATGAAGAAGGGAGAAATACAGAAAAGAGTATAAGAAGGATAACTGAATAAATGTGAAGGAGAGTAATAATTTATCCTGTGAATAGCCTGCTAGCATTGCAGATTTTGTGGCAAATAATTAGTTCATCCATGATTAAATGACCTTAACATTATATTATCAAGTCCTTCTTTTTGGGCATCACAGTGTTTATTAGTCAAGATGACAATGTTTCATATTACTAACTGTAAAGGGTTTTTAAAAAGTGTTTTGAAGTATATTGGAATTTGGTGGTCAGACTCTACCATCTGTATCAAACAGAAAAATAAAAATAATTTGGTTATATCAACTAAGTTGAAATGTAAATTGGCCACCGTAAAGAGTTATAAAGCTGACATTTCGAGCGTTAGCCCTTCGTCAGAGCGAAGGGCTAACGTGATGGGCAGAGGCCCAGAAAAGTCATTCGCTCTGACGAAGGGCGAATGCTCGAAACGTCAGCTTTATAACTCATTGCGGTGGCCAATTTACATTTTCAACTTACATGTAGTTGATACAACCAAATTACCTTGTTACCCCCACCGACGCAGCACCACAGTTTTTTAGAAACTTTCACCCTTTAAATCAGAAAAATAGCTTGGCAGAGTATCTGCTACCACAGATCATAAAGTACAGTGTAGACCACAACCTCTGGAGAGAGGAATAGATTATGAACAGTAAAAATGTTAAAAAAATGTATTAGAAACACTTATCAGATGGGTTTTGTTTGTAGGCAATATAACACACGCTCTGATTGGCCAATTCTAGTGCCTTGCTGTCTTGCAATACCCACAGGTTGATTGTGGGCCTGCAAAAAATGCAGTAAAAGGTAGGGCTCACAAAAAGTGTCATTCAGTTGTTTGGAACAAGAAGCTTTTCCTGTGGGGCAAGTAACTTTTCATTTTCACTTCCGTGAAGGGCAGAGGCCCAGAAAAGTCATTTGTCAATCAAGTCGTAAAAAGGAAAACAAAAACAAGCATGCAATTGCAAACTGTGAGAGTTACTTGTTTGAAGGGCAAACAAAAACATTTTCTAAGCCATACAATAAATTACTAATTGACATTGAGAATGTTTGTTCTTTACAGCAAAATCTAAACCTTCAGCCTTGCCTTATTGACTGGCCT
>OMLO01005608.1_pt1 | contig 10546 bp, 5 predicted proteins | sample 1674811 | NCBI WGS metagenome assembly OMLO01 (sample SAMN06265003, study PRJEB25207) | coral metagenome | isolation source: Coral host | place: Mexico:La Bocana,Puerto Morelos, Mexico | collected 2008-11-13
ATTTCACATGTGAAATTATAAATTACGGCTGAAATTTCGCGCCAAAATTAAGGAGTAATTTGTCACCCATGATGTTACAGTGTATATCCCTTTCTCTTTTGGTAACAAAGTATACGTAGGAACAAAAACAGAGTAAAAAGCAAAACCAAGAGATTCATTTCGCCGCATGTGCGAGAAATATAAACAGTTCTTTTTAGTGAAACCGGATTTCTTTCGTAATTCAGACGAATTTCCTCCTCTTGGAGTGGAAAAACAATTCGTTTCCGATGCTCAAATGACGGCTTCCTCCACCTCTGATCCAGTGAAAGCTAGCGCTGGTAATGGTCGCCTAAACTTTAACAACGCGTGGTGTTCTGCAACTTCCAATGAGGAACCTCTATTTCTTCAGATTGATCTTAATGAGATACATATCATTACAGCGGTAAGCGTGTCACCAATAAAAAAAAAATAGTTTCATAGTTCTAGAGCGTAGATCATTTTTTTTTTTTTATGTTAACGTTTTTGTGTCTGAAAAAACTCTTTTTGTAAATCAGCAGTGGGTAGTCTAAAAATTTTAATGCGACTTTTCGCTCTAGAGACAAACATTATATTGTCCCTAGTGACCTTGACAAACAGTTTTCTGTCTTTAAGAAGTGCCACAATAAGGTTGATAGTTGGTATGTGAAATGCTACTCATTAGAGACCAGCTACCATTTCTCAATGTCAAGTCAGACTCAATCCGAGCAAAACTACTTACGTGCCATTTGATATTAAATAATTATTTCATATATTGATCATTTAATGACAGTATAGTTCTCGTCTTCTTGAACTTGAAAATGGTGTCATGACGACTCCGAAAAGTCGTTCACTCTTATTGTTTATAATGTTGAATCCGAAATCTTAACAGATCGCGTCTCAGTCACGCAACACGAATGAGGGCATCTTTGAAAGCGTGACAAAGTACAAGTTGGGACATTCTGAGGATGGAGTAAATTGGAACATTTATCAGCAAAATGGAGTCCACAAGGTGATATTTTCGTTGTACGAATAATTGCTGAAACTACTGTACAAAAACAATAAAAGAATAAATCCTGCTAATATATCAGTCTGACGAAGTAAAATGATATGAAAATTATGTAATTATGGCGATTACATAATTTTTCCTGTAAAAGTGCACCGGACGAGACAAATTGCTACATTTTATATCGTGCTGTACAGGCTCTATGCGTGTACATAGAAACCCAGTATATATCGCGATAACGTTTCCCATGCTTATAAAATGAGACAAAACTGTTGATAATGAGTTTTTCATCCCTAGGAGTTCCTCGGCAACTTAGTCGAGGGCATCATAACAAAGCATCAGCTGGCCATTCCAGTGAAGGCACAGCTTGTTCAGTTTCAGCCTGTAGAAGCGGTGTCCTCTGTGTGCATGCGCGTTGAGATTTATGGAGAAAAAACAGCTGTAGAAGATACTGGTAAATGCATTGGATTTTATATTATATAATGAGCGCCTAACCTGATTTTTGAAGGGGGAGGGGGCCTGATTTGATATAGGCATGATTTTTTTATAACGAAAAAAACACTCACGGGTGCTTCGCGGTTCCAGTACTACATCTACATCATTTGTAAATTTACCGCGATTCCTTACCTAAGTTACCTGCTGCCGCACTGGCCTCGTAACTCAGTCAGTAGAGCATCGGAAGATTTAATACGGAAGTCATGGGTTCAAACCCCACCCGGCGAGGTCAAATTTTCTTTAACCCGTGAGGGTCTAAGACTGTATCGGCAGTATTGCCTACTTACGGCACCCAAACATTCATAAAAAAAATAGGCGCTAGGCGGTTCCAACATTATATCTACGAGATTTTTTAAACCATTCACAAGGAATGTTTGTTCTCCTTCGGGCGTCAGTTTATTCAGATGTGATTTTTTTCTCTGTAACCTGCCTATCCTCGGCTCATTGAACGTGATTAAAATTCCTTCTTTTTTTTGGGTGGGGTTTTGGGGTCCCCCCCCCCCCCCCCTTGAAAGTTACATGGTCCATTCTAACTACTTCTTCGTTGGCTTTCGTCTACGTCACTATCTCTGAATCTGAATATGCCTCCTTCCCTTCCCCTTCCCCTTGCTTCAAGTAGCCTTCTAGTAACATTAAAGATTACTTGGGGATAGGTGGAAGGGGGACCTCTGTCACACCATTACTAGCCTTGTCTCTCTCTGCTTCTGCGTCTGCTTCTGCTGCTGAGTCCGTCTTCCTATATATTATGAAAGAAATGGACTGTTCCTTCATCAACCTTAATTATTTCTATCTGTAGATAAACCTCCAGTGTATCAGCGATGTTTCCTATTGGACGTAAAAAATCGAAGACTCTTCTTATGCAATAATGATATCATAAGGTAAATGAAAACGTTCGGTATTTTTTTTAACTTTTTAGCCTTTTTTGCTTTGTAAATAGAAATTATTTTCAAAATCAAAGCGAATATTACCGACATATCTGATATTCTTCAAAATGTTTAAGGAAAACACGACTTAACTAAAATTTCAACCTGAATGGACGTCAGCATGATCAAGCCATCGTTCAATAGTGAACGACATGATATCATAAGCGGAATGTGTGTTGATCATGAATAAAAAGAAACGAGCAAAAATTAATGAGCCAATATAAAACTTCAATAAATCAACCAGCCCGAACGATTTTCTTGTTTTTGTTTTAACAACAGTCATATAGATTGACTGTGTAGGGCTGTACGAATTATTTAATTATTGAATTTTATTGATATTATATCTTGTTTGTTCAATTATTTTGTGCATTACAGCAGCAAATCAGTTTGCTACATGAGAAAAAACGGAGAGGGAACGTGGATAGGTGAGCAAAATATTTCAGCACTAGAAACAACAGATATATGACATGCAAAATTAAGTTAATAAGTTTGAATCAAACATAGCTTTTGTTACATATCAACACGAGAGATACACTCAGTCTTTAACACTTTTTTAACTTTCAAGCTGAGATTTGTCAGGCTTGAAGTTTATTCTCATTACACTAACACAAGACACTATCTATGTGAATAGTTTATTGATGATGCGTCAGTCAGTCATCTGTTGCAGGTGTATTCCGAGTTCTAATCATTCCATCGTGTGCTACGCCAGATACGAAAACTACTAAAAAACCACCCTTTAGATGAAATATAATATATCATACGTGGAAAAGATACAAAATCAGTGATGATAAGTGAATGAAGATGGTGAATGTTCAGCTCGGTAATGAAATGTAAAAGATAAATTAATCGAGCGTGGGACAAAGAAATATCTGAGTCCTCGATAAGAATCGAACACATGGCGGGCGCTCTATTCAATGAGCTACGAGAACTCATGGAGAGCAAGGTCATTTAACTGAGTTCAAAATTCACCATCTTCATTCACTTTTCACTACTCACGATGAATTCAACAGCGCTGATCCTAGCAGTATGCAAGACGCCTGTCACATATGAACTTAGTTAAATGACTTTGCTCTCAATGAATTCTCGTAGCTCAGTGGATAGAGCGCCCGCCATGTGCTCGGGATTTCAGATACTTCTTTATCCCACGCTCGTGTCATGTTTATTAATTTATCTTTCACAAAATCAGTGATGTAGAATATTTACTCTTATACATACAAGCTGTTACAACAAAATCTTGAAAATAAAAAAAGGGGATAAAGGCAAAGATGGTTTAACCTAGAGTGACCGCCTAAATCTCCCGCCAAATGCCTCAAGTAAATAGTCCCTTAGTATTCCATGAGCCCCGCGAGGCTCTTCATCGTGCCGTCAGAAAGAAACTCTGAATAATTTGTCACCGCCTCAATGGTCAGAAATTACATTTTCACTTTTTTTGTGCATTACCTTCACGCACTCCATCACTTCAGAACCCACTCTGCGTTTTCTTAAGATAAATTTGAAATTTTACACAAGCGCTGATTCTCATCCTTAACGTTTCTCTTTCTTTTCTAATAGCCATGGATAGGCGTATAGTCAGCATTCTCGGTTACGATGCGGCAAAGGACGTGATTTATGGCGTGGCGAGAAATAGAGTGTCCTACGTACGCTGCAACATTACGAAATGTGTGTCCATTGGGAAGGAGGCTTGGCTAGCAATAAGAGAATTGCAGACCACAACCTCAGCCACGGAGATTGCCTTTGTTCCTGAAACAGGTCATGATTTCACAGATGCACCCATTTCTGTTTATCAATTGACTGATAACGAAGGAAACATATGGGGAGGTAAATAAAGTTTATTGTGACCAGCTGTTAAATAATGTAAAGAAGGGTAGTTTGAACCTAAACACCTTAGCTGGAATGAAATCCTGTTATCTATAGTCATTTTACAACTTTCCAAACTATGCCTTTGGTGCTTTTCGTTCATACTGGCAGGGAAGGTGGGGGAGGCGTGGATGTGGGAGTATGCCCACACCAAACGCAAACGCTTCTTTTTTAAAATAAACGCATTGAGCGTACACTTCTATCGGGAACTATATTTTGACAGGCATGTCTTTTACTGAGTAAATTTTGTTTTTTTGTTCTGCTAAAATAACCTATTTTTTTTTTAAAAAAAAAAAAGATTTTTCTTAGGGTGATGCTCTATTTCTCGTTTTTGCTGCCGGCACAGCTGTTAGAAGTCATCTCATCAAATACAGCCTCTATACACATCAAAGATCAAGATTGTCAAGTTTCCTCTGATGCATGGCCTAAATAATTAACCAAACAGCAACAAATAATCTTCGTTATCAAGTGAAGAGACTCTGATTCTTTTCTTATTTCAATATCTTTATTTCAATAACATTTAGCCTCAGCTGTGGGGGTACACCTTTACCGAGTAGAAACACAGACATGGGTACTACAGGCCAATTGGCGAGATGAGGGTAAGAACATTTATTTTTTTTTTTTGTTACTTTGACCCTGCCTCCTCGGACGGAAAGCAGCTAAAACCGTTGTACGAAATGAAATGAGGGAAAACAATTTATGCTGCTATGATTGCGCAGGAACATTTATAGCGCAAGCAATATCTCAAATGAGACAACATAGAGTGCTGTGGACGCGTTATCACTTTTGATATCTCTCTTTTGTTCTTTCTCTTTTTTTCTCTCTTTCAGACCTAAACAAGTGTCATAGTGGACCATGTGAGAACGGTGCCTCTTGTGTTGGAAATCACGAAGACTATGTTTGCATTTGCCTTAGAGGCTGGGAAGGAAAAAACTGCGAGAGTGTTTATACCCCTGGTTAGTTTTTAGTTGTGTTTGTTTTTATTTTTTACTGTCTTTGTTATTGTTGTTGGTATTTGCGTTGCTATTGTTGTTTTGTTCAAATTAACATCCAGTTGTATGGTTTACCATTTCGTTCCTGGGTGGGAGTCGAGGCAGTTGGAAATGGTGTTTGACAACGCTCCACTTTAATGAAGGGTTAACAAAAGCTTACAACAGAAATATTATTCGTAAATGCAGTAAATTTGTATTAATTGTTTACTTCGACTACTGTGTTAATGGCAAAAGCAGCATGTACACCTGTACAAAGTTTTAAATATGGAAGCAACTTCGATTTCAGGGACTTTTTAAAAAACACAAATAGAATTTGCCTCATGGAATTGTACAATTTTGTTAGTCATGTATTTTCAGATACCGCTTACCTATTACCTAGTAACATATTACCTACAAAAATGCCCTAGTGCAAATTACAAAAACTTGAAAACAACTTTGGTTGAGATCATGAAATGACGGCATGCACATTGTGTTTTCTTTTAATTAGTGTCATTTAATTGCTTTAGTTGCACGCCCTCGTATTCAAGTCATAGATTTTAACTGCAATGGAACCGTGGACACGGAACAAGGAACAATAAATACGCCGAATTATCCTGACTACTACGATAATAACAATCTGTGTACCTGGCTTATAAGATCATCGCACCGTGTCAAACTCATTTTCACAACTTTCTCATTGGAGAGCGGCTGGGATTTTCTGTACATCTATGATGGGAGCTCGACCTCTTCAACACCTCTTGAGACACTCGATGGTTCTCTGTCAGGACACGTGGTCGAAAGTTCTGCAGAACACTTGTTCCTTAAGTTCACGTCTGACGTGATTTATACTGAACAAGGATTCCTAATGCATTTTGAAGGTTGGTGTACTTTGTATCCTTCGAACTGCGGGCCACTAGGAAGTCGCCTCAAAGCGATAGCAAGCCAGGAGGCATCTTTATAACCTCCGAGCTAAAGTGATTATAAGAACTTCATTCCCGTTCATCATTCTTTCAATCCTCTTTCTACATAAATGCATTTCTTTGTTAAAGGTTTATCAAGTAGTCATTTATTTATTGTATTCGTATTTTATTTATTTCTTTCAGCAATACTTTAGGTTGCAAATCTACAGGAAGAGAAAGCGAAGGATAGACATCGATAGAACAAAAAAATCTATAGGACAAATTCATCTGCATAACCTATTTTCTATTCCTTTTCCCTTCTTATAACAAGTGAAATAGGCAAAGATACAAACTTGCCTGTGTCACGCCGTCGAAAACGCTACATTTGGAATTACGAGTGATATCTTAAAGACGCTGGGCGATACTTAGTTTAGCTGAAGGGCCCGAAGCACGATTTATTTGGGAGTCTAATCAACCTCGCTGGACGGCAACGTTGAGGAAAACGTGGATTTTCAGAAAAAAATAATCTACATTTAAACAACGAATCAGAGTCATTCACTTAGTTCATTACTGGATGGCAGAATTACATACAATGTAGATATGTCGGACAGAGGTAAATCTTTTTACCCTCTCTTTTTGGATATTTCACGTCATTATGTTAACTGCGCAAATATGTAGAGACGAATCTCTAGTTCTGACCCCAAAGTGCCTTCCGTCCCCTGATGTGTCTTTTTGTTTGCGCGGTCGTTTATTTGTTGTTGTTGCCCTTTCATTTCTATCTGTATGGACGATAAATATGGTAGCAAACAATTTTACTTGAAATTCTAAGAAAGAACACAATTTCTATAATTTTGTCACCATAGAAATACTACTTACTGTGATGAAATACTATATACCCAGATCGCAGTTTTAGCTCACTGCTCTTGAATAAAAGCAAAAATTAAAAACTGCCTTTCTCCTCTATTTTACGTGTCGATTGTATTCTATTGAATTTAGAATACGGTATCATAAATCCTCTAATTTGATTGGTTACTTTAACCGTGGTATTGTTTAAAGGACTCGTGCAAAGTTTATCCACAGTCATTAATCATTTCGAGTGAATGTTTACTGTATGTAAATTAGTCTTTCTGTTTGAGGTCCGTCCTTCAGTTCATGTTAGAGCGCGGGCTCCTTTCCCGAACAGCAGTTGGTGATCGAGCCTATGTTAGTTATGTCGTGAGGAAGCCGTTTATGGCTGTATCGATAGTTGTTATGATCTGTTGAAAGGCGTTTCTTCTAAGTTAGTTACACGCTTCGCGAACACTAAACTACTATACCATAGATCTATATAAGCCTTCTCAAGGTAAAATATGTCAATAGCTTTTAACGCAATGTTAATCAAGCAGCATATAGCCAAATTAAAATCAGCTTTTCTAAAGATAGTGTAGTTCTATGAAAGTCATGTTTGTTACAGCTGCATGATCGATGTGATAGAGGATCTGTCGATCATTGCAAATCAACGGACCCACAGGTTCAAAGAGTAGCCTTGAGTAGTACTTCCTGCGTCATCACCGAAGTCTGATTCACTACTATCTACGAAGGAAGCTTCGTTAGCTTCAGTCACCCCAATTCCGTGATCGGCACGCGAGCAGCTATTTCCACCTCCGCCAATCATAAGCACTGCACCATCCCCAGTATCCCAGTCACACCAGAAGCCGATTGCATCAGAGCCTTGTAAGTCTCCACTGCATGTCGCCTGCTTGAAGCCGCCAGTTGATTGATATTGTCCGCCATATTGTACAGTGCAAGTCCCCAAGCACTTGTCACTGGCCCAAGAGCCATTTCTGAAGTCACCATAGCTTGTGACTTTAGAGCGGAACGTCTCTCCACCCAGACAGTTACCCGTCGTCTGCAGCAAAGATGTATGTTGTGAGTCGTCACTGCGTGTGATCTTGAACTCGCTCCCGTTTACCACCCAGAATGCTGGCGATATCATGTCAGCGTTTATCGACGGATCACTTATTTCTCCAAAAGAGTCATTCTTGTCGTACCACCAATGTCCAGTATCGTTCATCCAATTCTTGACATCATCGTTTGAAAACCGAGCGATCAATGTCCATCCTTGGCCAGATGACGTCATATCGCAATATGCCTAAAACAAGGATTAATGGTGATAACGAGACTTAGGGGAAATTGTTTAAATTGGAGATTTCTGCTTAAGTTTGCCGGCTTTGTATAAAGACCTTCACAGAAGCCTGGCCACAAACGATTTTCATGCGCCAGTATTCTTCCTTAGTCATACATGGAAACATTTATGTTCAGTATTGTGGGCTCTTTTACTCCTACTTTTCGAGCATCAGCATGAGAAAAAGAAATCGTTAAGGATTTTGGTACTTGTAGTCAAACGACGCCATCATACAAATCGCCTATTTGCGATCGCCTGATAGCTCCTGTTGGATACTAATCCTGCGCAAGAAAATCTGCGCATGATGTGGAATAAACAATTATTATTACGCTCTTTTAGACAAACCAAACACTTTGTCATTTCGGTCGTTATCAGTGGTTGTTATATCTTTTACTTTTCTAATTATACATATTTATTTAATTCCTCTATACGGAATCCTCGGTACCAATATTAACGAGGTTTGGCTGTGCCAGCGTTTGTCAAAATCGGAGATCCAGGCAACACAGTTTGCTGTGTGCTTGTATGATATATAACAGTTTTACAGCAGAAATGCATTATATAGTCGTAAAAATATATACATATACATTTACAGATAACTTTGTCCCCCAATAAATGAAGATCAGTGATCCATCAACCTTGATCATGGTACTTTCCAATAGACTACGGCAACTAATATGCCACATCAAAGTGTAGACCGTTTATTAGTTATTCATATTAGCATCGACGTTATCGGAGACTTTTCCAAGCGGTCAGCTTATGTCCCTGCAGCACTAACGCTTTAATAGCTCGAAGCCATGATTGACTAAATCAGTCGCTCATGTTCCGTTTACTATATTCCCTGGTGTCTGCTTTTATTTCCTTTTTTTACGCCACGAAAAATGGCTTGTACTGCAACATAATTAAAAGAAAAACAACTTACCGAAATTAAAGACCAAGTTAGCTCGTAAAATCCGTCAGTAGCGGTCGAGTTGCCTTGGAGGACGTCTTGACAGGTATCTTTGACAAAGAAACGAATTAGCGTTAAGCTGAATGTCTCAAGAGGCCAGAACTTTTAAAATCCATCCGTCTTCTCGTGAAAGTTATAGCGAACTTGTTTCCCTGGTTGGGACGCTATCACATTAGACGTCCCCTCCCTAGTGTTTTACGTCCCTAGTGTTTGCCGAAAAATTTCCAGGTAACCGCGTGCATGGCTAAGACGGCACGCCATAAAAGTATTGATCAATTAATGAGCGTAGCAGGAAAAAATAAAAATAATAAGAGTCCGAAATTAAAATTGACCACTGATTGTAACGTTTAAGCACGTGTTTATTTTGATTGTTTCGAAGTAGTCCGTTGTTCACTAAGCAATCAACCCGATGGTAAAATATACTACACATATTCAGTGTAGAGTGCTGAAACATTTTTTTAGAATAAAGTATTTTCGTAGTCAGGAAAACAGTGATACGTAATCACCAACCTTCAGGCATGTTTGTAATCATTATGACGTTTCAACTAAGTTTTGTTCTAATTCCTGACCCCTCAGCGGCATTGAGGGTGGCCCCTTTTAAAGGGTTCGTCTGCATATTTACGTTACTGTACATACATCGAAGCGCGACACAGGTTTTTCCGTCTCCATGAAACCCCTGCTTGCACGAGCAACTGTAAGACCCAATGGTATTGCGACAGATGGCGTTTACGTCACAGATCTGTCCAACACTGCACTCGTCCACGTCTATGCGTAGAGAAACAAAGCAAAAGGAAACAAACGTTCAGAATAGTAGGCTTGAAGTGTATGCAGAAATGCAGATACTTCGCATCCGCAGTTCGCAAGCTGGAATTCACTTGACTGATTTTTGCTGTCTGTTTGATTCTATCCTTTGCCTCTTCTCTTTTTTTTTGGTCAATTGATTGATTTCTAAGGTAAAAGTAAAAGAAAGTAACTACAGCAGAAAAAAACGGTGACTTTGGGTTGGGTGCTTCGGAGATTTTCGCGCGAAAAAAATCTCTGCTTTAATTGAGTTTTTCATATTGAGTTAGTCTCTCCTGGGGAAAAGTGGACAAAGACAAATTCCGTACACGGGCTCAAAAGCTCAAATTGAGCTTTTTTTGTGGTTGGTTTTGGTTGCCGTGTCTAACACTGAGTTGCACAGTAGCGACGTCTTTGGACACGGAACCGAGTGTTTGATTTTGTAAACAATTTTTGATAATTTTTGACGAATGTCATATGGATTTCTGAGATATAATTCAGTTATGGTGAA
>OMLO01005609.1_pt1:2500-10545 | contig 10545 bp, 10 predicted proteins | sample 1674811 | NCBI WGS metagenome assembly OMLO01 (sample SAMN06265003, study PRJEB25207) | coral metagenome | isolation source: Coral host | place: Mexico:La Bocana,Puerto Morelos, Mexico | collected 2008-11-13
GCGGTATTTCTCGGTGTATTTCATGATGTAATTATTCTTGATAATGTTCGTGAAGATTGCTATCATTTCTGTTTCCTAAGGTGGAAGATATTAAAGCATTTCCGTATATTCAGTCTCGCGATTAATAGAACGGCTCGCAAGTGCAATACTTTCTTTTCAATCAAAGTTTCAATCAACCTTCCACCAAGCTTTTTTTTAAGTAAGTCTCTCTCTCTTCTCCTATTATTGTAACTTGGAACTACCATAGAATCTTCTTCTATCCATTTGTAAATAATATGATTCACTACTGCTCAACAACGCAAAACAGTATGTTTCTACAGTTTGGTTTTTATCGGAGGTCCTTTTAACAATAAGCGAAAATGACTGAAATCAGTCTCTCCATCCAAGCCGTAAAGTCTACAGTCTCACTATATAGTTTAGCAGCCAACAGGTTAACAGTGTTCAAAGACAGAACATTTGTTCAGGCCCTGTTAAGAAGGTTGTGCAGGCCCCCGTTTGAGAATTAAAAACCTTCAGTCGTGTCCCAAAAAGCTCATGTCGCTGTTTACAGTGTTATGATTTTACTCAACCTCGTGCTAAGGGCATTTCCCAATTTCTATGGCAAAAGTCCTGAGAACGAGATCAAATGTTACCCTAATAAGGCATCTAGGACTGTTGCATGAGTTCCTCGTATTTTCCCTTTTGAAGGTTGTCGTACAGTTTCTCATGACTACTTCTTCGGTTGTCCCACCATGCCAAAACATTGATACAGCAAAAAGGGTAGGACTGGCTATCACCTGTGATCTGATCATGATGACGGATTGCACTGAAACTATATTATTCCTGAAGGTCACTGTTTCATCAATAATTGTGAATAAAGTCCGTTGCTGCTGCTGTAACGCACTAACAATCTAACAAGAGGTCAACAATTCTTTTCGAAGCACTTTATTAAAACATTTCAAAGCATACCATCACCGCTCTTTTACAATAGTTTTATTTTCCCAAAAATTTAACTTTGTCTACTATAGTTCAAAACAGCGCAAGTAAACTAAACTATTAAAGGTTTCGTTTTCCTTCGCAGTTCACTGTGTTGTTCAGTTACTGTGGCTTAGGGACTTCCTCAATCATGATTCGTGTCACGGATTTGTGGCCAGCATACGCGTTTGAGCCACTCTTGAAACCAGGACAATCTCCGACCACCAATCCCACGCGTACGGTGCCTTTACCAATCCCCTCACAGTACCCCCCGATCTGACTGTGTTTGTGTAGGTTGGTATCTGTTCTACCATGGTTCTGCCAAATCGCATCGATCGCTTCGATAGTGGCTGGGTTAGAACACTCCACGCCATTAAAGGTGAAATACCAACGCTTACAGCAGTGTTTGCAAAAAGCTACTCTGAAATCTCCATCGAACTCCACTTTCAAGGCTGTGTCTCGGTTTTTTTTAACAAACACGCAGTCCTATAAAAATAGAAAATATAAGGCATTAGAAACAATGGCGTTAAAATAAAACTGTGAACAAGTTTTTGTACAAACATCAAAAACACTAGCCTTTATCAATCCGTAATCCTTGTCATCTTCCAATGGTTTCCAAGTACACTGTTTCCAGTTCCTCTGAGGGACCACAACTGAGAGGCCTTTTTCGCCCTTGTCGCCCTGGCTTCCTTTAGGGCCCATCTTGCCGGGTGGTCCCACGGGGCCTTGACCTCCTTTGGATCCACCAGGGCCCTTAGGTCCCATTTTGCCGGGAGCTCCTACAGGTCCTTGGTCCCCTCTGCTCCCATCTCTCCCATTGAGCCCAGGGACTCCAGGGACACCTGGGACGCCACTGACTTGGCAGCTCGAGAACTGCGGAGACTGGGTCTTTACCTAGTGATAAAAGAATGCTTGGTTATAAGGAAATATTCCCTGAAGACAAGACATTTCTGCTGAGATAAAGGATCGGATTTAACATTGTCAGCATCTAGGAAATTTGTTATTTGAAAAATTTGTTAGTAACTTTCAGAGGACACTAAAGTTTGTTTTGTGGCCCTGAAAAAAAGTAGTAGTCCCTCTTTCGCTTAGTCCGTCGAGAATGATCGTAAATATATACCCTTTCTAGACCGCAGAATTAAATCTCTGGGAGTCGCAACTGACAAACGAGCAAAACGTGAAGTAAGATCCAATGTAAACAATGGACCTTATGATAGATAACGAACACCTTCAATACCGGCACCGCATGATGTTTTGAGTTTGCGAGTAAAGTAAAGAAGACCAGTCAAAAACTACACTGATTTGCTGAAAGGACAAACTTATGAGGTGAAAACCCTACCGACTGGTTGGTGGAAAACACCAGTTGTGGAATGATACACGCGACAAGCCAAATGATCTTCAAACTCATCTTTCGCTTGGTTTACGTCAGATCCACTTAGTCTGGAAGAATTCTGTAAATTAGAAAAACACACAAAAGCAATCAGCTCCACGAAAACAAAACTGTCGGTCGGCTTCTTGATGTGATCAATGTAAATTTTGAAATTTTCGACAAGAATTGAAATTAACACCTTCAGTCGCAATACAGAGATTTAACTGAGAGAAAATAACATATTTTTTCACTTCCTGAGTCGACTCAACTGAATCGCCGCTTATTGAATTACCTCAAATAATCGCTTACTTCCAAGTTTACTTCCAAGATTTCTTGGAGTCACAGATTTTAAAAGCTCAGACTACAATGATACTTAGAGTAAAAAATTTTATCCCTAGACTCTGAAGAACTGCTACGCTTCACATAATTCGTTTTTAGTATTTACTGTTTCTCGTAAAAACTAGTTCACTACCCGCACACTGATTCGTTTAACACAACAAATATTTACTGTCCAGCTGAGCGGACAACAGGGCAAACATTTACCAGGTTTCACAGACAGATAAGCAAAAACTCCATATTTTCTGTCACTCTACCAGACAAACATAACACTTTGATTTGAGATTATCTGATTTGGTTCGAGATCGATGTGTTGCTGTGCAGTGAACTGTTTCATAAGTTTACACTGACGAATGCAAAAGTAACAACTTCAATTTTGTAAAGAAAACTAATAAACGCCGGTCTTCCATAAATTCGCAAACATTTGAAAACTTAATCTTGATTTATCTCCATAAGCGAGGAGAATTTGTTTTATTATCAACGCAACGCCTACTTGGTGATCATTTGTTTGACTCTCATGACCTACAGTCCTGATAATTGGATCACAATATGAGGAGAAATTATGTATTCATCAATCTTGGGCATCCTTGTTATTTGCAATTCCTTTTATTGCCAGTCAACAAATTTATGTCAAGATAGTACTATTTATTAGTTTTCCGCCACGGTGTTACCTTCATTAAAATTCTATTTGAATTAATGAGTGAACAGTTACCAATACATAATGAAATCACAACGAGAAATTCTTTCATAAAGACCTGTGAGAAGTGGCCGATTTTCTAAGCCGGATTAACCAGTAAAATGATCCTTTGAAGATGTTTTTCCTGTGAGGTGATCATCAATTGCGGCGATAAGTAGGCTGTGTGTGAATCGTTTAAACGTCTCCATAACTTGAAGTATTCATGAAGGAATCAGTAACATGAAGCGGACAAGATGGCACATTCTTTAAGAAGGGATGAGTTTTCTTTTCATTCTTTCCCCCTTGCGCGTTAAACGAAAACAACAAATGCCGCCGTTTTCTGTTTTCTAATTTCGTTGCTGGTCTTACACAGAATACATACTCGTGTAAGCTAACATAATATCTCATATCCGGGCTGCCCTAAACTCTCTATCAAAGCGAGGCCAGGTGCACAACCATAGTTATGAAAATGTGACTGAAATCTCATTTCCATATTAAAGGTGGGCACCAAGAGTCGCTTTGAGAAAGAGGCTGAAGGTAATTGGGAAACGGCCTGAAGCATTCTGTAATAATAGTAATAATATTTAATACTTAAAATGAGCTTTATGGCAATTCTTCATTTTGAATATTTCAGTTTAATATTTCAAATTTAGCGAAGGCAATTGTAACATTTGCTTAAATTTCTGCTCTCAAGTAGCAGTAGTAACAATCTTTTATTAGGAAGCTCAATCACTAGAAGTGGTTTACATAGAGGTCCTAATACTAGATATATACTATATAATTATACAATTACAATCTATAAATTAGAGCTAAAACCGAAAGAAATAAATATTTTCAACATATACACTACAAAGAATAAAAAAAATAAAATAAAAAATAAAATAAAAAAATAGTAATAATAAAAGTAGCTCGCTTTAACTAAATCGATGGTGAGATAAGCTCCTAAAAGGTAGATAATTTCATGAGCTCCTAATGGTAATTATACTGATAAAAAAACAAATATTTTTCCCAGTTATCTTCTAACGACACAGAATATTTCTCAAAATGCCTTCCTTTACCTCTCTCTTATTGCTGAAAATCATTGATAATATTTTTACTGGTTGACCCACTTTATTTAATCTTCAATTTAACCATTCTTTCAGATGGTATCATAGCCTGGGCATTGTTTGTCAGGGATCTCGCTGAAAACAGGTTGTAAGAAAGAAAAGGCAAGGAAGAAGACCGATGCATTTTGTGTGTAGCTGTGTGTTGAGCGAGCACGAAAACACTTCACGTCATTCGGTATTTTTCGGTATTAATATTTCATAAAGTAATTGTTCTTGATAATGGTCGTGAAGATTGCGCTTTTTTCTGTTTCCTAAGGTGGAGGATATTAAAGAATTTCCGGTATATTCAGTCTCCCGATTTAATAGAACTGCTCGCAAGTGTAATACTTTCGTTTCCAATCAAAGTTTCAATCAACCTTCCACCAAGTTCTTTTTTAAGTAAGCCTCTCTCTCTTCTCCTAGTATTGTAACTTAAAACTAATCTAGAATCCTGTTCTATTCATTTGCAAATAATACTGCTCAAACAGAATGTGACAACAGCGCAAAACAATATGTTTCTACAGTTTTGTTTCAAGTATCGGAGGTACTTTTAATAAAAAGCAAAAATGGCATGAGATCAATTTCTCTCCATCCAAGCCGTCAACACTGAAGCCCAAAATCCCACTATATAGTTTAACAACCCACAGGTTAACAGTGTTCTCAGACACAAGGCACTGAATATTTTTTTCAGGACCTGTTAAAAAGGTTGTGCAGGCCTCGTTTGAATTTAAAACCTTCTCGTGTCCCAAAAGGTCCTCATGTCGCTGTTTACAACGCTCCATGATTTTACCCAACCTCGTTCCCAGGGTTTTTCTTAATTTCTATGGAAAAAGGCCTAGGAACAAGGTTCAATTTTATCCATGTAAGGCCTTTATGATTCTTGCATAAGTTCCTCGTATTTTCCCTTTTAAACTTGGCGTTCGATTTCTCACGACCACATCTTGGCTTGTCTCAACAAGTCAGAACATTGCAACAAAAATGGTAAGACTGGTTATCACCAGTGATCTGATCATGATGACGGATTGCACTGGAACTACCTTGATTCCTGAAGGTCACTATATTATCAATAATTATGAAATGTACGCTGCTGCTGTAGCACTCTGAGAATCATTAACAGACGGTCAAAAGTTCTTTCTCGAAGCACTTTATTGAACCGCTATAACTGAAAGAATACCATCACCACTCTTTTACAAAAGTTTTAGTTTCCCACTGAAAAAGTAACTTTGTCTACTATAGTTCAAAACAGCGCAAGTAAACTAAACTATTTAAGGCTTCGTTTTCCTTCACAGTTCACTATATTTTTCATTTACTGTGGCTTAGGAACTTCATCGATAATGATTCGAGCCACAGAGTTCCACCCGGTGTACGCGTCAAAACCGCCGTTGTAACCTGGGCAATTTCCGACCGTCAATCCCACGGGTACGGTGCCTTTGCCAATCCCCTCACAGTACCCCCGATCTGTTTGTGCGAATGTAAGTTTGTGTCTTTTCTGCCGTGATTGCTGATAATAGCTTCTACAGCTTCATTAGTGATTAGTTTAGAACACTCCGCGCCATTGAAGGTGAAATACCAACGCTTACAGCAACCAACACAGCAACAAATCCGGAAATCTCCATCATACTCGACCTTCAATGACGTATCTTTGTCTTTCTTCACAAAGTGACACAATCTTGGGTTGAGTGGGTTGAGAAATTTTGAAAAGAATTAAAGAAATTAGTATTGAACTTTACACTGAATAAGGAAGAGAAATTTTGTATATGTTACGTGGTTTTTCATAAATTTGAATATTGACTAAATCCAAATATTGATAATTGGATAATTGCTTAACCCCACACGTAAAAACCATTAAAAGTAAATAAGCAGCCTATATTCTATCAGATTAGACTTCTACTGAAGAATTCCTAATCTTCATAAAATATAAAAATTACTGACCTTAACCAAGCCGTAATCCATGCCATCGTTTAATTTCCTCAAGACACACTGTTTCCAGTTCCTCTGAGGGACCACAGCCGAAGGACCCTGTTCTCCCATTTCGTCCTGGGTTCCTTTGGGGCCCATCTTTCCAGGTGGTCCAACGGGGCCTCGGTTCCCCTTGGCCCCATCTCTTCCACTGAGCCCGGGCACTCCGGGGACGCCTGGGACGCCACTGGGCAGCTTGAGAACTGCGGACACTGAGGCTTAACCTTCATGGTGATAAAAAAAGATTGACCAACTTTGAATTTATTTCAATGCTTGGTTACAAGGGAAAGGAAAAGATATAAATTTGTCAACAACTGGAAAAATTGTTACTAAATAGTCTATTTGCTATTAACTTTGGTGGCTGATTAAGCTAACAGGATTAGCGAGAATTTCATCTGAGTTTTGCAACTCTTCGATGAGGTTTTCTGTTTATATCGTTTGTCATTCACTTTTGAATTTAAATAATCTCAAACTAAACAAAAAATAAGAAGCGGAAAGCATTTGTATACAAGAAAAATTTATACTTCATTAACTTGTAATCCTGGGCTAGCGTTAATTGGCTTTCGAACAGCCCGGCCCAGATGAATTACGACGTCACATCAACTCGTTGTATGCGACCTCTGAGAATGTGGTATTTTGATCCAAAAAGACAGCCTCTACCTTTACTTATCTTCAGACGCTATTAATTGCATACAGCATTTCATGTGTATACTTCTTAGTATTTTTCAATTTCTAATCGTTAGATGAAGAATACCTACAAACCGCGACTGAGAGATAAACACTTTTCAAGAAAGGCTTTTGATCATATCACTGGATACTGCATTCTCGCTCTTAAATATTAAATTCACATTGCATCAGTTGGATTTGTGGAGCAGCTGAAAACACTATACACCATTATAAGGCGCATCCTTAAACTTGTTTATTGATTTGAGTTGAATTAACTTCGAGCTTTTCTTCTGTTGCATATCACTTAACTTTGACTTGAAGTGATCAACTGAATCACTTTTCATTACCTAGGAATCTGTTATTCAGGTGTCAAGTTTCATAAAATAAAAAGCTAAGAGGTGCCTCTGATGACTCAGTTGAGTAAATACCATCTATAAGAAAGTTATCTCTTACCGTGTAGATAAAAGGCAAAGATAGGTTATTAATATGGCAACCAAAGGATTACTGGCTGATGCAACAAAGAATTGTTTTGCTTAACGTTTTGAACATTCAGATAACAAAAACAGTGTTTGTAATAAAATATCTTCCCTATACGGCTTGTTAAAGGTTGTGCTATTTTTGAGCCCTTTTTTCATCTCTTTTTTTTAATGATATTCTCACGCATCAGCCTCCATTCCAATCTAGTTCCAGTCCATTACCGAGGATATATTTGCAAGGAATGTCGCTTCACGACGATTTGAAAAACTGGAAAACTTTCAGTCGGCTAATATGCTAATTTTAAGAACATCAAATTTCCGCGGGGCAACTATCAGCCGATAGTTCCTCGACAGAAACACTCTATTGTCTTTATTGTTCAACACTAAATTTTCTTCCGCGCGCTAGTTCAAAAATTAAATCGAATTATTTTCAACTTTTTAAGATCAAAATCGTGACAGCCAAATGTACAATTTGAAAAAGAAAACTTTTAAAAACCCACTTAATACAATTTCAATTGTTTAGTTTC
>OMLO01005611.1_pt1 | contig 10543 bp, 4 predicted proteins | sample 1674811 | NCBI WGS metagenome assembly OMLO01 (sample SAMN06265003, study PRJEB25207) | coral metagenome | isolation source: Coral host | place: Mexico:La Bocana,Puerto Morelos, Mexico | collected 2008-11-13
GTCTCAGTCAGAATACTTTCTCGTTCCGGCAAACTTATGATTGTTCGTAATGACGACGACGACGACGACGACGACGATAAAGATAGCAAAGACGATTCGGACGACCAGGATGACAAAGATGACGACACAGATGATAACAACAAAGATGATAAAGATGATAAAGACAGTGCTGACGACAACGATGACAAAGATGATGATGATGACGATGATGAAGATTTCGGGGATGACAATGAGGACTTATTGTCATTTGAAGTCGATGAAATTGAAGAAAAAGATTCCGAAGGAAATGAAGTTGATGATAAGCATTCAGTAAAATCTTTTGACGACGTGAAGTTTACATTTGGTCTAGTGGACAGGCAAGCCGATCTTCAAGGAATCCCTGTTATCAAGATGAACTACTCAGCATATCTTCCCGACCCGGAGGCCACTCTTGAAATCATAGTTTACCTCTTTCGTGGACCTGGAACAATCACGTTTGGAAACGAGACGTTTGCTGTGCAAAGTGGAACTGTCAAGTTCAACATTAAGGTAGCAATGAAAGACTTGTTAGATGAAAATAACAAACTCGCAGAATTGGAAATCATACTTATCTGGGTTAACAATTCTTGCGAGAATTGTAACTGGTGAGGGTTATTCCTTCAAGTTCAGTTTGGCCTTAGTACTCTCTGATATCAAGTTGTCCTTTTATTACCGACACGCCTTAATTTAAAGCCAGTAATGAATCGACGTAAATGGCGATAGAAATTTTCTTAAATGTTTCTGTTTGCTTTCTCATCATAGATAAGTAAATGGGAGTTCTGTGACGATTCGCCCGCAGACTGCAGCAGTGGCAAATCAGGAGAATACCTTGATATTAGTCTTAAGGTTAAGAGCAAGGGGTCACCACAAGAAGTAGACGATGATGCCCGCGAAAAGGAAGATAAAGAACGAATCTGTCGTGACAAGGATGATGATGACGATAAAAATGATAACGTCGACGACAATGATGACGACGACGATGATGATGATGACTGTCCCAGAATATTTGACTTGGGCGGGGAGTCTGAAATGGTACTGAACCAAGGGGTAAGTTGATAAGCCCGAATGGTGACGATTTCACCAAAAAATTAGCCCCTTTTTGGAGTAAAACGCTGACATTTCGGGTGTCAGTCCTTCATTCGAGCAAATTAGAAGATTAGACCGGGCACGACTTCCTTGTCTACAGTCATGCAATCAGAAAGGGGATGGTTTGTAGGCGAGCTTAGCATTACATCTTACAATGCTCAAAAACGTGTTCATTAGCTCATTGCCGAGAGTGCACATCATATAATAGACTAAATTTAAGCATGAGAATGTCATGTATGTTAATTCACGAATTTCTTTTTCCAGGTTATGATCGATGATGACGACTACACTGCAATGCCGGATGAATTTCCCAAATTCGAGAAAGATGACGAAAAGACAAAATTCGTGTTTCGCATTCCGAAATTCGGCAAAAACGTGTTGGTTGATCCAAGCGTGAACGTGGGTAAAGTCAAGATCGAGAAAGTCTTACAGAACACAGCTTCTTGGTTACAGTTCAATCTTGCTGTTGCTGTGTTCTTTCAAGTTGCTGCCATATTTGTAGCTCAATAGCAAATTCCTCAGTGTAATAAAATGTCTCCACGAATACAAATAAATTAAACCTGCAAAAATTGCAAACGCTAATATATTACAAAGGTACGATAGAGAGAAGTAATAAGTCTAGATACTACAAGATAAAAAATGTATTGTAGTTTAGGAAAACGAACTTGCTTGTTTTTAAACTAGACTTGTCATAAGACATGCAAGAACGTAATTTCCACACACTGCATGTCTAGTGAAGATTGCAGACTGTGCGGAACCGCTTCTCCTAACCTTACCTTTTTCTCTGTAAAGAACTTTGTTAGCTTTTTATCCAAGAAAATCCAGTTATTACAAATAGGTGTTTAGCTTGATCATTCTTGCTATTGCTAGCTGTGTATCTCTCCCGTTATGGATACATTGGGAGTTTGGATGGCACTCGATAGACAAACTAAGAAAATCGAGTGTTTTCTCCTCCGCCATATACTCGTCTTTTTTCGTGATGAACTTTCAACCACGTTGACCATTCTCTTGATTTAGTACGACAAATTAACTGACTGGCGTGTCTTCGAGTTCATTTAACTCTCAGGCTAACCTAGATATTACAGTGCATTTCAGTTTTCAGTCATGCCTACACAAAATAAACGTTATGCATCAAGTTGTGGTTCGTGATTTCTATTCTAAGCTTGATAAAAATATTAAAGCGCTTTAAAGTTACTTTGTCGCGTGGAGTTCAACAACAGCAGGATAACATTTAACATTTAATGACTCGTCCCGAGGGAGACAGTGAATTTTGTTTCCCTCGAATCTCAGTGTTTCCCGAGATGAAGTCGAAGAAAACATTGAGATTCGAGGGAAAGGGTACCAGTCGTAAAGTAATTTGTTATATAGCAAAACAAATGGGTCAGACTGAAGCAAATTTTGAAAAGCGCGCCGAGATCAAGCCACCTTCAACTACACGTTCTGATCACGTGTAGTGAGGCGTGCTCACCATATACAAGCGCATGCAGGTAAACGTGGACCGAGTTACAGAGTTTGAGAAGAATTCGCTCTAAGATCAGGTCCTAGGTCAGTTCATCGCATTGTGTATTTTGGGGATAATACACCACAGGAATAACCATAAGAGGCGGTTTAGCCGGACAGAGCGCGAAGTAGATACAGGAGCTTGCAGCCTTAAACCTAAGTATTCCGCTCCGTTCTCAGGAACCGGTAATCCATTTGTCTTTCTTGTCGTCGTCTCGCTCGGCGCTCCCTGTAGCGATTTTACCCGGATAATTTTGATTAACTTTGCACTCAGCCAATTTGAGTCAACATTTTATTCTTCTGCTGAAAAATAACTAAACGATCATAACTTACAATGGAACCGGCGGAGCTGTCTAGATCAGGAGACATAAAATTGCCTAAAAAAGCTAGCGCCTGTTGCAATCACAGCCGTGGAACAAACCGTGGATAGAAGGACTACACACAAAGATTTTACCCTTTGCTTCTTTTATTTTTTGTGGTTGACAAACCATCAAATCAACTATACCCAAATCCCAGCACCAATATCCGAAGCAATCCCATCAGCCCCACCATTTCAGTGGTAAACTCGTGAGTTGTCACGTGCTACTTGACGTCATCTTCTGACTTCATGAAAGCTTGCAAATTATGGCCTTCCAAACACGGTCTCTGAAAAAACAGAGATTTCATATGTGCAACTGTATCTATTGCATTGTTGCTTGGCCTGTGCCAGCAGTGTTAAGGGATACATCAGCTAATCACTGATGCTGCGGATTAACGATGCGCCCCTTCTTATATATAGCCACAAGTCAAGGATTTTGGTTCTTATGTGAAGTTTTCGTTACTGCTGCACTTAACAGCCCGATGTAGATAACCCAGCGTAATATATTTCAGGAAGTGTTGCATAAGTTAAAAAACACCGTCTTATAAGTCTACTCAACATTCGGCCTTCTTCACGTCACACCAAAATAATACAGATGGCTGAGAACAATTAGAGGGCTGGGAACAAGCCTGCATCCGAGACATTGGGTTGCCTAGTTACGTGAGAGGAGAACTGCCTTACCATTTCGATACATTTATAAAGGAAGTAATCAAAGCCCGGAACCAAACAAGGGGAAATTTATGAATTATGAGCCAAGAAACATCTTTCCCACCCAAAAAAGAATATGTTTTGAGTAGACCACTGCACATTTAGAAAATTGTATTGGTGTGGGGGTTATCAGAGATTTATCGGTGGATGCAATTGAAATAGAATAAGGTGTTGAATATAATTGGTTTGTGTTTAGAGTTAGGGTTAGGGTTAAAGATAAAATACATGCTAAAAGACAATATCATACATACTCTTTATCATTCCGGTGATAGCTGTAAAGCCCCTTAAGTACTTCTCCTTTTGGAACGTTGTAGTCCAAAAGACCCTGGAAATGATTCAAGAGATCGGTGGTGTAACAGCCACAAGTCTTGAGTTTCCTAGCCGAACAGCACTTCATCTTGAACCTGCCGTTAATGGAAAAATTATAAGTCTTATAAAACTATTTGACCTATCGGTAAATGCCAACGAGCGTTTGAACAATCGTTCATGAGGATAATAGTTGTGTAGTAAGTATTTTATATATATATGTAGATATACTGAATGGATGCCAAAGAAAAAACAGATATGGAACGGTAGCATTTATTTTTGTTTGAAATGATTAAAATATGGGAAATTGTAATTTTATTTTGGCGATTTTGAGATGTTCTATTTCTTCTGGACGTACAGCGTAAGTTTCTTGTGGTAGATCCCGTTTTTGTTTACTTGACTGTTATGAATGAATTATTTTTTAAAATTCATATCTATAATAAACACACTTTGTTGAAAAAGTCTCCGCGAATATCGAATAAGCTGTTTAGCCAACAGTTCTAAGAACTGCAAACTCCGCCATCACTCAGTAGGCCTCCGTATCAACAACGTCACGCAACTTGTGGCGTGCTTTCGTACTTTCGTACGTCAAAATGATTTTTGACTGCCGGGTTAATAATAGCTTGTAGTTCTTTGAAAACCCTGCTAGTGATTGGAAAATTTGTGCAAACCAGTAAAAACATTTGAATTTATGATTGATCGTCGCAGTTATACAAAAGCTAGAAGCATTCAGGGGTGAACGGAATTCGAACCCATGGCCTCTGCGATACCGGTGCAGAACCTCTAGCAGTTGAGCTATCAAGCCATCTGGGAGCTGGTCACTTTGTGTCATTAGTTTTGTGTAAAACTGCGCTGATCAAACATAAATTTATTTTTTTTTTTCCAAGCGGGCACGGTAACGAATCCTAAAATCTGATTGGTTCTTAGCGCGGTCCGGATTCTCCTATCTCTGACCACAGTCACAGTAACGCTTGCGAAAGTTATTTACCGGCTTAGGGTCGGTTCGTATAGCACTCGTTGGTTTGATTTGAGCTGCCTTCGCTCTGTCAGCACGTTGGTTGTAATTGCTCGTCGGACTCGTTGGCAATAAAAAAATATATCTTTTTCGTATACGTAATTTAGGTACAATGATACTTAAAACTCCAGCTGTTGTAGCAACTCTCAATTCGAGTCCTTTTAGTTTTACATTTGCGATTCAGTTTCAAGATCTTTGTTGTGAGGCTGATTTAAGTGTAGAGCTTCAGTAAATTCGCTTTTAGCGCATATCACATTAATTCAGTTTTGTTTTCTTGGCTTCAGTCTATCAGTGATCGGTCATTGTGAGAGAAAACTGTAGCATAAAAAACCTACCAACCAATTGTTTGCGTACCTGCGGTCTTCCTTGCCGTCGTCATGTACGCTGGACAATCCGCTCACATAGCCATCGCCGGGGCATATTTTAAACAGAGGTTCATCCCATTCGTTTAGCTCTGGCGTCCAGTCGTAGCATGTTGTACTGAACCTTTTCGGAATGGTGCCGCATTCGAAGCTCCAGACGCGATCTCTTTTGCAGCTTAACCAGAAGCTGTTCATCGAGTTGATTGGTGCATCTAAAATATATTAGACAATAAAAGAAATAAACGTTGAAGAAAATACAAAAAAAAAATCTTCAATCCTTTATTTTTCTAGCTTATTTTCATAATGGTCTATTTTATATATTACTTTTTACAGTCGAACCTCCACTAAAGGCCACCGTTCTTGGTCCCGGCGGACATGTTATTTAACCTCTCTATCATCAACGTCCACCAGGCTCCACAACGACACTAAAACACGTCCATATCAGTTGCCAAGATAACCTCTCGATAACGGCCAGTTAATCAACGGAACTAAGGAATGGGGTACGTAAAAACCCCTTTGGTTATAAACTTGATCCGTACAGCGCGTCTTTGGTCTCTGTTTCAGTTTTACTGATTTCTTTGGAGTATTTTATTAAAAGGTGTTAAGTTATCTTTCGAAAAATCAAGTGTCGTGTTAAACCGATACCTCCCCGTTGTGGAGAGGTTTGACTTCAATTTACTTTCTTTACTATCTCTCTCTCTCGTTTAGTATTCAGCCCTCATCATCTTCGGAGCAGTCGCATTTAAGTGCCATTCTCCGCAATTTCGCTTGACATTTTTTTTATTCAGAAATCATAGAATCTCATGGTTTGGTGCACCCAACACCATCTTTGTCCTTCTTCCAGTGGCGCATACGAGCCAAAGTATCAATATTCATCACAAATCATCCTAATTGCAAAGTGACCAAGAAATGAAGTAATGAAATAAGAATTTAAAAAATTTTAAGGAGATCCAGGCTGAACAGAGTTCAGGCTACTGACCATTGTCACATTCGAAATGCATTGGTTGGTCCCAGTCGTTAGCCCATTTCCTAAATGGTGGTAATGTGGAGTCACATGCCATTGAGAGCCCGTAGAGAAGTCCTATGGACACAAGAAACACAGGGATGCAGAATGTGGTCGACATCTTGTTCTGAAAGAGAAAACAACGCGTTTGTTAATTTCGTTTTTGTTTGTCCAAAGCATCTTGATATTCGAGTTATGAGAACAACAGGCACTGAATTTCTTATATTACGAATATTCAAGGTGAATATTCTGAAATCGGAATAGGAAGTCTTCAAACTCCATCTTTCTAGTTTTTTTTACATTGATAAAATCTATGTATATGTCATCAAATCCTCTAACATTGGACGGGGCAAAGGACATGTGTGCCCAAACTTCTAGCTTTCGTCGGCATATGACGACATAAAAATTTTTCCGACTTCGTGAATAAAGCTTAACAGTGCAACATCGATTTTCGAAACCATTTTGTATATAATCATCTCTATTTTTTCCTCGTCAAGATGCTCTAAAAGTTAGAAAATCCCTGACAGCTACATGGTTCAGTTAATTCCATACCTGGCTAACTTGTAGCAATTTTTGGACGGGATGTCACTGAAGAATATTTGGGTAAAGCTATCGATAGGGTTCAGATGAATTTTACCTGACTTGTCTTTAGCAGGTTAAATCCTGAAATGAAGAAACTACACCATATGGGCCATCTCAGTTTTCTATACGTCCACCAATCAAAATGGGATATTTTCGTGCTGAACTTTGGACTCATTTTTCGCAGATCAATAACGTCTCCTTGGTAACACTTGTTTCAGAACATTTACAAAACTGATACGAAGACGTATCTGTAGCCTTAAGAAGAAATAGAAAGGGCTTTAATTTGGTTAGAAATGGTTATTATTAATGGATAGTAAAGACACAGAAATGACATTTAATTAGATTAAATCATAATCACATGTCATTATCAACGAGGTCGTTCTTTGCCTGTGGGGGTGGTACAATACTATGATCTAATTAGCGGTAAAATAGCAAATTTATATACACAAAGAAATTAAATTATCCTGGCTTTAATTCTATGTTGGGGGCAGAGTCTTTAGTTCTTTATTTAAAATATATTAAAACCACCCTATATTTATATAAACACATAAAATTTCTTTGTACACACCCAGCTGGCAAACCATTCATTCACAATTATCAGCCTGTGTGGCCAACACAGTGTTTCTGTAGGTAAGTGATAAATAAAAAAAAATTGCAGTACGAAAAACATCAATATATCTTTCTCAGCATGAGTTTTAACCTTTCCTCAAAATTACAAACTCAAGAAACAGTTCTTTTGAAATAATTCGTTCGATTTTATTGACGATTGTGAATTAAATTTCACCAGTGCTCAATTTAAAGATAGCAAGCAATAACTCTCATTTTCGTCTTGACCTGAGGCTTAATTTCGTGTTTTTTTTAAATTCATTTTATTATTTTAAAAATGTAATGTTATTGTTTTTGATATTATTATTACTATTAGCTTACCGTACATACAAAACAGTACTTTACACCACACAATACTTAAAACTATAACTGTACTTACAACTGCTTGCTGTAATTATGATATCTAGCATTGAAATAGTTACTTTTTAATTTTAGTTACAACAAGAAAAAAAGGTACTATACACCATACCAGCCTTCAAACTCGATAAACGTATTGGGAATATATTTCTCTCATAATGACGAAAAACTCGAAAACTTGAAATAATCTGAGCGACAATTCAACTCAATGAAGAACCTTAAATCTTTGGTCAGTAGCTAAGACGCCTCACTTTGTATGGTCGAATAACCGTTCTCGGCTAAAAGCCTTGCTCTCTCCAAACCTGTCTACAATAAAACTATACTCACCTTTTCCTTGGAATTTCTTAATTTGTTTAGAATAGAAAAAAATATTAAAATCTACCACACGACAACAATTGGCCCGAAAATTTAAGGTCTCATTTCAAAATAGTGAACAACGCTCTTATAACCATTCGGACGAAAAGGCTACAAGAGAGCGGTGAAAATGTAACTTAGAACCATATACGTATTTCACTTTTAAAGTAGGCAGCGGGATCTGTACTCGAATGCACCCATGATGTAAATTTGATGAGGACATTCTTTGCAAATTTTACAAAGACATCTTATATATGGCAGACGATAAACCAACACACTCCCGAAAATAAAGACAAATACTTAACGAAATTCTACTGATGGAATAAAGGGTCTCTGTCCATTACAAGTTGGCATAAAGCAAGAGATCAGAGTCAAACAGATACTTTTGTGATAACAATTTTATAACTGACAATGACGTTTGCCGCAAGTTTGCAATTACAACTAATTTTCTCACACATCATGGCCTATGCGACACTCTTCTACGAAATCCCAATATCATTCAACAAGCTTTCCTACAAATCAGCTTTTATCAGTTAGAAATTTGAACTTCCTACAGTCGCATGGGTGAATCTAGACGAACACACATAACAGAAACAGCCATTTATAACATTCTCTTTAAAGTAACTTTAAGATATTACTGAGGCTCGCCATTTTCAACTTTAAAATTACGCACATCATCTTGCAAACTAATATCAGTCTTTTCAGGGATACGATTTTAACAACTGCATGACAACTGTCATCTCTGTGATCAAAAGCCAACCTTCAACTATACATTTCTTGCTTGTCCGAATGTGGAGACCTTCCGGCAAAACGTTTTCTTGTTGGTGGGATGTTAAGAATAACGACTCTATGGACTTGAACGATTAAACTATAATCTACGGCTTTACAAATAATTTTAGGCAACGAATTGATTTAAATTAAACTTCAACTCAATAATTAATTACCAAGAATTATATATGTTCTGCGTCAAGAGGGAGGGAAACGAAATCACTACTTCAAAGCCCTCTTTGCATTCCTAAAAAAAATTATCACAAAAAAAGATAACTGTCCTTAAGCAGCTGTGAAATTAAAGTCTGGAAAAAATTACGCACGGTGTGAAACTGCTTCAGTAAAAAATACAACACAAATATTTCTTATAAAGTAATTTTCCAGAGAGAAAAATATAAACACGTTATTTGCCGGCCTAGGTCGGTCCGTATTGGGAAAAACTGTGCCTGCGGCCTCGGGCCGTACTCAAGACCTCGGGCACAAAAAACTTCGTCCGTGGGAATCACGTCTTTGTGTGTGCAAGTAGCTAGTTTAAGTCCTGTACACGACGTTTCGTAGTCCGGCAATTTTGCTAGTGCTGAAGTTATACGTATGACTTGTCTTCCCGCCATTCTACTAGAGCAGGCTTATTAAAATTCATACTTAGTCTTTTACAAGCGACGTTCTTTTGTTTTTTGATTTGTTCAAGTGTTGCTGAATCATCATAACTGACGTTACAAAGATATAAATCGATCGACTTTTGCTTTGCAACAACGGCGGGATGTTGGGGGGGGGGACTCTCATTCAAGGGACAGATGCGATGACGGTTTAAGTTCGTCTATCAGCTAAGATCCAATCACAGAGAATGGCGGATATCAAGCCTATGTAACCGCGCAAGGGGTGTGACAAACTTCGCACCTCTCGTTATCTCCAAGACTGTTAGGCCTAACAGATAGAACTACTTATCAAAGAAAAAAGTATTTGGAGCACTCTTCTGTATTTCCAATACAGAAAATATATAAAACGCCCGTAACATAAGGGGGTACATATATATTTTGTATTTTTCTGCCCATAACCTGTTATCATTTTGCAAAAAGAATGTTCTTGATTCACGAAATTTTGTTATCATTTAGCGAACACAAACTGTTTTTGATTGGCAAAACTCTTTTTTCCCCTTTTGCTTCTTAAAGTTTTTTCCAGGAATTGGTCAACTCCGTCTTCTTTTGTTTCGTCTTCCATGTCATTCGGTTGTGTTGATAAGCGAGCCCAGTCGTTGAAGTCGAACAGTTCCTTTCATTCCGCGTCCCTTGAGAGACATTAGGGACTTAAAGATCCAAGACGCGACGGCTTCTAGAACGCGGTGGCCGATAAAGAACTGGGACTAGAACGCCGTCGTTTGCGCGGGTAAAGTAACGTTAAGATCCCCGTCGCGATGCTAGAGGACGCGGCTGCGAAACGTTTTTAATCAGTGTGATTCTTCAGCAATACTTTCGCAGAAATAGCCATGGCATCATATAAGAAAGTCCAAGAAATAGAAGAGA
>OMLO01005613.1_pt1 | contig 10539 bp, 4 predicted proteins | sample 1674811 | NCBI WGS metagenome assembly OMLO01 (sample SAMN06265003, study PRJEB25207) | coral metagenome | isolation source: Coral host | place: Mexico:La Bocana,Puerto Morelos, Mexico | collected 2008-11-13
TTCACCAGCACCTCAAGGCGTTGAAAACAGCACTGGGGTCGCTTCCAGAGGAACTGGAACGCAAACACGCAGCCTGCGAGGACAAAGCTCGAGAAAAGGCACTTTCTCACGGGCATTTGAATCGTCTTGGCAAGGTGAACAAACAGATGAAGGCCATTGCGAGCAAGATCCAAGCTATGGACCAAGGTTGGAAACAGTTTGCTCAAACAGAGTGGCTACCAAATTCAACGAGCATCGACAGTTGTATCACAAGAGCCGAGAAGGATTAATGCAAGACTACCTCTCCAAGGCTCAGGAACTTCAAGCTGCCAAGGAGGAAGTCCAGCTTGCATCACAACATCTGTTTGCAGCTCAGATGGAAGCTCCCGCAGAGAGCCTTCCGGATGCCACTGCTGCCATGATGGAAGCAGCGTTGCAAGAGGATACCTTCTTGGAACCCACCAAGTTCGATGGCTATGCCCTGGAGGAGAATACCATCGAGGTGGACGAGGACGAGTTGATGCAGGTGGCGGAAGGAATGAAGCCGCCTGCCCGTGCACCGATTCAGCCATTCTCCAGAAAGGTCACGTCGTCACCGACAAAAGTGGCAAATCTCCATCTCAAGACCAAGGAAGCCGAGAAACCCAAGACCAAGTAAATTCTTGGAGTTCCATGGCCTTTGGAGATGTGACTGCGCTTCATGAGTTGTTAGATCGTGGTCCTGAATTCCTGTCTTGTACCTCTGACTTCACTGGGGTGTGTGAGTCTGTTGAGAAGGACAGGGTAACGTTTGAAGCTCCTGGTGCTGAGGATTATGCACAGCCTTGCCCAGGGACTGTTTTGAGTTTTGACAGTAGGCAGCTTGCTGATGACTCCCCATGTCCTTGTGACCGCTGGTGCGAGGATTCGGCTTTGGCTCTTGCTGTTGAAAGCGGCAATCTTCATGATACTTCCGTCAAGCTTGTCAGTTTTGACCCATTGGTTGAAGTCCGGGAGTTCTCTGATGAGGATTCCGGGTTGGATGCGCGGCCAGTTGTCTTCCAACCTTTGCAGTTTGACGATGTTGTGGCCCCTGATGATATGCTTCATGAGCCTGTCAGATATGAACCGGAAGCCTGGGACTTACAGGCCAGTTGTCTCCAATTTTGGGACTGTTGGCAGACCAACTGGTGTTCTTTCTGCAATTTGCTCTCTATGAATTGTCCTGGTGGTGTTTTGCACGAGGGACGCTCTAGTGATGACCAGGGGTCACTTGTTTCTGGGTTGGTTGTCCCGGTTATGCACCGAAATGAGGATGAGCAAGTGGCCTTCCTGCGTGGTACGCCTCTTGATGATCCTCGTGACTTTGCTCCGGCCGTCGATGATGATCTGGACAGTGACAATGATCTTGGTGTCGACTTTTTTAGGTGGCCGGACATTGTGCATTTGGTTGACCTCCAGCCATATCGGTCAGATGGGGGATTTCCTTTCATCACTTATGGACTTCGTGAAGTTCATCTTGGAAGGCGTGAGTTCTTCTCTCCTGACCTGTCACCAAGTCGACTGCGCACGCTTATTTGGGACCTCTGGCAGGACGAGGTTCGTCAGTTTGAAGAGATCATGATACACTTCATTCGCCCACAGCCGACTCGTGAGCTTGGCGCTGAGGGAGCAATCATATTGCTCATTGAAGTTCGTCATGATGCAATGACTCCTGGCATGTCTCCGGTCCTTGCGCTCACCTGTGATTCGGCTGACCGTTTGCTTGCCTCACCTCAAGCCATGTATGTGCCCAATGTGGTTGATGGCGCTTCATTGCTTACCTATTTTGGTTTGTCCTACCTTTGTGTCCCAAGGGGATTTCGACAGTGTGTCCTGCGAGTTGCTTCTTCGCCCATTGGTACGTGGCCCCTGTTGGTGAAGGTATGCTCATCAAGTTGACCATTGGCGCACGTCTTCGAATTTTTGGACAAGCCAGCATATGGTTTCCTGATTTGGAAAGGTTTGCGTCAGTTGTTCAAGAAGCTGTGCGTGTTGGTAGCACCTCTCACACTATGATGTTGCATGGACCATCTGACATCTCTACGCCTTTTGATTTTCGCATGCCGGATGTTCTGGCTCCTGATCGACTTCGCATTGCTATTCAAAGGGCGGTTGGTTCTCCTGTGAGAGCTTGCTATCCGGTTGACCATGTTGCAGTCAATGCGGCATTGGGTGTTTCGTCAACTGATTTCCACGCTATGGTTTTTCCGGCTGGTCATGCCATTCCTGCAACGTTCATTGCGGTTACACGAGTCTACGGACTTGATGGGGCGATTACCTCTCGTGGCATTACAATGTGTTTCCGAGATGACTTCTCAAGTGGCGGTGCTTTGCATCAACACCTGTGTAGGGTCCTTGGAGTTGACCCTGATGCCTCTGTCAGGTTTATTTATGATGGCAATGAGATTGATGATATCTCTTTCCTCATGTTTGGAGCAGTAGTGGTCCATGAGGTCACAGTCGGAGCAGGCATTACTGAGTCCGCCTCAGGCAGTGGTGATGATCCTCCCACACCAGATTCGCTGATGTATGATGACTCTGATGTTGAGGTCAGCTCTGATCATAGTACGTCCCTACTGCAGATTCACTCTCATGCTCTGCGCAAAGTCACTTTGCTTCATCATGGATTCCCAGGGTATGAGCTCCAAGTGTGTCGGGACTGTGAAGATGTTGAACGTTCTGCTATCGTCATGCAGTCGCCCTCTTACTTTCTTACAGTTAAAGAGTGGATGCCACGCAAGCACTATCAGTTCTTGCAAGAGCCTCGTGAAGTTGAGCTCATCGTTGAACTTGGCCGACCGGTTGGTTGTGCTGACTTGGTTGTTGAGCTCTTTTACACGTGTGAGGTTGGGTCCTTTCAGAGCCTAATCACCTGCCTTCGTATTCCTTCCACCTGTCGTTGGCAGGAGCTGTTGGCGGCCTTGTCAGCCCAAGTTTGTCTCCCCGCAGACTTGATTGAGTACGTCAGTGTCAATGAGGCGGTTTGGCCACCGCACTCTGATGCTACTGTTGGTGATGGAGATCATTGTCAGGTTGCTGTTAGTCGATTGCCCGCTCCGGTCTCTGACTGGCCCAGTGATCTGTGTGGTTCCCCGTATCAGCATGATACATCGGTCGTCACTTTCTTTTCTGATTTGAATGGGGTTTGTCGTAGATTTGATGGATTTGGGGTGTCCAATTTGGAGTTGGTGATTCGTCATTTGGATCAGCTTGACACGTTTGAGCACCCCTTGGTTGGCCATCTTGTTTCATGGGATCCGAATCACCTCGAACCTTGTCGCAAGCTATATGTGGTAGCTGAAGACCCGCCACATTCTGAGTTTGTCCCCATGCTTGTGGTTTTAGATCTTCCGGATTTGAACCAAGCATGGCAAGTTGGTTCATTTCGTCCTTCTTACCTTGGCTTGGAGTTCTTGGCCAGGTTTCCTGATTCACGGAAGTTCAGTGTCTTAGCGAATGGTCGATGCATAAATTCAGTTGATGTTGCTTTTGGGCCCGGCTCTTGCATCTTATGTGACGTCAATGATTCAGAGCCTACTTCCAATACCTTTGATTTTTCGGAAGGCATGAAGGCGCTCATCTCCTGGATTTCCATTCCGTCTGGTGTTGTTGCCTCCCCTATCCAGCAACGATCCTTGGGTCCTGGTGATGCCCCATGTCCTTGTGACCGCTGGTGCGCTGATCCACCGTCCTCGGATCTTCCTGCTTGTTCTACACGTGACCATGACGGCAAAGTCGTCACTTTAGCCCTGGAAGCCGTTCTTCCCCCCGCTCAAGTCCCTGATGTTCTGCCTGTGCCTGTTCCTTTGGTCCAAACATCTGACTTTGGCACCCGACTTCGCACTATGCAGTGCTGTCTCCACAAGGAATTGCCGGAAGGTATGCAGGTTCATAGGTCCACTGCCATCGAGTTCTTGCAGCGTTCGGATCCAAACTGTTGTGTCTCACTTGATCCAGTGTGGAGGCATGAACTTTATATAGATGGGTCTGCTTCTACGGATCATTGTGCATGGGCTATTGTCCATGTTACACGCCACCACAGTGGCCAACGTCAGTTTGTTGGGCTTTTAGCTGGGAATGTCACTCTCGCTTCGCAGGATCCGCATTGGATCGGTGCCCAGCAGCTTGACAACATTGCTGCTGAGCTGACTGCCATGTGTGTTGCCCATTCTTATGCTATTTCCCTCAATGGTCACGTTTGTATCTGTCCTGATCTTAGATTTGGTCATGACTTGGTGCGTCGACAAGTCACCAGTGGCACCAATCTTAAGCTGGCAAGGTTGTGCACCGCACTTGGTCGCATCCAATTTATTCCTATCGAAGAGGTTCGTGCGCATCGTGGCGATCCTTACAATGAGTTGGCTGACAAGACAGCAAAGTGGGCTGGATCACAGGGGATCTCTCTTGGACTTTTTGATTGGTCTCCTGTCCAGCAGTTTGCCAACAGTGATCTTGATGTTGATTGGGCATGGATTTCTCAAGCCCCTCCTTCTTATCAGCAAGCTCTTCCACATGTCGACTCTTGTGGACAGCTTCAGGTTCTTCCAGCAACAGAGCGTCTCAGTGCCTCTGCTGGCTCCGAAAATAAGTTGGAGAGTCGTGACTTTCTTCAGTGTCACCTGTGTGTTGCCACTGCCAATGTCCAGTCGGTGCGTGAACATAGTTCCGGTCATGGCACTCGATGTGCAGTCACTACCAAAAGGCTTGATCAGCAGTGGTATCAACATGGCATTGACATTGTGGGAGTGCAAGAAGCTCGCACTCCCCAAGGCCAAGATTTGTCACCACATTACAACATCTACTGCTCTGGCGTTGATATCTCACAAGGTTCGGCTCATTTTGGTTGTGAGATTTGGCTTCGCAAGGATGCTGTCATTGCGACTTCTAATGATGGTACGGAGGTTCGCATGCAGTCTTGCAAAGTAGTGGTGCATGTTGCTGATCCAAGGAGACTGATCCTTCGTATATCCCAGGGGGCTCTTGATTTTGTGATTGCCTCACTCCATGCACCGTGCCTTTCCACTACTAATGCTATTACTGAAGTTGAAGCTTGGTGGAGTGAGACTGCGCGTCTTATGCACAAGCTTCCGCTTGATAATGCCATTGTTTGCTATGATGCAAATGCGCCCCTTGGACAAGCCAGTTCTCCCTTGGTTGGGGAACATGGATCTGAACAGGAAAACTCCCAGAGCCGCTTCTTCCATGACTTTCTGTCCGACACGCAGTTAGCTGTGCCGTGTACGTTTGACTTCTGCCACTCTGGTTCATCCTTCACTTGGAAGCACCCTTCAGGTGCCATGTGTCGGCGTGATTATGTATTGGTTGCCTCCCCGCTTTTGTCGTGGGCCAATCAGTCATATGTCATTGATGACTTCGACAGAGCTCGTTCTCATGTTGATCACTTGCCAGCAGTGTTGTGTATGCAGGGATGGATTTCTGGCAATGCAGCAGTCAGCAAAAGATCTTGGGATGAGTCAAAACTTCGTGACCCCCAAATCTGTGAGCAATTTCGTCAAGCTCTTGCCACGCTCCCCATTCCCTCGTGGCATGTAGCTGCGGATGATCATTGTCAGCTTTGGGAGGACCAATTGTTACGGGTAGCCATGCAGTTCTTTGCACGGACGGATGATGATCCAAAGCCCAAACGTCGGCCTGCTCTTTCTACCAGTACATTGGCACTGATTCAATTCAAAAGGCATCTTCTCTATCTTGCTCGGCATGCTTTTGGGATTGCCTATGATGAATATAAGGAAGTCCTACGAGATGTTGAGAAACAAGTTCGTCGACTGGTGATGACTGACCAGAAATCCTGGTATGATGACTTGATTCAGCAGGTACAGGACTCTGGAGAGCTCCAGGATTCGGCTCACATGTTTAGGCTCTTGCGTCGCTTGGGTAGCCGCAAGTACAAGGCTCCTCGCCGACCTTTGCCTATGTTGAAGCGCCCTGACGGCACCTTTACTTCATCGGTTGAAGAGATGCAGGAGGTCTTTCGAGCTCAGTTTGCCAGTATTGAAGGTGGCGTGCATACCACTATTGAGGAACTCTCCCGAGATCATCATTGTCATCCACTGTTGCCCACTGCTGATGTTGACACGGCGATGCTGATTAGCCCTTGGGACATTGCTCAGGCTATTTCTAAGATGAAGCGCGGAAAAGTGCCAGGCAAAAATGGCATTACTACTGAGATCCTCAAGTGTGCTGGAGACGTAGCAGCAAGCCAGATGGTCCCCTTGCTCATGAAATGCGTGCTTCATCAATTTGAGCCTCTCTCATGGAAAGGGGGCACTTTGGTGCCGCTCTTCAAGGGGAAAGGAAGGGTCGACTCTCCTTCCGCCTATCGGTCCATTTTTATCTCCGACACTACGCGCAAGGCTTTCCACAGCTGCTTACGTTCTCGACTCCTTGTGGCTTGGGAAAAGGCCATGTCGACGTTGCAATTTGGAGGGCGACCTGGTTTTGGGACTGACATGGCCCATCATTATGCCCATGCCTTTTTGAGTTGGGCTAGGTGGTCGGTCACACCAGCTTCACTCATCTTTTTGGATTTGACGGCGGCTTTCTATAGTGTCTTGCGGCACATTCTTTTTCAAAATGAGATTTGTGACCAGCACCTTTGCTATGCCTTTCAGTCCCTCGGTATCTCTTCTGATGAACTTCGAGAGGTGATTTCCACAGTCTCCTCTGAGGCTGCTGTTGAGGGAGTTTCTATGCATTGCGATCTGGTCATGAAAGGGCTGTTTGAAGGCACGCATTTTGCGATGGTTGGCCTGCCTGGGGTCACGCGCACGTCCAAAGGAACACGCCCTGCGGATCCTGTGGCTGATCTCCTATTCAATATGGCCATGAGCCTCATCCAAAGATCTGTCAGGCGAAAGTTGGCAGATCAGCAACTGCATGACCTTGCTCACTCGTATACCAGTACCCATCTGCTGGATACACCTGCATTGCCTCCTCATGGCTACACCTCTGTTGCGTACGTTGATGATGTTGTCATTATGGCCCATGCAGTGTCGAATGACCAGGTCCGCATCATGACCCAGACTCTTGTCAGTACTTTCTATGATGAAGCTAGGCATCGTGGGCTCTTGATGAACTTTGAAGCCAAGAAGACTGAGGCTATCCTGCAACCAGCGGGAAAAGGTACCAGGTCCTTTCGTGACCTATGGTTCCGTGAGAACCATGGTAGGTTGCCAGTTGTGACGGAGACCTCGGTGCATTATTTGAACCTGGTGCACAAGTATCGCCATCTTGGCACTCAGATTCAGCATGGTGCTGACATCGCTGCTGATTCACGTGAGAAAACAGCCTTGGCGCGTCAAGCCTGGGGTCCCTTATGTCGGTCCTTCTTTGCTAAAAGGACTGTGACAGTGAAAGCCAAAGCAACTGTTTTCAAGTCCCTGGTTGCTTCCAGACTTCTCTACAACAGTCATGTTTGGAGTTGGTGGAGGGAAGCGCCGGCTATGGCTTGGAGCAACACTGCACGCTCAATGATGGTGACCTTGCTGGGTGCTTTGCCCAAAGGCGTATCCGCCTTTCAGATGACCACTGAGGAGTTATGCGCATTGGCTGGCATCTTGGCGCCGAGTCATCAAGTGCACGTCAACAGGTTGATGTATGTCAAGAGACTGGTTGCGAAAGGTCCTTCAATTTTGTGGGCTTATTTATGGCACAACAATTCTTCAAGGGCCTGGCTACAACAGCTATTGCTTTCCTGTCATTGGTTGTGTAAGCACTTTCCTGGGGTGTTTCCTCTTTCCGATCAGAATTCGCTCCAAGAATGGATTTCTTTTGTGGCGGTTGATCAAAACTGGCGTGGACGAGTCAAGAAAGCAGCAAGAGCTGCTCTTTCGCATTTTCGTCTGAATGCTGAAGGAAAAGTTTGGCAACTTTCAGCGTTGGCTCGCTTGACCAGGTTTGAGTGCTATCAAGCCCCACCGGTAGCCTCCGAGGAAGCTTGCTGGCAATGTGAGACCTGCAGCCTTCAATTCAAGTCCAAGCGTGCACTGGCTATGCATTCCAGCAAAGTACATGGCTATGTGAGGCGATCGAAGTATCTACTCGATTCAGATGTTTGCCATGCGTGTCTTCGGAAGTACCACACGCTTGCAAGGGCGCTGACCCATCTGGATCACAATCCGTATTGCGCAGATGTTCTTGAGGCAAATTTTGGCTTCATGTCCGAGGCTGAGGTGGCCGAGTCAAGTGCAGCACTTCGTGAACAAGCTCTTGAGTTGAAGAAAGCAGGATGGCAAGCTACCAAAGCATTCTGTCCTGTGGTGAAAATTCAGGGCCCGACTTTACCACCAATTGGCTCACCCGAAGCCGATGAAATGAGAGCTAAATGGGATGCCAGGCGTGAGCCAGGCACAGGGTGTCATCACTTATCTGGCTTTGCAGTCGAGTCGTCTCCTGCAGTTGGTAGTGGCTGCGTGGATGAGGAGCTCACTACTTCCTTCGTGATGAACACCTATGGAGGACGTGTAGGCGGCCAACTTGGTTGCGCAACGGATCTCGGGCTTTCCTTTCTGTGTGCGCAGATTACAGTTCGGTCTTTGTTCTTCGTTCACTTTTTCAGCGGTTACCGCCGACAAGGTGACTTGCAGCATTGGCTTGAAAACGAGATTGTTGGAGAGGGCTATCGTATCTACTGCATTTCGGTTGATATCTGCCTCTGCAAAAGCAATTTCGATTTGACGGACAAGAAGGCCCTGGAGTTTTGGGTTGGCAAAGCCAAGCAAGGTTTTGTCATCGGAGGTGGTGGTGGACCACCTTGTGAAACCATGTCAGCTGCTCGGTTTCAAGGACCGCCTGGGCCTCCACCCGTGAGGTCGGGGTCCTATTTCTGGGGCTTGCCTGGAAATCGCAAGCGCCACAACTTGCAGGTTGACATTGGTTCACGGCTGTTGATGTTCCTCTTGGCTTTTCTGCAAGAGATGGTGGTCATGGGGCTTTGTGGGTTCCTTGAACATCCAGCCTATCCACTTTGGCTTTGTCGACGTGATCCTCCCTCGATTTGGTCTACGCCCTTTCTGAAAGCTTTAGCTCGGCTTTCTTGCGTACGGATCACTACTATTGACCAGTGCGTCTATGGTTGTGACGCCATGAAGCCGACTACATTCTTGACAGTACGGATGGTTGGCCTGCAACGGTTGATGACGAGACCTGGATTGAGGGGTCGTTGCAATCACCGTCGCGGTTATCACAAGCCGCTGTCTGGAAAAGATTCAGAAGGGAAATTCCATACTGCGCGAGCCAAAATCTATCCACCCAAGCTTAATCAGGTGTTGGCGTCTGGCATCCGAGAGTATACAGAACTCTTGTGGTCCGATCGCAATACAGAGCCAGAGCACCATGATGAGCTTGCTGAACTTTTAACCTTTGAGTTTGTTCAGGGCGACATCGTTCAGCCGGATTTTCATCTTTAGTTTCACTCCTTCACATTGTACAGTCGTGATTGCATGGACAGAGACCAAGCAGCTGTCGCTGCAGTATCCGCAAAATCAAAAAAAAGTATATATATATATATATATATATTAAAGTGTTTTCAACCTTGCAACTTCAATAGTTGGGATTTTCTCCTCGTTCGATCCACCATTTTTTTGCAAGTGGGGTCGCTGCCCATCAAACAAACGTTCCTGACCTGGACCACCTGGAAAGGTCGCAGAAGACATCAAGAACTTTAGTCGCCAAATGTCGAGATTGAAGGATTTACATTGCCGGCTGTTTTTGCATGCTGGCAACGTTGGAATGCCGGGGGGGGGGGGGGGGGGGGAGGAATGAAATTTGTTGTTTTTTTCAAATGTGAATTGACATGAACTGAAACCGAAATGCGAATCTTCGGAATCAGAACTCCAAAAGACTCCACCACTTTTTGTCGAAGCACTCGAAGTACTCATGGCCATGGGACTCGATGTTTTTATTAAAAGATATTTTGAGAACCGAAGGAATGACCCCGTGAAATCATCGAAAGCCGAAAGCCCATCAGTTTTCTTAGGAGAAAGCAGCTGAGACGATGGGAGCAAGAAGTTCAGTGCAGATATGTTTCGGATAGTTCTATCCTAGACGTCGGATGCAATTTCACCAAACATTTCAGGTACCTAAAATGGAGGTACTCACCTATATAAGCTGTATGTAAGGCTTATGTAAAGGAAAACCCACCCCCAAAATAGCCTTATAAGGTTCAGTACCTCCATTTTAGGTACCTGAAATTCCCGGTGACAATTTGCCATCTCAACCACCAGGATGAAGTTTTCCTGGTGATTTTGTTTTCCATATCCTGAGGTCACCACTGCCCTTCACTCCTTCGCAGATCACGTGGACCATATTCAGGCATGAAAACACGTATAAACCAGGTGATTCAAAGTGACCTCGTCATCCCCTAGTTGGAGGTCACTTAACCTTTGAAAGGGCCACACTTAACCTTCCTAAAAAGGTCACTTTGAATCACCAGGTGTGTTTTTTTTGGTACTAACCAACCAGGTTCTTTTTCATTGCTCAGATGTTTTATGAAGCTCCAGTTTTTTGGGGCGAAAATTG
>OMLO01005614.1_pt1 | contig 10538 bp, 7 predicted proteins | sample 1674811 | NCBI WGS metagenome assembly OMLO01 (sample SAMN06265003, study PRJEB25207) | coral metagenome | isolation source: Coral host | place: Mexico:La Bocana,Puerto Morelos, Mexico | collected 2008-11-13
AAAATTTTACATCTTTGATCGTACCTTTCATTTCATTTATGTTCATTTAATGGAACTTATTCTTCAATTATTTTTAAACGTAGTCTTATACATTTTGTAAAAGCATTACCATACGTAGGTGCGGGTATTAGTTTATATAATATTGATATTACTTTTCAATTATTACCACACAGTATTAGTGTTATAGCTTATCCTTTAGAAGATACTCTAGACGATACTTTTCCTGATAAATTGTTTAAAAATATAAAGTCTTATACAGCAAATATATTATTTGATACTTTTTCTCTAGGCCTTTTTGTATTTTGCCCTTATTTGGAGACATTTAGACAGATCTCTTCTCATATTTATAGTGAGTATAATAAGTTAAGATACGTAATATCTATTAATTTTAATACTACTTTGTTTGTAAATTAGTAATGTTATATAGTATAATACATTATTATGATTATGATAATAATATATTAAGTACTTCTAAAGTAGTTACAGATTCTAATAATATAGTAAATCTTTTTGATAAAACTAATACTCAAATTCAATATTTTATAAATAAATATGGCTATTATTACGCACAAGTGAAACCAATCTCATCTGACGGACAATTTTCTTTTTTAGTTTATAATTGTTTTACTCCTTTAATTAATAAAATTAATTTTATTAATATAAATTCTGAGGTTTATAACAATAATCTAGATTGTCTTGAAAAATATAAAATCTTATTTAAGAAAATTATAATGAAAGTTGGTTTAAATGATACTTCTTATTATAAAATAGTTAGTTTAGTAAGAGATATTTTAAGTAATGAATGTTTATTTGTAGATATTATTGGTTTTAATATTGATTTTAAAAATTCTCTAGAAAATCATATAGATATTAATTTTTATATTAATGCTATCAGTTCTAACATATATGATATTAGATACTTAGTGTCTTCTGGTCTTTCTTTTTTAGATTTTAGTGTGAGTAGGTTATTAGAACAGTCAAAAGTAACAAATCAAACTAATATTAATAATATAGTAAGTTTAATATTGAACAGATTTAAGTTTATTAGTAACATAGAAGTAATACATAAGTTTGATTATACTACTTCTTTAAATAATGTAGAATTTGTAATTCTTTCTTCTAAAAAAGTAAAATTATTTACATCAATACAACCTTATTTTTATTTTTTAAAAGTTAATAATCAACAGCATGATTGTATGAGTATGGGTAATAGTAGTAATATTTGTCTACAACACGTGAATAATTTTGGTAAATTTAAATTTAGATTTAATTCAATAAGTAATGTTAATGAAGTGTTTGTTAATAGTTTCTATACTAGTAATAAATCTCTCAATAGCATTAGTATTTATAATTTTATGCCGCTTTATTATATTGATATGGGATTATTTAATAAGTTAGAGATTAATTTATTTAATAATGTTGTTAGTAATAAATATACTTTAATAATTGATAAAGTGTTTTTTTCTAGATATAATATTTTCTTTGATGTTAGTATTGGTTATTGTCTGCATGTTTTTGATAATATTATGTTTAATAGTAATTTAAATAATTATATTAATAGTATTTTTACTAATTTTGTAAGTTTTTTTAATACTAAAAAACATCATAGAAGTAATATGATTTTTGATTTTAATATTAATACTATATATTTATCAAGTTGGTGTAGAAAATTAAAACTTGGTTGTCTTTATGGTTTTAATAAGTTGAATATTATATCAAGTGATAGTATTATACCCGCTTCTTTTTATTTAGAATATAGAAGTGAACTTATAGATCTTTATTTATCTTTTAATAAGTTTATTAAGAATAATTATGATATAGTTAAAGATGATACAATGTCTAGTTTTTTGTTTAATATTTATGGACGTATTTATAAAGCTCATTTTAGTATTCAACATTATTATTCTAATTTAAAAAATAAATGTAATGATAAATTACTAGAGTTTACTGGTGATACGTGCATACTAATATTTTTTGGTGTTGACAATATTATAAGTTATTTTTTGAACTATATAAACAATATATATGAAATAGAAGTTGGTTTTAGTTTTCAATATAAAGTTAATCTAATATTACCATATGTTGCTATTAAACTATATAATTTTATGTAAATATTTTAATTATATTTTGTATGCTAACAAGATTAAAATATTCACAGTTTTTATCACAGTATAGTTTATAATTCTTATTGGTATAAATAATCTCATATTTATTATCAGGTTTATAAAATATTTTTTGTATATGTGGATCCTCACTTGTTACAGTTAAAGTATTAATTTTTTTTTCTTTTTGTAGTTTTAAGATATTGAATATTTGATAAGTTTTATTACAGAAAATATGTTGGTTTTTAATATTAATATGGTCTGTAATTTTTATTCCTGAAATTAATTGACTAATATTATTAGCTTGTATTGGCATAAAACAATACGCATATTGTAGTGCTATAATAATCATTGATATTACTATTTTATTATAATAATCATTGCTACATATTTTTAATTTAAATGTTTCTACGAATATGTTACCAAAATAATTTCTTATAAAATTATGGAATGTGTATATTTTATTTATTGAATTATTTGCATTATTATCTATTATATGTAACATATTGTGTAAAAATATATTATATAATAGTGACGTTGTGTGATTTGTTGTATATACTATACTTTGTTCTGTATAACCAAATTTAGTTTTTAATAAGTTAATAATATTTTTAATTTTTGTTATTGTTTTTGTGGGTATTTTCATTTTATTATCATCATAAGTCACTCTCTTATCAAATATGTTTAAACACATTATTCCTGCTTTATAGTTTTCACAAGTATTTTTGTCTTCAAAGTTGATGTCTATAATATTACCTTTTGATTTACTCATTTTATTGCCTTTATTATCACATATTAAACCGTGCACAACTACATTGTGTATTACTTTTTTATTTGTATAAAAAGATTGCATATAGTGCATTTTATATATCCAATAGAACATTATATCATATGCAGTATATACTGTTATTTTTCTATTAATATTTTCTTCTGAATATATGTACCATATTAAAGTAATTATATAAATTGAAGAAGATACCCAAGTATCTAGTTTGTGATTTTTATAACTAATACCGTAGTTATTTTGTCTTGTTATTACCCAATCTTTTAAGTTTTTAGTAAACTTAAATATTTCGTTTTTACCACTACAACCACGTATATTTATTTCTTCATACTTATATTTAGTATTTTTATTTAGATGTTTTAAATCTATACAAATTTGTTCACTCATTAAAGTCAATGCAATAGCATTTGATCTTTTAGTAAAATATTGTGGACCACATATTTCTTCTGTTTTTTCTATATTATTTTGTGCTTTAAGTATGTTTATTGCATTTTGGTTAATATCTAAAATATGCTTATCTTTAAAGAGACTATGAGTGTTCATTACCAGTTTTTTTGTATCATATTTTAATTCTATATTATCTAGATTAAATTTTAAATCTACAGCAATTTGATAATCATTTCTATCATATGTTGGTGTTATTTTAAGTATTCCTGTACCATATTCTTTTTTAACATTTGGATGTGTAAATAACTTAATTGTTTTTTTTGTTAAAGGATTAATAAATTCTTGTCCTATAAACTGCACATATCGGTTATCTTGATCATTACACGTGAGACAAATATCATCTTCAATTGTTCCGGGTAATGTTGTTGCAACAGTTAAATGATTATCTTTGTTATCTTTACTGTAGTATTTTACGTAGTATAGTATTTTTTTTACTATTTTTTTTTCTACGTCTAGATCATTTACTATAGTGTTATTTTTAGTATCATAAAAATATAATTGTAATTTTGAGCTGATTAATTGATTTTGCTCAAGTTTTGAAAGTACTTTATAAGTAATATCTTCAGATAATTGATCATTTGTTTTGAAATACGTATTTAGAATTGCAAAATTATATTTATTGATTTGCAGTTCTATAAATTTACTAAATTTTGATATGTTATATGTTATTTGTTGGCATATATTTTCTAGATTAATTTCTTTATTTTCTAGTACTAAATCTTGTTTAGCAACAATTTCTGCAGAAAGACCTGCATGATCATAACCAAATAGATTAACTATATTTTTTTTTCCAAAAATATAGTTATATCTTACGTAAAAATCAGCAATACTAAAGTTAAGTATGTGGCCACTATGTAATTTACCTGTTAAATTAGTAGGAGGTGATATTATAATTTCATGCTGTAAGTTATTTTTAATAAGATTACGCATATGATTAATAATTTCATCACACATTTATTTAGAATTTTTTAATTTTATTTTTAATTTATTTTCTTAGGACTTTCTATATTTATTGTTAATTTATTTTCTTTAAAGGAAGACATAACAAGTTGTGCTAATAAGTTATACGTAGATCTTATAGATGAATAAAGTGTTATTAATTCCATTTTACAGTTATAAAATTTTAGTATTTTTGCATAAAAATCATATCTTAATTCGTTATTTTCACTATCAGATTTTATACCTTGTTGATTTAGAGCAGTACTTTGTAATACTCCTTCATAACTACTGTGTATTGACTGTATTTCTGCATCTATTTCTACTTGTTTTCCTAAAAATTTAAATACTTGTTCTATTATTTCCTTATGCATTTTAGCAATTTGTTGTTCTATTTGATGTTTTTTTAATAAAAATATATTTGTAGAATTATACAGATTAATAATACTAATAATTGTTTCAATAGAGAGATATGTTTTTGTGAATCTACTTTGTGCGTTTATTTTAGATGCTTCTATGTTAGGGTCTCTATTAAATTTTTTATTAGGAATAAGATCAGAGAAAGTATCTATAAAGTTTCCTATTACAAGACCTAATACTTGTGTTATTTGCATTAATTCTGAACTTAGTATTATTTTTTTGTATTGAGCTAAGTCAGCATCATTAATAAGTCCCTGTATTGTTTGTCCAACATTAATATTTGTTGGTTGTTGTATTATTTGATTAATTATTGATTCTACTATTTTAGAAAAAGTAGAATCTAATAGAGGCATATTTATATGTACTTCCATAGAAAATAATTCTTTGATAATTTCGTAATCTTGCTCTGTCGTTGCATTTGCTTGTATTTGACTATACATTGATGATAATGTTCCTATTGCAGTAGATAATTCTACTAATCTAGATCTTTCTTCTGTTTTCAGTTTATCAAGTTGTTGTCTTTCTCTAGGATTTTTTAAATCTATTTGTGTAGTTAGTATACTAATATCTTTTGCTATTTCGTATAAGTATTTTGTTAATAATGATATTTTTTCTTTTAGTGTTGCAATTTGTAAAATAATAGAATCAGCTTCTATTGTTTCTAGAGTATCAATAGCGTAGTTTATTTGTAATAATGAAGGTATGTTAGTACATGGTTTAAATAGTATTAATCCACATTTAAGATAATCAGAAATAGACATATTTTTTAGTTCAAGGTAAAACGTACCATCAATATTAACTTTTTCATATGTTGTTTCTCTTACAAATTGTAATAAAGTTTGTGAAATATCAACAAATAATTGGACTTTTTGTGCATAAAATTTTTCATTATCTCCTATTGATAGTTTTCTTTTTAATGCTTGTACATATTTATAAGGTTCTTCAGACTGTACTTTATGTATTTGAAAATTTATAATTGCATCTAGAAAATTACTAACATCTTTTACGTAGTTACTTGATAGTTTGTTTTTAAGAATATCTAGTGTAGTATAAAAATCTTCTATTTCAAATAAGTGATATAGATCATTACTTAGTTCTTTTGTTTGGTTAATATCTTCATATTGATGTGTGTTCATTTATGTCTTTTAGAATGAATTTTAACACAAGCAAACTAATTTTTATTCTTTAATTTATGAATAGTTAATCATTTTATAATAAAAAAATATATAATTATTCAAAGCAATAATTATTATTTGATCAAGTGGCAGAATGGTTTATGCAGCAGTTTGCAAAACTGCTTACACTGGTTCAATTCCGGTCTTGGTCTTTTGATTGTTATAGTCTCTGATAGCTCAGCGGCAGAGCGAACGGCTGTTAACCGTTAGGTCATTGGTTCGACCCCAATTCAGAGAGTTTTGTTTTATTTATTATTTTCTTTTAAAAATTTATAAAATTGTTTTCAGAAAACTTATATATTGATAATATAGAAAGTAACTGTATTATTAATGATGTTGATACTAAAATTCATTTATCTAAAATAACAAGAAATGATTATATGATGTTTGATCGTTCTTTAAACTATTTTATTTTTAATCAATTTGTATTCTTTGCTAATTTTAAAATAATTAAACTATTTCTATTTAATATATTTAACAATATTATTGAAGACAATACTGTAATTAGTTTTTTAATATACATATTTCAATTAGATAAATTTCAAGTATGTATGAAAAATATAAAGGTTAACGAAAATACTGTTGTAAAATTTAATAATATTATTTTAGTTAATTATTTAATGGATTTTATTAAAAAAAATTTAAATAATAATGATAATAATAGAATTTTTTTTATTAAACTTGTTTTAAAAATTAATAACAACAGTTTTAATATTTATATTGGAACAGAAGATGATTTTGAAATTATTGTAGATCCTAGATACTATAATTATCAGACAGAGAATTAATAATTTCTACAATTAAATGCGCAAGATCAGCCTTATCTTGTGATAAGGCTATATCTTGCTTATAAAAAAAATTGAATGAACTTTGAAGTAACTTCCATATAAAATATTATCTATATATTTAGTAAAAAATTGTGATGATAATCAATGTATCATCATATAGATTATGTATTATTTATTTAAGATTGTAAATATTTTTATTCTATATTTTGTATAAAAATAGTTATTTTATGTATTTTATTTTTATATGATATAATATTTTCTAGAGCTTTGTTGTTTTTAATATCATATATTAATTCTGCAATAATAGTACATAATGATTTAATTTGTTCATCACTTATATTTCTACTAGTAATTATGTTTGTACCAAATCTTATACCTGTAGGTCTGTATATTGAAGTATCATTTTTTGTTATATTAGCATTTGTAACTATATTAATTTTATCTAGTAATTTAGCAACTTTTAACGCATTAAGTTTTTCTTGACTCAGATCTATAACATTCATATGATTCTTAGTAATTTTTGTTATTGTAGAAATATTAAGTTCGTTTAAACATTTTGTCATAGTATTTGCATTGCTAATTATTTTTTTAGCATATGTTCTAAATTCTTCAGATAGCATATATTCAAAGTTTAAAGTATTGATTATTATCTGTGAACAGTTAGCACCACCCTGTGTTTTTGGAAAGACTGTGGTATTAATTTTTTTACTAATAATAGGATCTTTACACATTATTATTGCACCTTTAATTCCTGACATAGTTTTATGTGTGGTAGATGTCACTATATCTGCATGTGGGTATGGTTGATTCATATATCCTGCGCCTATTAAACCCATAATATGTGACATATCAGCCATATACAATGCACCTACTTCTTTTGCTATTGATTTTATTTTTTTATGATCAATATCATAAGTGCCTACTGAATACCCCGCTACTATTAATTTTGGTTTTTTAACTAATGCTATTTCTTTTAATTTTTTATAATCAATGTCATAATTTTCATTTGTAGCATAATGTACAAATTTAAATTGTTTACTTACGATATTAATTTTGTTATGAGATATATGCCCTCCAGAATAAATATCAAGTGTTAGTATTATGTCTGAATCATTTAGTACAGCATTATACACTACTTGGTTTGCAATTGCACCTGATAATAATTGTAGATTACTATACGGATAACCATACAGTTGTTGTAAGTAACTTTGTCCTAGTATTTCTATTTTATCTATTTCTTCACATCCTTCATAATATCTTTTATAAGGGTAACCTTCAGCATAAAAGTTATTTAATAGAAATGAATTTTTTTTAATTATCTGATGTATTGAATAATTTAGTTGTGAATTTGATGGTATTAAATCAATTTTTGCTCTTTTACTTTTTTTCATTTGATTTATCAAATCAAGAGTATGTTGTATTCTGTGAATAATAGTTTTATTACTATTATGATTTTTTTTTAAATCAGTCAATAAGTATTATGATTTTGTATATGTATATATTAAACTGATGTGTCGGCGTCGCTTACACTATTATCTTCAGTATTATTATTTGCATTTGATTTTAGTAAGATTGCTGTTGTTAATACACCAAGACAAAACATTGTTATAGTACCTGTAGATAGAGAGAGTAAAAACCACCATTTTTTTGTTATAGGAGTTTCATCAGTTGTTTTTTTACTAGTTAAGCTTAAATTTGGTGCTTCTACATTACTTGTAGGTTGTTTTGTTGTTATTATTTGATTGATTTTTGATGTCATACTTTGTTTAGTACTTTCAGTATAATCAATATCTACTGAACTACTATTTGCTGTTATATGTTTTGCTGTACTTAGCATACTAATATTAGTATTTGGTATATTAGTAGTGTTATATGATGCATTTTTTACTGTTGTTGGTAGGTTTGTAATATTAGAGTATGTAGTTTGTTTATCTGTATTTTGAGTACTAGTAGTAATATTTACCATTGCAGTAGTGAAGAAAATACTTGTTGGTGAGTCAGTAGTTTGTGTACTCAAAGTATTATTTTGATAAGTAGTAGATTCTGCAATATTACGACTAGAAATTAAATTATTGTGGTTTAAAGTACTACTACTAACACTACTACCAATACTACTAACAGTACTATTATATGGTTTTATAAGGGAACTTGTATTTGCTTCACTATAGCTTAACATACTGCTACTAGGTATTATTGTTTGTGAACTTACATCTGCTGTACTATAGCTTAACATACTACTAATAGTGCTTTTACTTGGCATTAGTGCTGTACTATTTAGTGAATATGTTTGTGTTCTACTACTTTCTGTAGTACTTTTGATTAAACTTTCGTATGTTAATGATGAGCTCATTTGATAATTTTATTAGTTTATTATATAAAAATAAGTTATTGCAAATATTTTTATTGAATTTGTATATTAAGTTTCATTATTAATATTATTTACAGTTTCTTCTAAAGTATTTTTAGGTTGTAGTGTCTTGTAAAGTAAAAATGCCATTACAATAGTTATACCAATACTACTAATAGAAAGGAATATTATTGTTACTATTGTAAAACTATTTGATAAGTTATTAATATTAATATTAATATTTTTCGTTACTTCTATTTGATCTTTTAATTGACTATTTTTTGTTTTTAATAAATTTATATTTATATTTGATGGTAATATTATTTCGTCTTGATTTGTTTTAGTTGTTGGTATTACTGTATTATCTACACATACTGTTACTTGTTTATTTATATATTTTGTTAGTGTTGTAGTTGTATATTTTTGATCATCTTGTAAGCTTGAACTTTGTGTTGGTAGTATTTTAATTAATGGGTTAGTATTTAGTATTTTACTATTAATATTGTTTGGTTGATCAACATATAAGTATACGTTTCTTTGCCATTCATAGATTGGTTTGTATATTGTAGTAATTAAAGTCTCGTTGATTGTTATTTTTTTTTGTATATTTCTGTAGTATGTAATTGTTGTATTTTGTAATTGCGTATATTCAGAATATTCACATAGGAAATTGTATTGTTCTTTATCTAGTAATATAGGTGTTCCATATTTTATATTTGATTTAACATTAGGTTCGTATACAGTAGTATTATAATGTGTACATACTGCATATATTTCACAGTCTTTTTTGTTATTTTTCATCATATCTGTAAAACCCTTATCTGGTATTTGTTTACATCCTAAATAGTTATATGTTTGAAGATAATTTATTTTTTTTAATTTAGTGCCTGGAAGATAGAAATTTTCATTAAAAGTACTACTAAGACAAGGGTATTTGCTTTGACAGTGGCAAAGTGATAGTTGAGTATCTCCTAATTGTGAAGCAACAGGATCATTATTGTTATGAAGCCCACATATTATACTGCTATCATTATATTTTTCACCATTGATTATTAGACTACCCATTATTATATTTTTAGTTTAGATTTATTTGAGTTTATATCAGGTCTATATGTATAAAATATATTTTATATTAATGAATTGTATCAGTTAATTATTAGCTACATGTCATTTTAGTAATTTAGTTGCAATGATGCATATTGTACTGAAAACTAAAGCACCTTAAAACCAATAATAGAATAAATTTGTTCATTAGTTAAAGCAGTATTACGTAACTCTTAAGTACTATTTATTTTAAGTGGTAGTTGTGTAATATTACTTATTGTACTTGAATTACTATTTAAAACAGATGGAAATGATAATATAATATTATTTAAGACTTTGACTTATTAATAGATCAGTATTTTTCTTTCTTTGTTTTCTAATCTACTATTTTTTTTATTAATATGTTTGTTTTTATACTATCTTGCAATGTCCTTGTATTTATGTTTTGACTGATTGTAGTTTTATATGGTTCTATGTTATTTTGTATATTTTGTA